>Ga0181531_10001240_pt1 | contig 16249 bp, 15 predicted proteins | sample PEATcosm2014_Bin_38_FD_119743 | JGI IMG/M metagenome (GOLD analysis project Ga0181531, IMG submission 119743) | Peatland microbial communities from MTU Mesocosm Facility, Houghton, MI, USA - PEATcosm2014_Bin11_10_metaG | ecosystem: Environmental > Terrestrial > Soil > Wetlands > Peat | place... | reverse complement strand
AGATCGGCGTGGTACGCACGGGTGTAGGCCAGCTCGCGCTTTCTCAGCGCTGAAGAATCGCGCGGCGCGCGGAGCGCACCTCCGCTGCCAGCACCTGCAATACTTTGAGGGCCAGGAGCGGATGGGCTTTCATGAGAGCTGTGAAGTCGTCGCGGGTGACGAAGCTGAGCTGGGCGTCCTTGCAGGCAATTGCGGTCAACGTGTAGGGCTCATTGCCAATAAGGCCGGGAAGTCCAAGCAGTGAACCGGCAGTTGCCTGGATGGATACAACCGACTCGCCGGCCGGGGCACTCATCGTCAGTGTCGCCTCACCCTTTTGGAGAATGTAAAGGCCGGCAGGGACCTCTCCCTGGCGGAACAGAATGCGATCTCCGCCACAGGATACTTCGGTGGACTTTTTCTTGAGTGCCTGGATCAACTCCTGATCGGCGACGAATGCGGACGGGTCAAGATTCACTTGCGGCCTCCATGAATAAAAGCGGGGAATGAACGGATAAAAGAGTGTCCAATGGCCAGTGAAGCTATGGTTGCACCGATGGAAGTTCGGATGGTGTGATGCACATCACCTATTCATGGTTAACGTGGGGAGGGTTGGCGGGGATCCTGGGCTTGGAATCTTGCCGGGGGGCATACCGTGGCGGCGTTCCAGATGGACAGGACTGGAGAAGGTGTGGGAACGGAGGCTGTAATGGGAGGGGCCTGGCGCTCTCGCCGGGCGCCAAGGACGTCAGGTTGCAGGTTTGGTGGCATATCGATTAGGGATACAATCGGAGGAAGGGGGCCCGCATGGAGGCTGCACAGAATACGGTAGTCGTTGATTTGGGCACGCTACGACAGGCGGTCGAGGAGCGGGTCCAGGCTGGTTCCTATGCTTCAGTGGATGAAGTGATTCGAGCAGGATTGCTGGCATTGGAGCGAGAAGAGGCGGGGACAGACGCGTGGCTGACCAAGCTTGCCAAGGAGTCGCTGGCCGATCCACGTCCAAGCGTCCCGGCAGCTCAGGTTTTTCGGGATCTGAGGGCCAAATATGGCCGGCCCGCGGGTAAGTCAGCCGCTTGAAGAGATACGAGGTTTCTTTCCTCGCGGAAGCTATTGCCGACCTAGATAGACTCTTTATCTATATCGCGGAAAAGTCGAGCTATGAGATTGCGGATGGCTATCTGGCGCGCATAGAGCGGCTCTGTCTTTCTCTGCGGTCTCTGCCCCAACGTGGGACAGCGGTTGCCGGAGACGTTCCCGGGCTGCGCACGATGGGTTTTGAACACAGGGTGACCATCCAGTTCAGAGTCGGGGAAGAGCGGGCGGAGATTCTTCGGATTCTGTACGGCGGACGGGACCTCGGACCGCAGTTGGAGGGGCTGTCGGAAACTTAGCGCCTGCGCTCGATGATCACAGGATCACATCCCTTTTAGGTTGCACAGAACGGGAGCGCTTTCACGGACTATCGATTGAATGTGCCTCCAGCTAAGAGCTAGTAGCTGGAGGCTGTTTTTGCTTACCGGTTCTTTGCGACCTCCTCCACGGTGACCGGGTCGAGAAAGGGCATCTGCGCGCGGAGTTGCTTGCCAACGATTTCAACGGGGTGCTTGGCTTCGGCTTCGCGGAAGGCAAGGAACTCCTTGCGGCCGGAGTTCTGGTCGGCGAGAAAACGCTTGGCAAAAGAGCCGTCCTGAATCTCTGCCAGGATTTGCTTCATCGCCTTGCGGCTCTCCGCATTGATGACGCGCGGGCCTGAGACGTAGTCGCCCCACTCGGCGGTGTCGGAGATAGAGTAGCGCATGTAGGCCAAGCCACCACGGTAGATGAGATCGACGATCAGCTTGAGCTCGTGGAGACACTCGAAGTATGCGCTTTCCGGCTGGTAGCCGGCCTCGACCAGCGTCTCAAAGCCCGCCTTGATGAGCGCGCTGACGCCGCCGCAGAGCACCGACTGCTCCCCGAAGAGATCGGTCTCGGTCTCCTCTTTGAAGGTGGTTTCGAGAACTCCGGCGCGGGTGCCGCCAATGCCCTTGAGATAACTGAGGGTGAGCGCGTGGGCCTTTCCGGTGGCGTCCTGGTGAACCGCGATGAGGCAGGGAACGCCGCCGCCCTCGACGAAGACCTCGCGCACGCGGTGACCGGGAGCCTTGGGCGCGGCCATGCCCACGTCGATGCCCGCCGCCGGGATGATGGTCTTGAAGTGGATGTTGAAGCCGTGCGCGAACAGGAGCAGCTTGCCGGCGGCCAGGTTGGGCCCGATCTCCTCGGCATACAACTTAGCCGCGGTCTGGTCGGGAACCAGGACCATGACCACGTCGGCCCACTTAGTAGCGTCGGCAACGGTTGTAACTTCGAGGCCGGCCTTCTGTGCTTTGGCGATGGATTTCGAGTTGGGCGCGAGGCCGACCTTTACTTCCACCCCTGAATCCTTCAGGTTTAGTGCATGAGCATGCCCCTGCGAGCCGTAGCCGATGATGGCTACCTTTCTTGCTTGAATGAGGGAGAGGTCCGCATCGTGATCGTAATATGTCTTCGCCATGGTTTTCTCAGTTCTTCCTTTTTGTTGAGTGATTCGAGTTAGTGTGATCGGGACTCTGTTCCTAGCTGCACAAAAACAATCGCAGGTCCTTCGACTCTCTCTTAGCGACGCTTGGGATTCGCCCAGGATGACCTATGTCATCGCTATTCCGGCTCTTTGCCAACGCTCTCTTCAAGGACTTCCAGCGGCTGGTTCTCCGCCTCGGTCAAGTCGGCCTTGCCGGCGTCCATGGCGCGCAACACACTGCTGGTATGATGCCCGCGGCGCATGGTCATTTTACCGCTACGGCAGATTTCCAGGATGCGGCCATCGTCTTCGCGGAGAACCTCGATCAGACCTTCGATCTTGCTTTCGACGCCGGTCATCTCGATCATCAGCGATTCCGAAGTGAGATCGACAATGCGAGCGCGAAAGACTTCGACCAGATCGAAGATCTGAGCGCGATTGCGAGGCGAGGCTGCCACTTTGATGAGGGCCAGCTCGCGGGTGACGGCCGGATCCTTGGCGATGTCGTCCACATCGACCACATTCTCCAGTTTGAAGAGGCTGGCGCGGATGCGGTGGCCGGCCTCGGCGGAGGCCTCGCACACCAGGGTCAGGCGCGAGAGGCCCATACGCTCGCTGCGGCCCACGGTCAGCGAATTGATGTTGATATTAAGGCGGCGGAAGAGCGAGGCCACGCGCGTGAGCACGCCCGGCAGATCTTCGACGTAAGCGACGAATGTGTGCAACATAACTAGCCTCTAGCTTCTAGCTTTTAGCCTCTAGCTTCTGCTTCTAACTTGTGGATGCTGGCGACACGGTCGTGGCCGCACTGACAAGCTAGAGGCTAGAAGCTAGCAGCTAGAAGCTGTCTTACTTACTTGTCGTCCGGCGACTCCAGCAGCGGGTCGTTGCCGGGGCGGCGAATCATCTCGTGCAGTGAGGAACCGGCGGGAATCATCGGATAGACAGACTCTTCCTTCTCGACCATGAAGTTGAGCAGAAACGTTCCGGGTGCGGAGCGGGCTTGCTGCACAGCGGACGCGACCTCTGCCCGGGTGCGGACCGCCAGCCCCTGGATGCCGTGCGCTTCGGCCAGTTTGACGAAGTCGGGGCTAATCAGCGGAGTGGCTTCGTAGTTGCGCTCATAGAAGAATTCCTGCCACTGCCGGACCATGCCCAGGTATCCGTTGTTGATGACGGCGATGTTGATCTTGATGCCCTCCTGCGCGATGGTGGACAGCTCGGCCGCGGTCATCTGGAAGCCGCCGTCCCCCGCCACGACCCAGACTTCCTTTTCCGGGCACGCGAATTTGGCGCCGATGGCCGCGGGCAGCGCGAACCCCATCGTCCCGAGGCCGCCGGAGGTGATCAGCGTGCGCGGCTGCTCGTGATGAAAGTACTGCGCCTCCCACATTTGGTGTTGGCCCACGTCGGTGACCACGATGGCGTTGCCGCCTGTGATGCGCCAGATGTCGTGAATCACGTGCGCGGCGTAGAGGTGGCCGAGGTCGGGCAGGTTCTTGATGTCGCGCACGGCCGATGCGCCCTTGCTGGCCTCGATGGTCTTGAGCCATGCGGAACCGTCGCGCCCTGGGATGCGGGGCAGCAGCTCTTCCAGCACTTCGCGGAGATCGCCGGTCAGCGCCACGTCGACCTTGATGTTTTTATTGATCTCGGCCGGATCGACCTCGATGTGAATCTTCTTCGCCTTGGTGGCGTAGGTGGCGGTGGTGCCGGTGACGCGATCGTCGAACCGCATTCCGCAGGCGATCAGTAGGTCGGATTCCTGGATGGCGTGGTTGACCCAGGCCTCGCCGTGCATGCCCATCATGCCCATGTTGAGCGGATGCGAGGCAGGGAAGCCGCCCAGACCCAGCAGCGTCAGGGCCACGGGAATCTGCGTGCGTTCGGCCAGGGTGCGCACCTGTTCCTCGGCGCCCGATTCAATAATGCCGTGGCCGCCCAGAAGGATGGGGCGCTTGGCGTTGCGGATGAGTTCGGTAGCCTGCGCCAGGCCGGTCTCCTCGACGCGAAGCATGGGGTGGGGACGGAAAGGGCGCGGCTTGGCGGCGGCAAAGTCGAAGATGGCCATGGCTTGCTGCGCGTCCTTGGTGATGTCCACCAGCACTGGTCCGGGGCGGCCGGAGCGGGCGATCTGGAAGGCGTGGCGAATCGCGGGGGCAATATCCTCAGCGCGATTCACGAGGAAGTTGTGCTTGGTCACCGGCAGCGTGATGCCCGTAATATCCACTTCCTGAAACGCGTCGGTGCCGAGAATCTTGCTGGAGACATTGCCGGTGATGCAGACCATGGGAATGGAGTCCAGCATGGCGGTGGCGATGCCGGTGACCAGGTTCGTAGCGCCGGGGCCGCTGGTGGCGATGGCCACGCCCACCTTGCCCGAGGCGCGCGCATAGCCGTCGGCCATGTGCGAGGCGCCCTGCTCGTGGCGCACCAGGGTGTGGTGGATGGGAAACTTGCGCAGCGCATCGTAAACAGGAAGAATCGCGCCGCCGGGATAGCCGAAGACCTGCGTGACGCCCTCGCCCACCAGCGTGGCCCACACAATCTCCGCGCCGGTGAGGCGGGTTGGTGTGGTGAGGTGTGCGTTCGATGCTTGCGTGTTGGCGATGGTTCCCATGGATAACTCCTTCGTTAGTGGTCAGTGATCGTGGTCAGCCTGCCTACGACTCGACGCATTCAATCTTTCAAAGCAAGATGCCGGCCCGCTTAACTGACAACTGACCACTGTCAACTGACGACTGTTCCTACGTTGTTGCGCCTTCGGAGGCGCTGGTTACGCGGTCAACATATTTGCGAAAGACGCCGCGGGGCCAGCGCAGCGCGGGCGGCGCAAAGCCTTTGAGTCGTGTCGCGATTTCTTCGTCGCTGACTTCAAGGGTCAGCTTGCGGTTGGGGATGTCGAAATGGATGATGTCGCCCTCGCGGACGGCGGCGATGGGTCCGCCATTGAAGGCTTCGGGGGCCACGTGGCCGGCGGTGAAGCCGCGCGTCGCGCCGGAGAAGCGGCCGTCGGTCAACAACGCCACGTGCGCGCTGAGTTCGGCATTCGAGGAGATGGCCGCTGTAACCTGAAGCATCTCTCTCATGCCGGGACCGCCCTTGGGGCCCTCATAGCGAATGACCAACACGTCGCCCGGCTTGATCAGTCCGGCCTGCACGGCGGCAAAGCAGTCTTCCTCGCATTCAAACACGCGTGCAGGGCCGCGATGCTCGACGCGATTGGCGGCAGCCACTTTCATCACCGAGCCTTCGGGGGCCAGGTTGCCTTTCAGAATCACGAGGCCGCCGGTGGGTTTGATGGGATGGTCGAAGGTGTGGATGACGACCTGGCCGGGAGTCTCCTGGGCGAGGGCGGCTTCTTCCGCCAGCGTCCGCCCGCTGATGGTCAGCGTCGATCCGTCGGCGTGACCTGCATCGATGAGGCGCCTGGCGAGCAGACGCGAGCCGCCCGCGGCCTGGTAATCCGAAGCAACGAACTTACCGGCTGGAGTTAGATCGCAGATAAAGGGAGTGCGCTTGCTGATCGCGTCAAAATCATCGATGGAGAGTGGAATACCCATCTCGCGTGCGATGGCCAGAAGGTGCAGAACCGCGTTGGTCGATCCGCCGCTGGCGGCTACGCTGGCGATGGTGTTCTCGATCGACTTGCGCGTGATGATTTGCGAGGGGCGGCGGTTGGCGCGGACAGCGTCCATCAGAATGCGGCCTGCCTCGCGAGTGGCTTCGTGCTTGTCTTTCGATGTGGCGGGAACGCCGGAGAGATAAATGGGCGAGATGCCCAGTATTTCGCCGCTCATGGCCATGGTGTTGGCGGTGAACTGGCCGCCGCACGCGCCCGCGCCGGGACAGGCGTTGGCCTCAAGCGCTTCGAGGCCGGCGTCGTCGATGCGCCCGGCGGCGTGGGAGCCAATCCCTTCGAAGACGTTCTGAATCGTGATGTCGACACCGTTGAGTTTGCCGGGAGCGATGGAACCGCCATAAAGCATAAGTCCGGGAATGTCGAGGCGGCACAGGGCCATGATGATGCCTGGCATATTCTTGTCGCAGCCGCCGATGCCCACCAGGCCGTCGAACAAGTTACCGCGGGCGACTAACTCGATGGAGTCGGCTATAACTTCGCGGCTGACCAGCGAGGCTTTCATCCCTTGCGTGCCCATGGTGATGCCGTCGGAAATGGTAACGGTATTGAACTCCATGGGCGTGCCGCCGGCCTCGCGAATGCCCTCTTTCAGGGCTTCTGCCACGTCGCGCAGATGTACGTTGCAGGTGCCGATCTCGGTCCAGGTATTGGCGATGCCGATGATGGGCTTGTGCAGGTCTTCTTTTGCGAAGCCTGAACCGCGCAGATAGGAGCGCGCGGCCGCTCGGCTCGGTCCTTCAGTCAACGGGATGCTTTGTCGCTTGCCTTCGATGGTCATTTGCTCTCTTCGTTCGCTAGCCACTAGCTGCTAGCTACTAGCCTCTAGCTTGTTCTTACTACGGTTGAACTTCTTGCCGCCTTGAATCAAGGGCTCGATTGCCAATGCGGTTCGCTGCTGCATAAATAGCTAGAAGCCAGCAGCTAAGAGCTGTCATTTCGCTTTCAGCCAGTCCGCTTCGTCGTGCTCGGCTTCAAAAGTGTCGAGCGCCGCTTCGTGGCGCAGGGTGAGGCCGATGTCGTCGAGACCTTCGATGAGGCAGAACTTGCGAAAGGGGTCCACCTCAAAGCTCGCCTTGAAACCCAGGCTGTCGGTAACGGTTTGATCTTCAAGGGAAACGGTGAGTTGATAGTTGGGAATGGTCTTCGCGTTTTGGAGCAATTCGGCGACCTCATCCTCGGTGAGCCGGGCCAGCACGATGCCGTTCTTGCCCGCATTCGAGAAGAAAATGTCGGCGAAAGTCGGTGCGATCACCGCGCGAAACCCGTAATCGCTGAGCGCCCAGGCTGCGTGTTCGCGGCTCGATCCGCAGGCGAAGTTCTTGCCGGCGATGAGTATTTGAGCACCCTGGTAGCGCGGGTCGTTCAGTTCGAATTCCGGGTTGGGATCGCCGGAGCGCGTGCGGGCCCAGTCGAAGAACAGGAACTCGCCGTAGCCGGTGCGCTCGATGCGCTTCAAAAACTGCTTCGGGATGATCTGGTCGGTATCGACGTTGGCGCGGTCGAGAGGCGCGGCCAGTGCGGTGAGTGTGCGAAAGGGTTGCATCAGGCCTTACCTCCATGCAATGCAGGCTCACGAACAGCCCAGTTGCGAATGTCGACAAAGTGTCCGGCGATGGCGGCTGCGGCGGCCATCTCGGGGCTCACCAGATGAGTGCGGCCTCCTCGGCCCTGGCGGCCTTCAAAGTTACGGTTGCTGGTGGAGGCGCAGCGCTCGCCCGGCGAAAGAATGTCCGGATTCATGCCCAGGCACATCGAGCAGCCCGGCTCGCGCCAGTCGAATCCGGCCTCCAGGAAGACGCGGTCCAGCCCCTCGGCTTCCGCCTGCGCCTTGACGGCCTGCGAGCCGGGAACCACCATCGCGCTCACATGGGTTGACACCTTGTAACCGGAGGCGATCCGTGCCGCGGCGCGCAAATCTTCGAGACGCCCGTTGGTGCAGGAGCCGATGAAGACGCGATCGATCGAAACATCTTCCAGCGGCGTGCCGGCCTTGAGGTCCATGTATTCGAGAGCGCGTTCCAGGCCCTTGCGCTCCTGCTCGGTGGGCGCGGCGGCGGGGTCGGGAACGGCGGAGGTGATGGGCGCGACCATGCCGGGACTGGTGCCCCAACTGACATACGGAACCAGCGTGGCGGCGTCGATCGATAACTCGCGGTCGAACTTTGCGCCGGGATCGCTGGGCAGCTTGCTCCACTCGCGGACGGCTCGTTCCCACGCCTCTCCTTTTGGACTGAATCTCCGTCCGTTCAAGTAGGCGAAGGTGGTTTCGTCGGGCGCGATCATGCCCGCCCGCGCGCCGGCTTCGATGCTCATGTTGCAGACGGTCATGCGGCCCTCCATCGAGAGAGCGCGAATGGCGGAACCCGCGTATTCGACGACGCAGCCGGTTGCGCCATCTGTGCCGATCTGCCCGATGATGGCGAGGATGATGTCCTTGGCGGTGACGCCCGTGGGCAGCTTGCCTTCAACCGCGATGCGGAAGGTCTTTGGCTTGGATTGCGGCAGCGTCTGCGTGGCCAGCACATGCTCCACTTCGCTGGTGCCGATGCCGAAGGCGAGCGCGCCAAATGCGCCGTGGGTCGAGGTGTGCGAGTCGCCGCAGACGATGGTCATGCCCGGCTTCGTGATGCCGAGCTCAGGGCCGATGACATGCACGATGCCTTGCTCGCGCGAGTTCACGTCGTAGAGTTCAACGCCGAAGTCAGCGCAATTCTGGCGCAGCGTGGCGATCTGCTTGGAGGCGATCTGATCGACTATGTGCAGGCGGCCTTCGCGGGTGGTGGGGACGTTGTGGTCCACCGTGGCGATACATCGGTCGGGGCGGCGAACCTTGCGGCCGGCCAGGCGAAGGCCCTCGAATGCCTGTGGCGAGGTGACTTCGTGGAGCAAATGCAGGTCGATGTAAAGCACGGCCGGCTCGCCTTGCGGCTCGACGACAACGTGCTGCTGCCAGACCTTCTCAAAGAGCGTTCTTGGTTCAGTGCTCATGAAACTCCTAACTCATTGGACAGTGAACAGTGGGCAGTCTTTACGCGTTGACGAGTAGCGTCTTCACCGTCTCGCGTACTTTTGCACCCATTTCCTTGGTTGAAAGCACAGGGAATCCCTGCGCGTTTCCGCGGGCCAGGTCCGGCGTACGGAATCCCTGTTCGAGTACCTTGCGCACGGCGCCTTCAATGGCTGCGGCCTCGGCCTCAAGGCCGGCGGAGTGGCGCAGAATCAATGCGCCGGTGAGGATGGCGCCGAGCGGATTGGCAAGGCCCTTGCCGGCGATGTCGGGTGCGGAGCCGTGCACCGGTTCATACAGATTGACCTTGCCGCCGATGGTAGCCGAGGGCAACATGCCCAGCGAGCCCGTGATGACGGCGGACTCATCCGAAAGAATGTCGCCGAAGAGGTTCTCCGTCAGCACCACGTCGAAGTCGCGCGGCCGGTTCATCAGGTGCATGGACATGGCGTCGACGTACTGGTGTTCGAGCGCGACCGAGGGGAATTCGGCGGCAACTTCAATCACTGTGGCGCGCCAGAGCTGTGACACCTCAAGCACGTTGGCCTTGTCCACGCTGGTCACTTTCTTGCGGCGCTTCGAGGCCAACTGGAAGGCCACGCGAGCCACTCGTGCCACTTCGTTCCGTGTGTAACGCATGGTGTTCCAGGCTTCGCCTTTGTTGCGATTCCACTCGCGAGGTTGGCCGAAGTAGAGGCCGCCGAGCAGTTCGCGGACGAAGAGAATATCCGCGCCATCGATGATCTCAGGGCGCAAGGGGCTGTTGACGGCGAGTTCCTTGAAGGCGAAGGCGGGGCGGAGATTGGCGAAGCCGCCCAGAGCGGAGCGCAGTCCGAGCAGGCCGGCCTCGGGCCGCTTGTCGGGAGCGAGCGAGTTGAATTCGTTGCCGCCGACCGCGCCCAGCAGCACTGCGTCGGAGTCGAGTGCCGCGGCGAGGGTGTCGGCAGGAAGCGGCGAACCGTCTTGCACAATGGCCATGCCGCCGATCCGCTTGGCTTCAAACTCAAACGTGTGGCCGCCCAGGGATGCGACCTCGCGCAGCACCGCAACTGCTTCGTTGGTAACTTCAGGACCGATGCCGTCGCCGGCCGTGACCAGTATCTTCAGCTTCATCCGTGCTCTTTCCAGTTATAAGTTGTCGGTGTTCAGTCTTCCGTGATCGGTGATCGGCGGCCGTCGCGTCGTTCACCCTTAATCGAGTTCCGATACCGGTTCGCGGCGCTTCTCGCGAATCTGATCGGGCACAACGCCAATCAGGTCCTGGTCGTAGATGTTCTTCTTGCGGTCAGCGAGGGCGACGAACCGGTAGTAAGTCTGCTGTAGCTCCTCGCGGGTGAGCGTGAAGCCGAGCTGTTCCAATCTATGCCTGAGGGCCGCGCGGCCGGAGTGCTTACCCAGCACCAAATGCGTCTTGGCCACGCCGACCAGTGCGGGCGTCATGATCTCGTAGCAGAGCGGGTTGGCCAACATGCCGTGCTGATGAATGCCGGACTCGTGGGCGAAGGCGTTGTCCCCCACCACCGCCTTGTTGGGCGAGGGGCGGAAGGTGATGATCTGCCCGAGCACCTGGCTGGTAGCGTAGAGGTTGGCCAGCTTGATGCTGGTGGTTGTGCCGTAGTGGTCGCCGCGAACATAGAGGGCGGCGGCGATCTCTTCGAGAGCGGCGTTGCCGGCGCGTTCGCCGATGCCGTTGATGGTGCACTCCACCTGGCGCGCGCCGGCGGTGATGGCGGCCAGCGAGTTGGCCACAGCCAGACCCAGGTCGTCGTGGCAATGCGAGGAAAGGATGATGCCCTCGGCATCGATGGCCGGAACGCGCGTGCGCACTTCCAGGAACATCTGTGCGTACTCTTCGGGAGTCGAGTAGCCCACGGTGTCAGGCATATTGATCGTAGTGGCGCCGGCCTCGACGGCCACGCGAACCATCTCAACGAGGAAGTTGCGATCGGAGCGCGTGGCGTCTTCGGGGGAAAATTCGACGTCGTCCACATGAGTGCGGGCGAGGCGGATCGACTCCGCCGTGAGGTCGAGCGCCTGCTGGCGGCCGATCTTGAGCTTGTACTCAAGGTGCAGATCGCTGGACGCAAGGAAGATGTGAATGCGGGCGCGGTCGGCAAACTGCAGGGCGCGGGCGGCCATCTCGATGTCTTCGGTCTTGGCGCGAGCCAAAGACGCGATGCGCGGCTGCCGCACAGCCTGGGTGATGGTGGCGATGGCCGCAAAGTCGCCTTCGGAGGCCATGGCGAAACCGGCTTCAATGATGTCCACGCCCAGGTCCTCGAGGGCATGGGCCATCGTCAGCTTTTCCTGCGTGGTCATGCTGCAGCCGGGGGACTGTTCGCCGTCGCGCAGGGTGGTGTCGAAGAAGACAACGTGATTGGTGGGCATTGGGGTCATGAATACGTCTGCCAGGGGAAGCCTCCTGCCAACCTTTCCAGTGTCGCGCATTCGGTGGATATAAGGCAAAGTTATTCTTTTTGGGGAAGCGATTAGGATTGCTTATACTGTAGTCGTCAGTGATCAGTAATCAGCTGTCAGGAATCGGCCGTATGACCGGACCCCGCTTTTCAGACCTGGGATTGGCTGACAACCGAGCACTCGCCGCAGCGATGCTGACCACTGAAAACTGAGAACCGAGAACCGACCTCTGATATGGAACTGAATCAGCTCGAAACCTTTTTGGCAGTGGCGGAGGAGCGCAGCTTTTCACGGGCGGCGGTGCGGCTCCATCGCACCCAGCCTGCGGTGAGCCAGGTGATCCGCAAGCTGGAGGCGTCGGTGGGCGAGACGCTCTTCGACCGGGCGGCGCGTGATGGATCGCTGACCGCAGCCGGGGTACTGCTGCGCGACTATGCCTTGCGCCTGCTGGCCCTGCGCCGGGAGGCCGCGAGCGCGCTGGGCGAACTGAAGAGCCTGGAGCGCGGGCGGCTGCAACTGGCGGCCAACGAGTACACCTGCATGTACCTGCTGCCGGCCATCGACCGCTTCCGCAGGGAGTTTCCTCACGTGAGCGTGACAGTGCACCGGATGCTGGCCTCGCGCATCCCCGAAGAGCTGAACTTGCGCACCTTCGAACTGGGGGTCATCTCCTTTCGCCCCGACCCCGCCCAGTACCGCACCATCGCCGTCTATGGGGACAGCCTGGCGTTCATTGTGAGTCCGCATCATCCCTTGGCTGCAGCGGCGCGGGTCTCGATCAACGAACTGGGGGAGGAACTGTTTGTCGCTCACAACGTGACTTCGCCGCTGCGCCGCAAGGTGATCGAGGCCTTCCAGCGTTACCGGACGCCCTTGAACATGGGCATTGAACTACCAACCATCGAGGCCATCAAGCGTTTTGTGGCCATGGGCAATGGGGTAGCGCTGGTTCCACACCTCACGGTGGCCCGCGAATTGGAGACCGGGGACCTGGTGCGGATACCGGTGGACGAACTTGAGATGCGGCGAGTGCTGCGCCTGGTGCACCGGCGGCAAACCACGCTCTCGTATGCCGCGAGGGCCTTTCTGCGCACTGTGCGGGCGCTGGCCAAGGAGCAGGGCCCGCCGTTTTACTACCAGGTCGAACGGGCCGGCTAAAACAAAAAGAACGGGGGCAGGGATCAGAGATCGCAGGTCGAATCCGGTGAGATGGTTGAGCTGAGCGGAAAGGCACCGGAATGGGCTGCGGTGCGTCTATAGCCTCAGAGCAAATCGCAGAATGGCCGGTGCCGGCGCTTTCCGCCGTGGACCCGCTCAGGCCAGTTACAATGCTGAGAGCGGGGCCCGGCTCGAACCGGCGCGCCGGAATCGACAAGCTCGTTGCCAGCCGGACGGTTGTGCAGTCGTGAGGTTCAGGACCGAATGAAGAAGATCGCCATCCTTGTATTCCTGCTGGCCGTAAGCGTGGCCGCAGGCCGCGCTCAGGAAAGCCGCCAGGACGTCAGCATCAGTGGAACAGGGCTTGTGGAGCCGTTTATCGCCTCGCAAACTGACGTTCAGGTGAGCTCAAACCGCGCCTTTGGCGCCCTGGCCAGTTACCGATTCATGCTTACGCCCTCGAGCGCCATCGAGGCCAACTACGGAATCACCTACGAGAACACCATCCACTACGTGATCAGCAATACCAATCACTATCTCGTGAACACCCGCACGCAGGAGATTTCGGGCGCTTACGTGCGCACCTTCAACTTCCGCAAATTCAATCCGTTTCTTGAAGCCGGTCCCGCGGCATTCATTTTCCTGCCCATTCGCAACACGGGTACTACCTCGCTGGACGTGAAGCAGGAGACCAGCGTTGGTGGCGTTTACGGTGCCGGGGTGGCCTACGAGATCAGCCCCAGCTTCGACATCCGCGCGGAGTTTCGCGGCATGGTGACCAAGGTGCCGACCTTCGGCTACACACAGTTCAACACCAACAAGTGGTACAACATCTACAATCCGGTCTTCGGCGTGGCGTATCACTTCTAGGAACGCAAACATTCCAACAACCAAAGGGGACCGGCCGATGCGGGTCCCGCTTTTGGTTTCCGGCCTCTGAAAGAAAACCAATCAACTCGAATTCCGATCAGCCTTCCCCGCCGGGCCGCTCCGCCTCCCGGTAGCGCCCCAGTTCCTTCACCATGGCGCAATGGGGCCGGAGAGCCTGCAGCGCGCGCGAACCTTCCTCGGCAGAATGAAGCTGGCAATCGACATAGAAGATGTACTCCCAGGGCTTGCCGTGCACCGGCCGGGACTCGATCTTGGTCAAGTTGGTGCCCATCCCGGAGAGTTCGGCGAGCGCCGCCACCAGAGATCCCGGACGATTCTCCAAGGAAAAGGCCACGCTCATCTTGTTCGACGCGGGATCGGAAACCGTGTCCGCGGTGCGCCGCACCAGGAAGAAGCGGGTAAAGTTCTCCGGGTTGTCCTCGATGCCGGCCTCCAGGATCTGCGCTCCGTAGTAGTGGGCCGCGGCCTCGCTGGCGATGGCCGCCGCGTGGCGGTCGCGCAACTCGACCAGTTGCTTCACGCTTCCCGCTGTGTCGTAGAAGGCGAAAGCCTCCATGCGTGGATGCTCGGCCAGGAATCGCCGGCACTGCGCCAGGGCCACCGGGTGGGAGAAGACGCGGTCGATTTCGCCGATCGAGGCGCCGGAGATGGCGATCAGGTTGTGACGGATGCGCAGCAGCGTCTCCCGCTCCACTTGCACATCGTGGGCAAGCAAGAGGTCAAAGTGCTCAGCTACAGACCCCGCCAGGCTGTTCTCAATGGGAATGGCGGCGGCCTCGACGCTTCCGTTGGCCAGCGCCGCAAATACCTCCGCCGAAAGCGAATATGGAACGATCACGGCATCCGTGACCAGTTTCATCGCCGCTTCGTGGCTGAATGAGCCGGGTTCTCCCTGGATCGCAATCTTCATGCCTGGTGCTCCTGTCTGGTCATGAGGGAAAACTGGTTGCGGATCGCTGGACTGCTTCCTCGCACCATACCACAGGTTTCGCTGGAAATCCGATATGGATTGGCCGCCGGCCATGAGAATTCCTCTCCGCAATTTGGAGGTTTAGCTTCGCAGCCACAGGTCGGCTGACACAAATGCAAGAAAAACAATGGCGATAACGCCATTCATCGTGAAAAAGGCGGCATTCAGCCGGCGCAGGTCGCGCGGGGACACAAGAGAGTGCTCATAGGCCAGCAGGAGGGCCACCACGGCAATGCCCAGCCAGCCAAGTGTACGAAAATGAAACAGAAGTCCGAACCAGACCAGCAGACCCAGCATGGCCACATGCATGGCGCGCGCCGTCCAGAAGGCGGCCGGGATGCCGACGGCCCGGGGCAGGCTATAGAGGCCGGCGGCGCGGTCATGTTCGAAGTCCTGGCAGGCGTAAAGCACGTCGAAACCGCCCGCCCACAGGGTGACCGCCGCGGTCAGCACCAGAATGCGCGGGTCCAGAGAGCCGCGGACGGCGATCCAGGCCGCCGAGGGAGCCAGACCCAGAGCCAGCCCCAAAACCAGATGCGACCAGCGGGTGATGCGCTTCATGTAGCTGTAGCCCAGCAGCACCGCCAGCACCCCTGGCGACAGGTAAAGCGTGAGCCGGTTGAGCTGGGCGGAGGCCAGAACGAAGACCAGCGCCATGAGCACGGTGAAGCCGAGGACGAAGTTGCGCGAGAGCAGGCCGGCGGGTATGGCGCGCTTGCTGGTGCGGGGATTCGCCGCGTCCAGGTCGGCGTCGGCCCAGCGGTTAAAAGCCATGGCCGCAGAGCGGGCGGCCACCATGGCCACCAGAATCCAGCCGACGGTGCGCCAGCCGGGCAGGCCGCCAGCCGCTAAGAGCACCGCCGTCAAGGCAAAGGGCAGCGCGAAGATCGAGTGCTCCCACTTGATCATCTCCAATGTTGTGCGCGTCTTGGACCAGATGCCGGACATGAGCGGGCTCTCTGGACCAGTGTACGTGAGGGCCAGGCTACGCCAGCACGCCTCCCCAATCGCTTGGACTCAGATCGCGGGCATGGCGCGAGAAGATCCAAAGGTGGCCGTCCAGATCCTGGGCCGCGTATTGATATTCGCCATATTCGGTTTCGTGGGGTTCCTCGAGGATCGCCGCGCCGGCCGATTTCGCCTGCCGGAAATGCGCGTCGACATCGGCGACAAACACCGTGAGACTCTGCGTTCCGTAGCCCAACTGCGCCGGCGAGGATTCATGGGGCTCCGCCGCCTTGAGCATGATCCAGGAGTTGCCCAGGTGCATTTGCGCGCCGCTGGCGGGCTCGCCGTAACGGAAATGTTCGCTGAATCCGAACACCTTGGTGAGCCAGGCGATCGCCTGAGGAAGGTCCTGATAGAGGATGTGAGGAAGCAGAGTGTCAACCGGCACAGAGCGATTCTCAGTCATGGCACAACCTTCGTTTGAGATGGGTGAAAGCCTGGAGAGTGTGCTTCCGGACTCGTATTGGTCCATCGTAGGGTTGCGGAGCGCTGCTGTGCTCAAAAAAAGAGGCGATCTTGCCTGAGTTGCGCAAGAAAACGGGGTAGTTTTTTTCTGTAAGCTATTTATTATGAAGCACTTAAAAAATCGATTTTTCTTGTGGAAATCGCTGCACCTCATTGATTCTGTTT
>Ga0181531_10001239_pt1 | contig 16263 bp, 15 predicted proteins | sample PEATcosm2014_Bin_38_FD_119743 | JGI IMG/M metagenome (GOLD analysis project Ga0181531, IMG submission 119743) | Peatland microbial communities from MTU Mesocosm Facility, Houghton, MI, USA - PEATcosm2014_Bin11_10_metaG | ecosystem: Environmental > Terrestrial > Soil > Wetlands > Peat | place... | reverse complement strand
CTGTATCGCCGCGTGGAAGACTTAGCTCCGAGCGTCCGAGAGGTGCTACCCAAGACCGCGCCGGAACAGCCATAGCGATGAGCCGGAAAGCATGGGTCGTCTTCGTCCTCATCCAGGTCTTCGGCGACGTTGGGCCGTGGGCTGGACTTCGGATGAAGTCGGCTCTGGGGCCTGCCCTCTGGTTCGCCGGAATCATCATCATGATGCCGGGCCGGGCGGTGTCCCTGTGGCTGATGGAGAAGGTTCTCTGGGGCGTCCGTCTGACCACGCTGGAGTCCAATGCCTTGTTCATCGTGACCGAGACCGCCGTCAACGTCTCCGTCTGGCTGCTGTGCGCCCTGTGCTGGCGTTCCCTGCGTCGTCGTCGAGCCATCGCGTCAGCGGCCTCCTAGAAGGCCCGGAAACTGCGTTCGTGGGCTTCCCCTGGCCTCTGTGCCGCCCAAGAGAAAAAGCGACGGTGCTCTGCACCGGAATTAGAAGGACACAACACCCCGGAACGGGAGCTGTAGAGCAACGGAAAGTTGCTGAAGGATAACTCGTTCAAAAGACTGGCATCTAAAGGGAAATGCTCTCTTCGCGGCGGCGTTGGGAGCGAGCGCGTGTTGCTCACGGGGAACCTTATGAAACACAGCCCCTTAGCCCGCCTCCGGCCCCCTGCTGTCGTTGCAAGCGAAGCACGGGCGGCGTTCGGCCCGAATCCCCATCCCATCTCCGGCGGTGCTCTTTGAAGCCGCCGCTGCGTACAAAATCAGTCGGCACGAAGGTGAGCGAGGCGGAGTTCGCGTTGCTGGAGGAACGTGCGCGTGGGGCGGGGATGCGTCTGGGGGAGTGGGTTCGGGAGGCGTTGCTGTCGGCACCGGCAGAGTCCGGCCCGGACTCCGGCGAGGTTGCGCTGGCCGAAGTCCTGGCCCTTCGTTCGCTTCTCTTGAACCTGCACTTCCGTTCGGCCACGATCCTGGAGGCGGAGATGCGTGGGCTGATCGAGCGGGCGGACGGGTCGAAGCTGGAGCGGCCGTGGGAGCGCATCGCGGCAGTTCGAGCGACGACCAGGGCGGCGTTGCCGGAGCCGGAGACGACATCGGAAGCGGAACCGGAGGAGGTCTGATATGGCGGAGTGGGGACGGAAGGAATACTCGAAGAAGTGGCCGAGCCGGACTCCGGTGTGGACGTGGACGGCGGTGTTGGGGTCGCTGTTGTTCTTCGCGGGGATGCTGACGCTCCAGTACGAGCGGAGCTGGTCTGCGGCGGAGCGGCTGTACCTGACGGACTACCTGAAGAGCGGGGCGCGGGGCAGAGCGTCGCGACGTGGCGACGAATCCAAGAAGTGATCAGCTCGATGTCAATGCCGGGCACGGCGAGTGTGGGCCTGTTTCGGGCAGAAAAATGGGGCGATTCGCTGTCAGTTTTTATTTGTGGAAATCAAGAATGGAGTGAAAGCTGGACCGAAAAATCATGCGAACCGGATTCACCTCAGTTTTCGCCCGAGGGATTTCCACAATGATCCATAAACCCAACAGAAATAACCATCTTAGCGAGCGATGGAGCACAAAAATCCACAAGCACGAAGCACGTGCTTGGGCGGTAGCGACCCCGCTTTGTGCGGCTTCTCAGCCGCCCAACGCCTCCGGCGCCGGGGGTCGCTACCGCCCAAGTTGGCCAGCAAAGTCTGTTGCTCCGTCGCCTGCAGAATTAACGGCAGAAAGTCCAGCAGTTTTGAATCACTGATAGCGGACGACGAAGGCTTCGACCGAAAAGCACACCCTATGCTTCAGAGCTTTCCGGGTTTTGTTAGGTGGGCAGTGCAGGATCATATTCTAAGTGAATGGGTAAACCGCCGAATCCCAAGAACACGGTGAGGCTGGGTTATTGACAGCTTATATCCCTGCAGGTTTTTTGCCGCGTCGGGTTTGGTGTCCCCGTGAAGGCCCGCGATTCGTCCGGGCCAACCCAAACTCATAGGGATTTCCTTCCCAGAGCTGATAGCCCCGGACTATAGGCTTCGGTCAGCAAAGTATTGGACCCACCTAGGCGGCCAATTTAGAGTCGGACTGTTTTTAGCTTCTTAGGAATTAGCGCGGTTGGTCGATCGATGACGGCGGAGTTCTTTTGTAAGGAGAGCCATAGCGCCATGAAATCCCATACAGTGCAAATACACTCTCGCAGGAGCAAAGTGTCAGCGCGGCAGCGTGTGTCGCCCGATCATTCATCGGACTCCGATATGGCCGACATCCCGATCAGTCAGCATAGAGCGGCATCACCTGCTCAACTGTCGCTGGGTGGCCCGTCAAGAGAGGGTTCAAGGGATGCCCTACCGGACCCGTTGCACGACATATCCAGCGGTCCAGGAGAAGACGATACGTTCGAGGCTTCGGCTGGCGCGGCAGGGCCATGGTCTTCACAACAGTCAAACCACATTTTCGAACCGCTCATAGAAAGTTTGGGCGCGGCCAGACTACTCGGCAATCTCCACGTCAAGACGTTGCAGCGATACGCGCGGCTAGGACGGGTTCCTGGGTATCAAATCGGAGGTCATTGGTATTTTCGTGCGTCAGAGCTAGACGCGTGGCTGCGCCTACAGATAAACTCCAAGTGCCAATCCGTCCGCTAGAACTCTGGAGAAATCAGACCAATGTTCAAGCGGATGCGTTATCAGCACGGTTGTATTGCACGTGAACGACGCAATAACGGACCAGACGTTTGGATTTTCCGATGGCGAGAAACGAATCCAAGCGGAAAGCGAATCAACCGGAAGGTGATCGTGGGGACGGTCGAGCAATATCCCGTCCGATCTGCTGCCCAGAAGGCAGCAGACGCACTGCGACTTCACGTCAACCAAGAAACCCCTCGCGCAGCGCTTCAACCACTTACATGCGAGCAGTTGATCGCACACTACTTGGAACGAGAGCTCTCGGCGGGGAATCGCAGGATGGCATACTCAACGAAAGCTGCCTACAAGTGCTATCTGAACAACTGGATCCTTCTTCGATGGCGGTCGTACCGGCTGTCCGACGTGAAGACAATCGCAATGGAGGAATGGTTGGGTAGCCTTTCATTGGCGCCAGGAACAAAAGCGAAGCTCAGAAATATTATGAGCGCTCTCTTCAATCATGCCATTCGGCACGAATGGATGGACAAGAATCCAATTTCGCATGTGCGACAAAGTGCGAAACGAGAGCGCATCCCCATCGTGTTGGATGTCGGCGAGATCGGACGGTTGCTCGCTGAACTGCAACACCCACACAAGGCCATGGTATTTCTGGCGGCAGCGACGGGGCTGAGGGCAAGTGAGCTACTTGCGCTTAAGTGGCGAGATGTTGATTTCGATTCTCTGGAGATCAACCTCAGTCAAGGCGTAGTGCACCAGATCGTTGGAGAACTCAAAACGGAAGCATCAAAAAGACCTTTACCCTTGGACCCGGTACTTGCTCAATCGCTTCTCGATTGGCGATATCTTTCACCTTTCAGTCAGCACGACGACTGGATCTTTGCCAGCATCGAGATGAAGGGGCAACAGCCATACTGGCCCGAGAATCTACTCCGCAGGTACATCCGCCCAGCAGCGTCGCGATGCGGCATAAACAAAACGATCGGTTGGCACACCTTTCGGCATAGCTACGCGACGCACTTGAAGGCAAATGGCGAAGACGTGAAAGTCGTGCAGGAATCTTTGCGGCACGCTAACAGCCGCATCACGCTCGACACATACACCCAAGCTACGACGCCAGCGAAGAGGCAGGCACAAAGTAAGGTTGTCAGTATGATTCTGCCAATGCGGACTCAAACCGCCGCAGCGGGAGGAGGCAAATGAATCGGCTTAATGTTCCTTTTTGTTCCCACGCTGGAGAGCCAAACTTTCCGCAAGTGCTTGAAAAGAATGGCGGGGACGACGAGACTCGAACTCGCGACCTCTGCCGTGACAGGGCAGCGTTCTAACCAACTGAACTACGTCCCCAAGGGTATTTCGTCACTGTGCTGCGCACTGAATGGTGGGCACTGAAGGATTTGAACCTTCGACCTTTCGGGTGTAAACCGAACGCTCTAACCGCTGAGCTAAGCGCCCTTACACAATCATCGTACCGTATGCCGTGCGGAGCGTCAACGGAACCGGCCAGCGCGCCCCCGGAAATCGCGAGGCGCGCCGCTGCTCCGGCCCTGCACGAACGGCCGGTTTGTTGCACTTTGTTTCCCCAGTCAGTAAACTAGATTTTCTACATCTTGCGAATTGCAAAGGATTTAACCACGCATGCTGCTGAACCGCGATTACGTCGGATACATGGCCACGGAAGTGGTGAAGAAGCTGGTGGACGGCGGGCTCATCGAAACGCGCGCGGCGGACGCGGTGACGCTGCGTTTGCGGCAGCGCATGAACGAAGAGCTGTCCGTGGAAGACCGCATCAACGAGCAGGCGCGGCAGATTTTGACCGAACATCAAGAGGAGATGCGGCGCACCAACGTTTCGTATCAGGACATGTTCAAAAAAGTGAAAGCGCAGTTGGCGCGCGACGGAAAACTGATTTTGCGTTGAACCGCGGTGGCTTTCGCCGTCGCCGGATTTGGATTTTGCCTATAGGTCTTTGGACAGGGACGTAGAATTGCATCGAGGAAACAAGACTGCATGCGCTTAAGCCGGGAAAAAATTGTACGCATTTCCCACCAGCTCACCGATGTGCTGGTGGCCAGCGATGACGTGGAATTTGTCGACGATCGCGACACGATTCGCCGCCAGATTGTGGAGATTTTGACCGCCACGCTGCGCGAGGAAGAAAAAGCCGAGTTGGAGGCGCGCAAGCGCATCACTTCGCAGAAAAAAGAAATCATCGAAGGCAGCGAAGAGTGGGATGTGTTGTACCGCAAATATTACGTGGAAGAGTTGCGGCGGATGGGCGTGGCCGCCGCTCCCGAAGAACATAAAAGGCAGCAGTCGGCGTACTAGCGCTTGGTATTGCCGGGCTTCCTTCAACCTAATCAAGATTAAAAAAGGCGGCTCATGCGAGCCGCCTTTTCTAATTCCGGAAGCGAAAACTATTTCTACGGATTGTCTGGACGGCGCTTCAGCGTCGGGCGGTCGTCATCCGTGCTGTTCGGGTCCGTGGACGTTGACGGATCGGTCTTGCCGGCTTGCTCGGTCTTGGTGCGCAGCGTGGGTTTGCCCGGCCCTGGCTGCACTTTCTTCGCGAACATCACGTTTCGCAAGCGCGCTTTCACGGAATCGAACTCGGAAGTCGTGACGATGTATTCCTGCTTGGCGGGCAGGATGGTGGCGATTTCCTTTTGCGTGCGCTCGATGCGTTCGGGCGTCGGCGGGTGGGTGGAGAAAACTTTCGGTATGGTACCCGGGCGGCGCTTCTCATCCGCTTGGATGCGCTCGAAGAAGGTCACATACGCGTTCGGATCGTAGCCCGCCTTGTACATATATTGCAGACCGAGAAAGTCCGCTTCGCGCTCATCGTCGCGAGAAAACTTTAGGAACGAGAGCGGAATCGCGATGTTCAGGCCTTCATAGAGCGCGTAACCCGCCCAACCTACCGGCCCAAAAATCATCAGCGGGATGCTCGCGATCTGCGCAATGTCGCCCTTGGTGGCCTGGCGAGTGCCGTGGCGCGCGGTCACGTGAGAGATCTCGTGCGCCATTACGCCGGCGAGTTCGGATTCTTCTTCGGCGCGCAGAATCAAGCCGCTGTTTACGTAAAAGAAGCCGCCGGGTAGCGCGAAAGCGTTCACCACGTCGGAATCGATCACTTTGATGGTGAAGGGCACCTTGGCATCGGAATTGCGCACCAGGTTTTGCCCTACGCGGTTCACATACTCCGTGACCACCGGATCGTCAATCAGCTTCGACGAGCGCTCTACTTCCTGTGCCAACTGCTTGCCGAGAGCGATTTCGCGCTCCAGCGAATAGAAATTTACGTGGCCGCTGACGTTGCGATTGCCGATAGCGTCCACGTCATCCTTGGAATTTTTCGGGTTTACCGTGTCTTGTTGTTGCACCGGCTGCTGGGTCGGCGGATTGTTCTTATCGGGCGGCGGCGGTGGCGGCGCGGCTTGCGGGGTCCCGATGGGTTGCTGCGTCGGCGTTTGCGCTGTGCCGCTCGACGGCTGCTGCGTTGTCTGGCCGGCCGGGGGATTTTGCTGCGGCGTACTCGCGGGTTGACCCGCTGCTTGCGTGCTTTGACCCGAACTTGGTGTTTGGCCCAAGGCCGGGCCGCTGACGAGCAAGCTGGTCAGCGCGAGCGTGGCGATTTGCTTGGCGAACTGTTGCATCCCCGTTTACCTCCGCCTGCCCGGCATTATACACCCCTGTAGCCAGACCGGCGCTGAAAGCTATCCCCGACTAGGATGTGCAACGCCTGAAGAAGGTTTTCTCGGCGGCGTATACCCAGCGCCAATCTGCAGCTCAAATTAAGTCCCTGAATTACTTAGCCGCCTGCCACCAAAATCCGTCGCGCTTTGCCCACAACCTTCCATTTTCAATATGGAACAGCCTCCTCGCGACCCAACCAAGGGGCCTCCGTATCCCCCGGAAAACCAGCTCGCCGCGCCTGTTGACACTCTCCCAATGCCCATCTACATTCGAAGTCTGCCTATGAGCGTCTCCAAGATTCAGAGCGGTCAGCTTTGGAAGAAAAACGACTCTGGCGAAATTTACCTGGTAACCCGCGTGTACACGGAGGCGCTTAGCAGCGTAGCCATGTTGCGCAAATCCGGCGCCGAGACTGAGCCGCTGATTCGTGTTCGCGTGGAGCGCACTTCGGGCGGGCAGAACATCCCCGGCTTCACGCCCGCGCAAGAAGACGAGAAGTTTTGAAACCTGCCTTTTGTTTCGGGCTACCGAGTTCTTAAGTCGGCGCGTCCTCAAATCGAACGCACTTCCATCTTCACCACATCGTCGACTTTAGCCAGTTCTTTCATCAAAAACGGCTCACCATATTTCACGCCAATGTGATGTCCGGCCTGGCGCGCTAGGCGGTTCATCTCTTCTTCGAGCTGCTCCAGTCCCAGGTATACCTTGGCTTTGCTCTCGTTTTTGCGCGGGCGAAATTGCGACCGGTACGCCAGAATCGCCTTCCGGCGCTGCTCGTATTGCGAAGAAATGTCCACGACGAACGTCGGTCGCACGTCGGCAAAAGCCGTGGAGTAGAGAATTTTGAAAGGCCGGTAAGGCTCACCGGCGATGGGCAATTGCTTCAGCCCCGCAAGGAAACACGCCTCGTAGCCCAATGTTGATGCATTGTAATGATCCGGGTGGCGCGCCTCCCAATAGGGAAGTATCACGGTTTTCGGCCGTAGTTCGCGGATTTTGTCGGCCAGGCGCAGCTTATGCTGGCGGCTGGCGGTTACATCCGAGTCCGGCACGCCCAGCACGCCGCGCCACTTCACGCGCAACAACTTGGCGGCCTTGGCCGCCTCGGCTTCACGAATTTCCGGCGTGCCCCGCGTGCCCATTTCGCCCGCCGTCAGGTCCAGGATGCCGGTCTGGTAGCCGCGCTGCGCCATTTTCAGCAGCGTGCCGCCGCAGGTCAGCTCCACGTCGTCGGGGTGCGCCGCGATGGCCAGCAAATCCAGTTTCATGAGGTTCCTCGCAAAGTTTTGTCGCTCTGTGATTCTAGCAGGCCGTACACTGTTCGCACCCATGACCGACCATGACCGCTCTCCCGTAACACCTGTGGCGCTCGTCACCGGCGCCGGCAAACGACTCGGTCGCGCTATCGCGCTGCGCCTTGCACGGGACGGCGCCGATATCGTCGTGCATTATCGCGCTTCCGAAAGGGAAGCGCGTGACGCGGTCGCCGAAGTCGAAAAGCTGGGACGACGCGCCGTGGCCATTGCCGCCGATCTGAACCAGCTGGCGCAAATCAAAAATCTCTTCGCCGATACCGCCAAGGCCTTCGGTCGCCTGGATATCCTGGTCAACAGCGCCGCCACGTTCGTCGAGACCGCGTTTGCGGAGACCACCGAAGAAAATTGGCACGTCTCGCTCGACTCCAACCTTAAGGCGCCGTTTTTCTGCTCGCAAGCCGCCGCCCCCCTGCTGAAAGCCACGCGCGGCATCATCATTAACTTCGCCGACGTCGGCGGCCTCCTCGGATGGCCCGGCTTCATCCCGCACAGCATCTCCAAAGCGGGCGTCATCATGCTCACGCGCACGCTGGCCAAAGCCCTGGCCCCCGAAATTCGCGTGAACGCCATCGCCCCCGGCACCATCACCATGCCCGGCGACCCGCCCGAGTGGGAGCGCGAATTCATCCAACTCGCCCCGCTCCGCCGCACCGGCACGCCCGCCGACATCGCCGATGCCGTCTCCTTCTTGGTCAACGCCAAATTCGTCACCGGCCACATCCTCGTAGTGGACGGCGGCCGCTCGCTCTAGCCCACACTCGAGCCACTTGCGACAATCGTCGCCACAATTGCCCCGTGCACCATTTTCCCCGCCGGTGTATTCTATTTGCTTATGGCAGCGATAAGCCCAGCAATAAAATTATCGCGCCGCGCATCACTCGCAACGCTGCGTGCACCGTGCAAGCCGGCCATTGCCGGCCATAGCGACTAAAAAGAAGGCCAAGCCCTCTCATGGACAACGAAACATCCATCCAATCGCAACGCAACATCGAAGATGTCGAAATTCAGGAATGGCTCGAGTCGCTCGACTCCGTTCTCGAATCCAGCGGCCCGGAAGTCGCCACGGAAATTCTCGAACGCTTGCGCGCCCACGCCACCGTTTCCGGCATCGACCTGCCGTTCACCGCCAACACGCCCTACGCCAACACCATCCCCGCCCGCCTCGAACCGCTCTTCCCCGGCGACCAGGAACTCGAGCGCCGCATCAAAAGCCTCATTCGCTGGAACGCCCTGGCCATGGTCGTTCGCGCCAACCGCGTCGAGCACAACATCGGCGGCCACATCTCCACATACGCCAGCGCCGCCACCCTCTACGAGGTGGGCTTCAACCATTTCTTCCGCGCGCGCACCCCCGAATTTGAAGGCGACACCATTTATTTTCAGGGCCACGCCGCGCCCGGCATTTACGCCCGCGCGTTCATGGAAGGCCGCCTCAGCCCACAGCAACTTGAAAATTTCCGCCGTGAACTCAAACCCGGCGGTGGTCTCAGCTCTTATCCCCACCCTTGGCTCATGCCCGATTTCTGGGAATTTCCCACGGTTTCGATGGGCCTCAGCCCGCTCATGGCCATTTACCAAGCGCGCTTCAGCCGCTATCTTGAAAATCGCGGCCTCAAGCCACGCACCGACGCCAAAATCTGGGCCTTCCTCGGCGACGGCGAAACCGACGAGCCCGAGTCCCTCGGCGCCATCACTCTGGCCTCCCGCGAAAAACTCGACAATTTAATTTTCGTCATCAACTGCAACCTGCAGCGCCTCGACGGCCCGGTGCGCGGCAATGGCCAGATCATCCAGGAACTTGAATCCGCCTTCCGCGGCGCCCGCTGGAACGTCATCAAAGTCCTCTGGGGCAGCGAATGGGATCCCATCCTCGAGCGCGACTCGGAAGGCCTCCTCGTCAAGCGCATGGGCGAAATGGTGGATGGCGAATACCAGAAGCTTGTCGTCTCCAGTGGCGCCTATGTCCGCGAACAATTCTTCGGCAGCGACCCGCGCCTGCTCGCGCTCGTCGAGCCCCTTTCCGATGAGTCTCTCCGCCGCCTGCGGCTCGGCGGCCACGATCCGCGCAAAGTTTACGCTGCCTACAAAGCCGCCACCGAGCACCAGGGTGGCCCCACCGTCATCCTCGCCCGCACCATCAAGGGCTACGGTCTCGGCGAAGCCGGCGAAGGCAAAAACGTGACCCACCAGCAGAAAAAACTTAACGAAGAAGAGTTGCGCGAATTTCGCTCGCGCTTCGGCGTCCCACTCAACGACAACGACTGTATCGAAGTCCCCTTCTATCGCCCGCCCGAGGACAGCGTCGAGCTGCAATACCTGCGCCACCGCCGTGAATCGCTAGGCGGCTACGTCCCCAAGCGCAGCGTACGCTCCACGCCCATCGCCGCCGATCACGACGAACTCTTCAAGGAATTTTTCGACGGTAGCGAAGGCCGCGAAGTCTCCACCACCATGGCCTTCGTCGGCATGCTCCGCAAAATGCTGCGCGACCCGGAAATCGGCAAGTTCATCGTGCCCATCGTCCCCGACGAAGCGCGCACCTTCGGCATGGAGTCGCTCTTCCGCACCGTGGGCATTTATTCCAGCGTCGGCCAGAAGTACGAGCCCGTCGACGCCAGCACGCTGCTTTATTACAAGGAAGCGCAAGACGGCCAGATCCTCGAAGAGGGCATCACCGAAGCCGGCTCCATGGCCAGCTTCATCGCCGCCGGCACCGCCTATGCCACGCACGGCATCAACACCATTCCATTTTTTATTTACTACTCGATGTTCGGCTTCCAGCGCATCGCGGACTTTATCTGGGCCGCCGCGGACATGCGCGTGCGCGGCTTCCTGCTCGGCGGCACCTCGGGACGCACCACGCTCTCCGGCGAAGGCTTGCAGCATCAGGACGGCAACAGCCACATCCTCGCGCTCCCGGTCCCGAATTTGCGCGCCTACGACCCGGCCTTCGCTTACGAAATCGCCGTCATCATTCAGGACGGCATCCGCCGCATGTACAAAGACGGCGAAAATATTTTCTACTACATCACCGTCATGAACGAGCCGTACGCCATGCCCGTCATGCCCCAGCCCGCCGAAAAAGTGAAAGAGGGCATCCTCCGCGGTATGTACCGCTACCGCGCCAGCGAAAACAAAAAATCCAAGCTGCGCGCCCAACTCTTCGGCAGCGGCGCTATCCTCAATGAAGTTTTGCGCGCGCAGGAAATTCTCGAAACCAAGTACGGTGTCGCCGCCGATGTCTGGAGCGTCACCAGCTACAAGGAACTGTACGTGGACGGCAACGAGTGCGAACGCTGGAACCGCCTGCACCCCGCCGCCAAGCCGCGCGTCCCATACCTGACCCAACAGCTCGAAGGCGCTGAAGGCGTCCTCGTCGCCGCCAGCGACTACCTAAAATCCTTGCCCGCCATGGTCGCCGAATGGATGCCCCGCCGCCTCTGCACCCTCGGTACCGACGGCTTCGGCCGCAGCGAAGGCCGCAGCAGCCTCCGCGACTTCTTCGAGGTGGACGCCCGCTTCATCACCCTCGCCACACTCCACGAGCTCTACCTCGAGAAAAAACTCGACCGCAGCGTGGTAGAAAAAGCCATCACCGACCTGGGCATCAACCCGGAAAAGCTCAACCCCGTCATCTCGTAGCGAGACTTTGTAGGGGCGCAGCATGCTGCGCCCCAGCTTGCCCGGAGGTCGGGGTCCGTTAATGTTTTTTCGGGCGTTCCGCCGAATCTCAACATGAATGCCACCTCACTTCTGCTCGTTATCGCCACGTTCTTCGCGCAACTTTCTGGTCCGCCCCCAACCGAACACGCCGCTTTCCTCCGCGGCCTCTCCACGGCCGCCATCGAACGCACCCACCACACCGTCCGCTACGACCCCGCCTACGTGCGCATCCCGTATCCCAACGGCGACGTACCCGCGGACACCGGCGTTTGCACCGACGAAGTCATCCGTTCCTATCGCGCGCTCGGGGTTGATTTACAAAAAGAAGTTCACGAGGACCTGCTGAAGAATTTCTCTGCCTATCCGAATCAGCGCCGCTGGCAGCTCGCGCACGCCGATCCCAACATCGACCATCGCCGCGTCCCAAATCTGATGGTCTTTTTCGCGCGCAAAGGTGAGGTTCTACCCGCGACCACACGCCCGGAGGACTATGCTCCCGGCGAACTCGTCACCTGGGACCTCGGCGGAAACGTCCCGCACATCGGCATCGTGGTGGATCAGCGGGCCGCCTCCGGCCGATACATGGTTGTACACAACATTGGCCAGGGCCCGCGCATGGAAGACGTGCTGTTCAATTGGCGCATCACCGGCCATTACCGCTACTTCGGCCCGTCCTGACCTACGGCCAAAATTTCCGCCACCTTAATCCGCCCTGTCGCCAAATCCGCCACCAACTCCCGATTCGCCGCCAAAAAATCAAACTCGCTCAACTCTCTCGGCAACACCCAGGCAATCTTTTCAAATTCCTTCGCCACCACCTCGTCGCCGGCAATCTCCGCCGCAAAAAACCGTATCTCCAGCTCTGTCGCCGTAGTCGCATACGCATGCCGCACACGCGCAATCTCCGCGCTCTTCACCAGCTTCGCCCCGAGCTCCTCGCGTAACTCCCGGGCCAGTGCCTGCTCAGGCGCTTCTCCGTCTTCGACCTTTCCCCCGGGAAACTCCCACTTCAGCGGCGACGTATCGCCGCTCCGCCGCTGCCCAATCAGCAGACGCCGGTCGCCCCGCTCAATCACCGCCGCCACCACCAGGTTATGCAACGCGCTCTCTCCTGAACTTGCAATCAAACCGCCGCACTCTTCCTACCGCCGGTATTTTGCCGCCAGCGTCTACCACCGAACTCTCCAGCCGGCCGGCCTCCTCAGTTGCGCCGATGCAATATCCGCCATAACTCCTTCGCGCCTTCGATCAGCGGCGGACCCGGCGTATTCAGCAGCTCATCGCGTACCACAAACACCCGCCGCCCCCGAATCGCCGGCACATCCTTCCATGCGCTGACACCATACGCCTGGTTCGCCTTGGACTTGTCACCAACCGCAGTCCATGCCAACACCATCACCTCCGGCGCTGCGGCCGCCACCTCCTCATCCGAAACGCGCGCCCCCGCTGGCACCACCATCTCCCCGCCGCAAATCTTCACCAGCTCCGCCACCCACGGCGGCGAACTAATCCGCGGATTCGGCCAAGCCTCGCAGTACACGCGCACCGCCCGTGCCTCTTTCCCCCTACGCGTTCGCGCCCATCGCGCGCTCCTCGCCGCCAGCGCCGCAAACTCCCGCCGCATCCGTGCTACGACGCGTTCCCCCGCCGCGGGTCGCCCCACAATGCGCGCCAGCATTCGCACATCCGCATAAATATCGTCCAGCGTGCGGGGATTCTTCGCCAAAAAATTGATCGGCGCCTCCAGCAGCCTGGCCACCGTCTCCGCCTTAAACGGCACCGACCCAATCACCAGGTTCGGCCCCAGCGCCACAATCTCTCCGACCGAACCCAAATGCCAGCAATCTCCGACGCGCGGCAACCCGTGCACATCCGCCACATCCGCACACCACTTCGTCACGCCCACCAGCGTCCGTCGCGCCCCCACGGCACACAAAATCGCCGTCGCACTGGGCGCCAGCGACACAATGCGCATCTCCCCGCGCCCTTTTTTTCTCTGGATATTCCGTCTCGCCACTTTACAACAGCATACCAGACGCACGCCCGCGCGCTCTTCAAGTATCCTTAGTGGCCGCGCACTTGTGATTTGTTTGTGTGGCGTCCCGCCTTCGCGGGACTGCGCGCTATTGAATTTACAATTGCTTTGGCGCAACACGCAGCGCCCGCTTGGAGCTCCCATGAAAGCCATCATCTTCGATCAGCACGGCGCACCCGACGTCCTCCACTATCGCGACGTCCCCACGCCCACCATCGGCCCCAACGAAGTCCTGGTCCGTGTGAAGGCCTGCGCCCTCAATCATCTCGACCTCTGGGTCCGTCGCGGCCTCCCCGGCGTCCCCATTCCGCTCCCGCACATTCCCGGCAGCGACGTCGCCGGCGAGATCGCCGAAGTCGGCGCCGACGTCACCAATGTCCGTCCCGGCCAAAAAGTCGTTCTCGCTCCCGGCGTCACCTGCGGCAAATGCACTGCCTGCCTCTCTGGCCAAGACAATCGCTGCCGCAGCTTCACCAATCTCGGCTACCTCATCGACGGCGGCTGCGCCGAATTCGTCAAAGCCCCCGCTATAAATTGCGTCCCCTATCCCGAAAATCTCTCCTTCGCCGAAGCCGCCAGCATCCCGCTCGTCTTCCAGACCGCCTGGCACATGCTCCTCACCCGCGCCGAACTTCAACCCGGTGAAAACGTCCTCATCCTCGGCGCTGGCAGCGGCGTCGGCAGCGCCGCCATCCAGATCGCCAAATTTTTTGGCGCCGGCGTCATCGCCACCGCCAGCTCCGAAGAAAAATTAGCCAAAGCCAAAGAGCTCGGCGCCGACCACCTCATCAACCACAAAACCCAGAAAATCCGCGAAGAAGTCCGCCGCATCACCGCCAAACGCGGCGTCGATGTAGTCTTCGAACACGTCGGCACCGCCACCTGGGACGACAGCATCGCCAGCCTCGCCTACGCCGGGCGCCTCGTCACCTGCGGCGCCACCACCGGCTACGACGCCAAGCTCGACCTCCGCCTCCTGTTCGCCAAGCAACTCTCCCTCCTGGGCTCCTACATGGGCACCAAATCCGAACTGCATACGGTGATGCGCCTGGTCGCTTCCGGCCGCCTAAAACCCGTCCTGGACCGCACCTTCCCCCTACCCGAAGCCGCCGCCGCCCACTCCTACCTGGAATCCGGCGAACAATTTGGTAAAGTGGTTTTGACGTTGTAGCGCCCGCCTTTTGCTTGCCCCGGTGAAACCGGGGAGGCGGGCGCCTTTTCGAGTAGTGGCTCGGAATCGCCGTTCTGTAGCGCCCCTTCACCGCCCCATCAAACCAGTAGCTTTCTAGCCACGTATCGATTACTCTTCATCCATCCCCGCGACGCTAAAATCACCACGTCGCAAAACTGTCGATTCACCAAGCTCTCACGGGACCCATGCCCCCAACCATCTCAGCCACTGCAGCGAAGCGTGTCGCCACCCATCTTCACCGCAAGCTCTTCCGCTTGCGCGCATTACCGTCCGCTTTCGCCATCCTATTGGCGCTCTTCGCCCTCGCGTCTCCACTTCGCGCCGACACCCTCTCCGGCACCGTCAAAGACCCCTCCGGCGCCACCGTCTCCGGTGCCCGTATCGAAATCTCCGGCCCCGCTCTCCCGCAACCCATCATCCTAACCTCCGACGCCGCCGGCAAATTCATCGCCCCAAATCTCCCCGCCGGCACCTACAACCTCAAAGTCCAGAAGGACGGCTTCGACCTTCTCACCACCACCGTCGACCTCCACGGCACTACCGATCTCCCGCTCACCCTCGCCATCACCGCCCAGCAAACCACCGTCACCGTTTCCGCCAACAATCTCGCCTTAGCCAATTCCGATCCCTTCTATCGCCAGCTTCGCGAAATCGGCCTCGGCGAAACCTTCTTCCTCGAAAACGTCAACTTCACCCTCGACGTCGGCACGTTCGACCTGAAGTCCGGCACACTGACCTTCCTCAACCTCGTCGACGGCAAGCAGACCGGCGCCATCTTCGTCGGCCAAGGACACTTTTCGCTGAAACCTGGAACGGTCATCGATCAAAAAGAAATCCAACGCCGTTCCGGCGCGCTCACCGTGGAAGAAGACATTTCCGACGTGGTCTTTCGCTTCACCCCCGGCGAGCTTTCCGTCTTCACCAAACTGCTTGGCGGCAGCGGAAAAATCGCCACCACCCCTCCCGAGGCGGCCAACGTCTTCCAGCACTGGAAAGATAAAGTCCGCCACCGTCACGAAGTCCCTGAAGGTTTCACCCAGGCCTTTCTCGAAAGCGAATCCATCGATAACGTTGACGCCGACCTCCTCGCCGCTATCTACAATCTCAAGCATCCGGCATTTCTCAACGCCTACATCCACGGCGCGCCTCGCAAGGACTTGCGCTTCTTCGTGCGCTCTCGCGTCGGCGCCATCCCGCAACTCGGCTCACCGGAAGAAGTCGGCCTCATCAATTGCGATGGCGGCGGCGCCGAAGACGGCATCTGGTATTCCGAGCACTTCAAGTCCGAGATCATTAACCGTACCGCCAGCTCCACGCAGGACAGCCGTTTCTTTGCCACGCGCAACTACAACATCGAAACCGTCATCGGTAAGAACAACCATCTCGCCAGCCGCGCCACCATCACCTTTGAGCCCCTCGTTCCCGGCGAACGCGTCATGAAGTTCTCGCTTCTGCCCAACCTCCGCGTGCTGCGCGTTAGCGCCAAAGACGGCCACGATCTTCACTTCATCCAGGAAGGTCGTAAACAAGACGGCTCGTTCTATGCCATCCTGGACGCTGCGCCCGCCATGGGCCAGACCGACTCGCTCACCGTGGAATATGCCGGCGACAAAGTGATCTACGACGCCGGTAATGGCAGCTACTACATCGGCGCGCGCGAGTCTTGGTATCCCAATCTGAATGGCGCCGCTGGCTTCACCGAGAAAACGCTCTTTGACCTCACCTTCAAGGTCCCCCCTCCCAACGTCGTCATTAG
>Ga0181531_10001237_pt1 | contig 16281 bp, 18 predicted proteins | sample PEATcosm2014_Bin_38_FD_119743 | JGI IMG/M metagenome (GOLD analysis project Ga0181531, IMG submission 119743) | Peatland microbial communities from MTU Mesocosm Facility, Houghton, MI, USA - PEATcosm2014_Bin11_10_metaG | ecosystem: Environmental > Terrestrial > Soil > Wetlands > Peat | place... | reverse complement strand
GCCGGGCAATGTTCGGGAGCTGGCGAACTTTATCCGGCGGGTCATCACGCTGAGCGGCACTCTTGATCTCGATGCGCGATGCTTCGAAATGGAATTCGATAACCTGGCCCCGTCGCATGCGTCCGTTGCGGCGCGGACCATGGAACGCCCTGTACAAACCGCGGCCTGGCGCGCGAATCCGATGGCGATGCGGGCGGCGATTCCAGCGGCTGCGGGCACGCCGATCCGGGAGCTGGAGAAAATGCACCTCGAAAACACGCTGGCCCTGACGGATGGCAACCGCACGCATGCGGCGGAGATGCTGGGCATCAGCCTGCGCACGCTGCGGAACAAGATTCGGGAATACGGTCTTCCGCCAAGGAGGTACGCATAAATGGCAGATTCTATGTTGCAACTGCTGCAGGGTTATCTGAAGGTGGCGACGGATCGCCAGCAGCTGGTCGCGTCGAATATGGCGAACGTGGACACGCCTGGCTATCACGCCAGGGACATTAACTTTCAGGCGGCGATGCAGGCGGCGATGAGCAACGGCAACGGTCCGCACATGGAAACGGCGGCCCTCGAGGTGCCGGGCTTGCCGGAGCGGCCCGACGGCAACGACGTGAACATCGATCGCGAGAGTCTGGTGATGTCGCAGACGCAACTGCAGTATCAGCTGGGCGTGCAGCTGGTGAAATCGGAATTTCACACCATGCTCACGGCCATCAAGGACTAAGGAAGGAACGAACGATGGGACTTTTCGGCATGATGGGCATCAGCGCCTCGGCGCTGTCGGCGGAAAGAGAGAGGGCGGAAGTCACTTCCGCCAACCTCGCTAACGCCGAAACCACGCACACCGACGAGGGCGGACCTTACACGCGGAAAGAAGTGGTCTTTAGCGCGAGCAACTCCTCCCCGTTCCAGACCGTGTTTAACCGCATCGGCGGGCGTCCCGCGGGCTCGGTTGAAGTCAGTCAGGTGGTGGACGACACGTCGGCGCCCGTTTTGCGCTACGAGCCAGGCAATCCGGATGCGAATAAAGCAGGCTATGTCGCCTATCCGGCAATTAATCCGGTAACGGAGATGGTGGACCTGATGGACGCGACCCGAGCCTATCAGCTCAATGCGTCGGCAATCGGTGCGGCTAAGTCAATGATCCAGGAATCAATCGACATACTTAAATCCTCATAGCAGGAGACCAGGACGATGAGCAACGTAAGTCTGACCGGATTACCCAGCACCTACATCCCGGATTCCACGGCACTGGACACTGGCGGCGATGCCGGTGGAGGCAGCTTTTCCGATGTGCTGAAGACCGCGGTGAGCACCGTGAACCAGCTGCATGACAATGCCGCGGCACAGGTGACGAACCTGGTGCAGGGCGGAGGCAACGGCGATCTGAACAGCGTCATGATCGCTGTGGAGAAGGCAGACGTCAGCTTTCAGTTAATGATGCAGGTGCGCAACAAGATCGTGAGCGCGTATCAGGATATCGAGAAAATGCAGTTTTAGGATTGAGAGCGCATGGCAGGAATAAACAACGCATCCGAGCAGATTAAAGGGTTCTGGGGAAGCCGTACCGGGCAGCAGAAGCTCTTCCTTCTGGGTGGAGCAGGAGCAACGGTGGTGCTGATGACGCTTTTTGTCCGGCTCCTCGGCACTCCCGACTACAAGCCTCTGTTCACGAATCTGGAGCCGTCGGACGCGCAGACGCTGAGCGCGCAGCTGGATGCGCAGGGTATTCCGCACCAGGCCAGCGCGGACGGAAAGACCATCAGCGTGCCCGCCGATAAGCTGGATGCCGCGCGGATGCAGACCGCATCGCAGGGCACACCCCACAGCGGACGCATGGGCTTCGAACTATTCGACAAGATGTCCTGGGGCCAGACCGAGTTCGATGAGAAGGTCACCTACCAGCGGGCGCTCGAAGGCGAGCTGGAACGGACCATCGAGACGCTGGCGGACGTGGAGAGCGCGCGGGTTCACCTTGTGATGCCGACGGATTCGGTATTTATTGACCGCCAGCGCGGAGCCAAAGCCTCGGTCATTCTGAAACTCCGCCGAGGCGAGCTTTCCAAGGCTTCAGTGCTGGCCATCGCGCGCCTGGTGTCCGGAGCTGTGGACGAACTGAAGCCCGAGGACGTTTCGATCGTGGACGCCGACTCCGCCAGAGCGCTCGGTGTGAATCAGGACAGCGCGGACCCCGGGGAGGGCGCGGGAGCCGGATTGAGCGAACGGTTGATGAGCACGCTGGAGCCGATTGTCGGCGCAGACAAAATTCGCGCCAGCGTCAACGTCGCCTATGACCAGGGCACGACCGAGGAAAGCCAGGAAAAATACGATCCATCGGTGAGCGCCCTGTTGAGCGATCAGAAATCCGAGGATCAAGCGGGCGGAAGCCCGGTGCCCACAGGGGTTCCCGGCACGGCAAGCAACGTCCCCACCAAGAAGGAGCCAAAACCGGACACCGCAGCGACATCGTCGCAAACCTCGAAGACCGAAAGCGCGACCTATGGCGTAAATAAGACGGTGGTGCACACGGTAACTCCAGCCGGCCGCGTGGCGCGCGTCACGGCGGCAATCCTGGTCGACGACGAAATGGTGCGTTCGGTGCAGAAGGGCAAGACGACTTACACGCGGCGCAAGCGATCGCAGGAAGAGCTGGACAAGATACGCGAGCTCGCGGAAGCGGTGATTGGCTTCGACGCTAAGCGCGGCGATTCAATCAGCGTCGAGAATATCTCGTTCGATAACGATGTCGCCGCCGAGGATTTGCCTGGCGCGGCGACATGGACGACAAAAGTGCAGAAGACGGTGTCGGACTACTCGTCTCTGCTGCGCCCGGCCTCGCTGCTTGCGCTCTTCTTGCTCGCCTGGCTGTTTATTGTGCGACCGGTGCAGAAGCACGTACTGAGTCCGGCATACCTGCCCACGCCGGCTCAGGCCGCGGCGTTGGCTGGGTCCCAGACCGAAACGCCCGCGCTGCATGGCTCGATGCATGCGCCTGAGCTGGGCAAAGGTACGGTGCGCGCCGCCCTGCTGAAAGAGCAAACCGCTGAGCTGATCCGGCAAAAGCCGGTTAACACGGCAAGGGCGGTGCAGGCATGGCTGCGCGAGGAGCCCTCATGAGCACGCTCGAGGGCGGTGTTTTCACAGGCACGAAGAAAGCTGCAATCCTGCTGTCTCTGATTGGGGAGGATGCGGCAGCGCCACTTCTGCGCAATCTCTCGCCCGGGGAGCTGGAACGGATCACCGAGGAAGTTGCCAACCTGGGCCAGGTGCCGTTTGAGGTGACTCTTCAGGTGCTGGAGGAATACCAGCAAATGATGACGGCGCAGGAATTCATTGCAGTGGGCGGACAGGATGTCGCGGTGCGGCTGCTGGTGAAGGCATTTGGCGAGAACGGCGCGAAAACCATGGTGGACCGGCTCAGGCAACCGGACGAATCGCGCACCTTCCACGTGGATTCGCTGAAGAAGGCGGATCCGCAGCAACTGGCGCGTTTCCTGGTGGGGGAGCATTCCCAGACCAAGGCCCTGATCCTCGGGCATCTGGATGCGAAGCGGGCGTCGGCGCTGCTGATGAAGCTGGAACCGGAAGTGCGCGCGGACTGCGTGCGGCGGCTCGCGACTCTCGGCCAGTTTTCTCCGGAGACAGCGGCGAAGGTTTCGACGGTGCTGAATCGCCGGCTGCGCTCGGTGGGCGATCAGACTAAACGATCCAACCAGGGCTCTCACAACATTGCCGAGCTGATGAATCGCCTCGATGCGAACACGGCCCGCGAGATTCTCGAGAACATCGAGCGCGAGGAGCCGACGCTGGCCATCAGCATTCGCGATCTGATGTTCACGTTCGAGAATTTCCTCGAAGTCCCCGAGCAGGAGATGCGCGAACTAATGAATTCCATCGACAAGAAGACGCTGATGGTGGCGCTCAAGGGCGCCAGCGAGGATCTGCGCAGTCATTTTTATCGAACCATGTCCTCACGCGCCGTTGAGATGATGAAGGAAGATTCGGAAGTGATGGGGCCGGTACGCAGCAAAGACGTTGCCAAGGCCCAGTCGGAGATCGTGGCGATAGCCCGCAAGCTGGAATCGGAAGGCAAGATCGTACTGAAGAGTCAGGGAGAAGATGAGTATGTCGTCTAACTCGGAGGTGACCAGCGTATTTGGCGACCCGGTGGCCACGCTGCAATATCCCGATATTGGCGGCAGTGCGGCGGATGCCGCGCCTCCGATCCCAACCGAGAGGCGAACCGGCAGCGCGGGACGCCGGCGCCATGACGCCCAGAACGAAGCGGAATGGGCCGCCCGCATTGCCGAGGAGCGATCGAATGCAGCGGCGCAGGCAGAGCAAAAGCTGCGCCAGGAATTTCAGCAGAAGCTGGTCGCCGAGCGCTCGGCGCTGACCTCCGCGGTGGCCAAATTCTCAGAAGAGCGCATCGAGTACTTTGCGCGGGTAGAGCAGGAGGTTGTTCAGCTGGCTTTATCGATCGCCGCGAAGATCCTGCACCGCGAGGCCCAGGTCGATCCGATGCTGGTGGCGACGCTGGTCAGAATGGCAGTGGAAAAGATGCGCGAAGAGTCAAGCGTGACGGTGCGGGTGAGCCCTGCGCGCGGCGCGAGCTTCAGACAATACTTTGCCGCGCAGCCGAATATGGGCCGTGTGGCGGTGGCCGAAGATCCGCAGTTGAGCGACCTCGATTGTGTCCTGGAGACGGAGCTGGGATCGGCGAACTTCGGACTCGATACCCAGCTGAAGGAAGTGGAGAAGGGATTCTTCGATCTGCTGGCGCTGAGGCCCACGACGCGATGAGCCGAGCCCTGTTGGCCCCCTACATCAACCATCTTGAGACGGGATCCACCCTGCGCTGGAAGGGGCGGATCAGCCAGGTCGTGGGCAATCTGGTCGAGTCCGATGGCCCATCCTGCTTTGTCGGTGAATCGTGCGAGATTACCGGAGACGGCGGGCATAGCTATGACGGGGAGATCATCGGCTTCCGCGGGTCCACGATGCTGTCCATGGCAGCCAATCCGCCGCGCGGCATCCGCTTTGGCGATCAGATTGTGACCTGGGGAGCGCGGCCCTCGATTCGCGTGGGTCCGGGGCTGCTGGGTCGCGTGATCGATACCGGCGGCAATCCGCTCGATGGCAAAGGCGAGTATCGCGCGACGCATGCGGTGACCATCGACGGATCGGCTCCTCTGCCCATGGATCGCGTAGCGATTCGCGAGCCGCTGAGTTGCGGGATTCGCGCTATCGATGGGTTTCTGACCTGTGGCCGCGGGCAACGCGTAGGTATTTTCGGCGGCAGCGGGGTAGGCAAGAGCACGCTGATCGGCATGATGGCGCGCGGTACAGCCGCCGACCTGACGGTTCTGGCTCTTGTCGGTGAACGCGGCCGTGAGGTTGGTGAGTTTCTGGAGGTGCTGGGCGAAGAGGGGCTGCGGCGGGCAGTCGTGGTTGTCTCGACCTCGGATCAGTCGCCCCTGCTGCGGATTCGCGCGGCGCTGGCCGCCACAGCGGTCGCCGAGTATTTCGCGAGCCTCGGCAAGAATGTGTTGCTGATTGCCGATTCACTCACGCGCTTCGCCATGGCACAGCGGGAGATTGGGCTCGCCGCGGGCGAGCCGCCTACGGCCAAGGGTTATACGCCGAGCGTGCTGAACATGCTGGCGCGCCTGGTGGAGCGAGCCGGGAATTTTTCGCAGGGGAGCATCACCGCGTTCTACACAGTCCTGATGGAGGGTGACGATCAGCAGGATCCAGTGGTCGATACGGTGCGCTCATTGCTCGATGGGCACGTGGTCCTCGACCGCACGCTGGCGCTGCGCAGCCACTATCCTCCCATCTCGATTCTGGAGAGTCTCAGCCGTTTGATGTCCAGTTTGGTGACCGACGAGCATTTGGCCAAAGCGAAGGCTTTGCGGCTGCTGATGGCTGCTTATGCCCGGTCCGAAGATCTGATCCGCATCGGCGCATATCACAAGAACACCGATCCGGTGCTGGATCGCGCGATCGAAAGCCTGCCGGCGCTCAACCATTTTCTGCAACAGAAGCCCGACACAATTTGCATGTATAAGGACTCCATCGATCAACTGATGGCGCTGCCTGGGTAGCGAGGAGCCTGACGAGGAACTATGAGGTTTCATTTTCCATTGGAGACGGTTCTTCGCTTCCGCGAGAACGTCGAGCAGCGTGAGGAGCTTGAGCTCCAGAAGGCCCAGCTGGAGGTTGCCGGCGTGACACGCGCAATCGAGCAAACCACGGCGGAGATTGAGAACGCGCAGAAAGCCCGCGAAAGGGCGATGCAGCAGGCCATACCCGCCGCTCAGCTGCAAGCCATGGTGAAAGAGGCCGAAGCTGCCGTCGAGAGAAAGAAACACCTCGAGGCGACGTTGCAGGACCTGGAGCGCCAGCGCGACGAGCGGCTGAAAGCCTGGCAGGCCGCGCATCGCAAGCGCCGGATGCTGAGCGACATGGAAACCCGCCAGCAGGCTGTGCACGAGCAGGAGCAGGTTAAGACGCAGCAAAAACAACTCGACGACCTGTTCGGATCGCGCCACCAGCGCGGCTGATCCCTCCCTTTCCAATCAAAATTTGAGGCCGCCCGCATACGCCCGGCTCCGTGCATGCACTCACGCCACTGTGTTGGTTACAAATGGATGGGCAGCGTCGTTATTTGATCCGTCCGCGATGCCTTCGAACTTCTTCGTGACACGCGCTCGGCAAACGTTGCCCAGCAAAGGCGGCAAGGGTTGCCGATTTGCCGGTCAGGTGATTCGCCTGGTTATTTTAAGTCTCGTGGAATGAGTAGCTGAGGTGTATTTGACCGGGTCGCGGGGATCGAGAATCGTGGCGCGATGCTTGCATCAATCAGGGCGTGCGCATTGCCATGAGATCGACAACCGCCGAAACCACGAACCCGCTGTCGTCACAGAAGCAGACGACGGGGTCGCCCTTCGGCGCGGTGCTCGCCAGCACAGAAACACAGGCGAGTCCGGTTGCCGGCGCGACGACAACTGCGATGTCGAAGGGCTCGAACGCGGGGACTTCCATTGAGCGGTCACAGATCGATGCAGTTGCGGACGCGTCGGACCACGGGTTGTCGCAAAAGGGAGCCACACAGATTCCTGCGGCCATCGAAGCAACCGATGACGATGCGACGAGGAAGGTAGCTCCGGCAGCTCAGTCCACGACGTCGGCAAGCCCAACCAGCAATGTGAACGGATCGGTTCGGGCCGCCAGCCGCGATGAGAAAGCCGAGCAGACCTCCGAAGCAGCGGTCGTGAATGTGCCTCCCCTTCCGGACAAGACGATGCTCCCGCAGCAGTCGATCGCTCTTGTTGCCTCGTCGGCCGTAACTCAGGTGCAGTTGACCGCGCCCGCGGTCCAGCCGGTTGCGCCCGTAACGCGGATGATCGACCCTGTTGTTTCGCCGACCGCGCCTGCCGTCAAACCAGCCGCGCCTGCGGCACCGTCGACCGCGCCCGCAGTGCAGGCCGCCCCGACTTTTATCCAGCCGGACACGCATACGGTGCAGCCAATCACACCGGCGGTCCAGTCGATGAATCCTGTAGTCCAGCCTATTGCAGAACCGCTCAGCGGCCAGCAAAATGAGCGCCTTGCGGGCGGTGGAAGTTCCGCAGTAACAGTGCGGCCCATAACAGCGAACAGCTGTGCTCTCGCCCCGGAGGAAAGCATAATGCCGGCTCAGGTGCGCCCGGCGGCTGCGGGCCCACGTCCGATTGAAGCAGCCAACCCCAATCAATCAGCGACCGCAGAGAATGACGCCCCAGTCGACCCCGCGACGACGTCGATGACGGGCAATGACGGGTCGGTTCAGCAGGGCTTGACAGTGGCTACCGTCCTGCCGAACAACATCTTGCTGCCGGATGCAGGCCTTCCTGGGAATGACGTTCTACCGGCAGGCGCAGGCCCGGCGGTTGGTAAGGGCGGCCAGAATGCGGCACTGAGCGCGACGAGCTCCAAAGTCTCCGATGCAGCGAGTGCTGGCGGGACAGGAAAGACCGCCGGAGTGGACAGTACAACGGCGTCGACGGGGACGCACAGCGTTCAAAGCGGCCCGGCAGCGAATGCAACTACGAATCAGGCTGGCCAGACAGCGCAGCCGGCGAGCAACGGAGCACAGGCGCCTGCTAAATCGACGGACAATGGGGCGCCGCCTGTGCAGGCTATCAGTACTCCAGCGGCGGTTCACGATACGCGGCGCACTGGAGATGGCGTCGGCGATGGTCCGCACTCCACCGAACTAACGGCAGCGGCCGTATCGGTTCCCCGAGAGAACGGCGAGAGCACACAGACATCGGCGATCAGTACGGCGAGGCTGATCCAGACCATGAATGAGACAGGGATGCAGGTGGGCCTGCGTTCGGCGGAGTTCGGCGATATTTCGATTCGTACTTCGGTTTCGCAACAACAGATGCTGGCACAGATTTCCGTGGATCACGGGGACCTGGGAAAGGCAATAACAATGCATGTTCCCGCGGTGCAGTCAAAGCTTGGAGAAGAATTCGGGTTGCGCGCCTCGATCGAGGTGCACCAGAGCGGAGCGTCTTTTTCCGGAGAGCAGGGAAGTTCTTCGGCAGGACAGCAGCGGCCGTATGCGCGTTCGGTGCAGACCCAGAATATTTCGGCAGAAACCGAGAGCCTGAACCCGGTCGCAGTAGCGGCCGCCTGGGACGGCAATCGGCTGGATGTCAGGGCATAAGGATCAAGAAGAAAGGAATGAGAGGAAAGACAAGATGAACATTCAGGGTTTCAGTCCGACGATGAGCGCACCGATGCAGGCGCAGGCCACCACGAGCACAGGCGCGGCTTCCGGGTCGTCAGGGTCGAGCAGCAGTTCGAGCAGCACGAACGGCCTCTCTTCCACGGATCTCCAGAGCACATTTCTCAACCTGCTGGTGACGGAACTGCAGAATCAGGATCCCACCCAGCCGGTCGATCCCACCGAGATGGTGAGCCAGATGGTGTCGTTGAACCAGCTGGATCAGCTGATCTCCATCAACCAGACGCTCACGAATATGTCCGGAAGCTCGACCTCCGGAACGTCGGGCAGCACACCCACCCCGAACGCCGCGGCCAGTGCGCTCGCCACCAACCCTTCCGCAGCGGGAGCGATCCCAGGTTCGTCCAGCCCTGGGGCAGCAGCACAGTTCCTGCCTGCATACAACGGCTCAACCCCGGGCGGTCTGATGAATCTCTACGGAAACATCGGCGCGCCGGTATCCACTTCTAACCTTTCAACCCCTGAACTTTCAACCCCAGGAGGCAGATAATGTCAGCGTTTTCGATACCTCTATCAGGCCTGGCAGCCAGCTCCGATTCGCTGAATGTCATCGCCAACAACCTTTCGAACCTCAACACGGACGGCTATAAGGACGAGAGCCTCAACTTTGCAGATGTCTTCAACCAGGTGCAGGGAGTCTCCGGCAACGGCGATCCGATTCAGGTTGGATCCGGCGTCCAGGTTTCCGGTCAGACGGCCAACTTCACCAATGGCACGGTGAGCTCGACGGGCATTGCCTCGAACATGGCGCTGCAGGGCAACGGCTTCTTCGTGGTGAAGGATGCCGCCAGTCAGACAAGCTACACGCGCGATGGCGACTTCACCGTCAACTCCCAGGGGCAGCTATGCACACCGGAGGGGCAGCTGGTGATGGGCTATCCGGCCGTCAACGGCGTGGTTTCGACCACCGCTGCCCTGTCGCCGATCAGCGTGAACCAGGCGAGCAACATACCCGCCGTGGCTACTTCGAACTTCCAGCTCAACGCCAATCTGAACGCAAGTGCAACCGTGGGAACCAGCTTCAGCACGCCGATCACGATCTACGATTCGCTGGGAGCCTCGCATGTGATGACGGTGCAGTTCACGAACACCGCCCCCAACACCTGGGGCTACAGCATCAGCCTGCCGGCCGCCGATACGGGTGGCACAGGCACGACAACAACCCTGGCCACCGGGACCCTGAACTTCAACTCCTCGGGCATTCTGACCTCCCCTGCTTCACCCATCACGGGCATCGCGATTCCCACCCTCGCCGATGGCGCCGCGCCGATTACACTTTCGTGGAATCTCGACGGCACGGGCGGCACGCCCACCATCACCCAGCAGGATGCATCCAGCGCCACCAACTCCAGCGAGCAGAACGGCTACGGCGTCGGTACGCTCACCGGATATTCCGTGCTGGCTGATGGAACCGTGCAGGGGCAGTTCAGCAACAACCAGACCATGTCGCTGGGTCAGGTTGCGATCGCCAGCTTTGCCAACGTCCAGGGTCTGACTCAACTTGGCAGCAACGACTATCAGCCGACCTTCTCTTCGGGAACCGCGGTCATCGGACAGGCGGGAGCCGGCGGCGACGGCACGATCACTGGCGGCGCAGTTGAAGAATCCAACGTCAACCTCTCAACCGAGTTCGCCAACATGATTGTTGCTCAACAGGGCTATGAGGCCAACGCCAAGGTGCTCACCACCATGGACCAGGTCTCGCAGGCAACAATCCAGCTGATCTCGTAGTCGATAAGCGCGGTTGTTAGCTTACGATTAGAGGCTTTCGCCGGGCGCAATCCCGCCCCGGCGAGAGCCTGTGGAACGCTTCCGGCTCTCATGGCTGTCTCACGGATGGCGAGAGCCGGTAGACCTCGTGTTTCTCTCGCGCAAGTCTTTGCGCATGAGGAACGTGCGCTCATGTCCGCCCCTCCGGCTGGGCCGTTCGCCCCTGCCCAATTTCCGGCCCCTCGATTGCACTTACCTCGTCGCAATCGCTCCATCCTGCTGAATACCACGAGCCCGAATACAGGTTCCGGTTACAGGTTCAGGGTGACCGCAGGGATGGAGCCGGAGACGAGCAATGGCCACTTTGAGTATGCCCGCGCAGGAGATGCAGCCCAGGCCTGTTGCGGCGCCAGCGTCCACCACACCGGCGACCGAAGAGGATCTGCTGGACACGATGCCGTGGCTGCCCTGCACGCTGAGCCTTGAGATCCCGGTGGTTCGCTTTACGATTGCCGATCTGCTGGCGCTGCGCCACGGGTCGATTGTCGAAACCGCGTGCCACCACACGAGTGACGTTCCGCTGCGGGTGAACAAGGTCCTCATCGGCTGGACAGAATTCGAAGTTATCGGCGACCGCCTGGCGGTTCGCGTGACGGATCAGGCATGAACACCTCGATGAACATGCCGAATTTGCTTTTTGCCGGCAAGTTACGCACCCAGGCAGCGCTGGCGGCGAACAGGAGCAATACGTTCATGGCGGCGCTGATTTCTGGCGCCGAGAAGCAGGCCAGTCAGAAACCATGGGGTAACGCGGCCCCTGCAAACGAGGCCGGAAAAGAAGCCCCCAACGAAGCCCGCGTTATCGAAACCCTGGCGAAGATGGCGCTGGAGAACGAAGCTCGGGCTGCAAAAGCTGTCGCGGACATGATTCCGGTCATGATTCCAGTCAAGGAGGCTCCGGCGCAGACAAGCGTTATTCATGGATGGCGATCTGCTGACGTCGCGCCCGGCACCCATTGTCGAAAACATATGCCATCGCACCACCGCCGCTCCATTGCCGGTCAACATCGGCTGGACAGAAGTCGAGGTCATCGGCGGCCGTCGCACGGCTGGTACGAAGGATCGGGCACTACCACATCGATGGGCATCTCGCAGTCACCCTCCGCCTTTCCTTCTGCCGGCACATTTCGCGCCCAAACGGCGCAGGGGACGAATCAAAACAACACGTTCATGGCCGCGCTGCTTTCCAGCACCGCGAGGCAGAGCCGTCAAAAGCCATGGTCGAACCCGGCTGCGGCAAACCAGGCCCTGGCCGCTGAAGTTCAGCCGGACAGGGATTTTGCGAGCCAAACCCTCGCCGAGGAGGCAGTTGCGGGCCCAGCGCGTGCCATGGAGCCAGTTGCGAGCCTACCAGCGCCAACCCCAGCCCCAATCCCAACCCTGGCCCCAGCCTCAACCCCAACCATCGCGACCATCGCGACCCAGGAGGCCCCGGCGGAAGAAACCATTGCGAACCCAATTCCGGCGGAAGATGTTGTGGCGCAGACGCGCGTCATTCCCCCCCCGCCTCGGAAGCAGACCAACTTGCTGTTCCGGGCCTGGTCGTGGCTGAACCGGAATTATTCGATGTCCTCGAACAAGCAGCTGCGCGTGGCTGAGACCGTTTCCCTTGGAGACAAGCGCTTCGTTGCCGTGGTGCAGGTGGAGGGGCGCAAGTTCCTGATCGGCGGCGGCTCGGCGGGCGTCTCCCTATTGACCCAGCTGGGAACGGCGAACGATACGCAGGCAGCGCTCGGGGCGGCGATGGCTTCCGGGGTGATTCCGGAATGATTGAGACCCTGAAAAGATGCGCTGTTTATGCTGGGATTTTTGTCGCGTTTGCAGCGTCGGCTCCGGCGCAGGGGCACCTGGCGCTGCCAGGGGTTGAGACTTATCAATATGGAGACCGGGCGAAACTGATCGCCGCCGCGGCAGCCGCAGCGGTTAACCCGCCGGCCCCGGCCGCGAAGGCACCAGCGGGGGCGGCGCCTGGAACCGGTGCGGGCTCGGCACCCGGAACCGCACCTGGCTCGGCCCCTGGCTCGGCTTCCGGAGCGGGCTCGGGATCGGCTGCGAAGCCGGATGCACGTAATGCGAAGCCTTCGGGCGTGAACAACTCCCTCGCGTCTCCGGGCGCTCCGCCGCCGCTCGGAGGCATTCAGCTCCAGGGCGTTCCCGGCGGATCTGTGCCGTGGGGGATCGTCATCCTGCTCACGGGGCTGACGCTGATTCCTTCGATCCTTCTGTGTGTGACGCCGTTTGCGCGGCTGCTGATTGTCTTTCACTTTTTGCGCCAGGCTCTGGGACTGCAAACGACTCCTTCGAACCAGACCCTCATCGGGCTCTCACTCATCCTGACGTTTTTCCTGATGCAGCCGGTGGGAACCCAGATCTACGACAACGCGATTGTTCCCATGCAGGCCGGCCAGATCACCGCCATGGATGCGCTCGGACGCGGCGAAGTTCCCGTCCGGAAATTCATGAGTCACTATGTGCGGGAAAAAGACGTGGCCCTGTTCGTCGAGCTGGCCAAAGAGCCGCGGCCCGCCTCGCTGGATGACGTGTCGATGCGCGTGCTCCTGCCTGCCTACATTTTGTCGGAGCTGAAAGCGGGTTTTCAGATCGGCACTGTGCTTTTTCTTCCCTTCCTGATCGTGGATATGGTGGTGGCCTCGATTACGACTTCCGTCGGCATGCTCCAGCTGCCTCCGGTGGTGATTTCAACTCCGCTCAAACTGCTGCTCTTCCTCATGGTCGACGGGTGGCATCTGCTGGTCGGGTCTTTGATGAGGAGCTTTAACTAAGCCTATGGGCGTGGATCAGGTCGTTTTTCTCGGGCGCACGGTGCTGGAGGAGGTCATCCTGTTGGCTGGGCCGATTCTTGGAGTCGCGATCCTCGTCAGCTTACTAGTGAACGTCTTTCAGGTACTGACGTCACTGCAGGACATGACTGTATCTTCGGTGGCTCGCCTTATTGCGACCGGCAGCGCCTTATTTGTTGCGATGCCCTGGATGTGGCGGCACCTGGCCCATTTCACCCTCACGATGCTCTCGAATTTTCAGGTGTACCTGCAATGATCGAAATCCCCCTGCTGGCGATCATCAGCGGCATCCTGACCATTGGCGTGCGCCTGACGGGCCTGATGCTGTTCGCTCCTTTCTTCGGCAGTACCGTCATTCCCGCGCGCATTAAGGCGGTTCTGGTTCTGGCGCTGACCGGGTTGCTGTACCCGGCAGTGAGCCATGAATTTACTCCGCCCTCGCTGGCGCATTGGCCGTTCCTTGTGTTCACGGAGTTTCTCATTGGCGCAGGGATGGGTATCGCGACCAATCTCGTGTTTGAAGCAGCTCAACTCAGCGGACAGGTGCTGGGGGTGCAGATGGGCTACTCGCTGGTCAACATCCTGGATCCTCAGACGCAGGTGGATACGACAGTAATGTCGGTCTTTTATCAGAGCATTGTCATGCTGCTCTTTCTGCGCATGGACGTCCATTACTGGCTGCTCCGCGCCATCGGCAACAGCTATGCGTATCTTCCCGCCGGGTCGGCGCACCTGAGCGGCCTGTTCACCATCGGCGTGCTGAAGGCCGTTGGAGACCTGTTTGGAGTAGGCGTTCAGATTGCCGCGCCGGTGCTCTCAGCCACGCTGGCCGCGGACATTGTGCTGGGTCTGCTGGGAAAAGCCGCTCCGCAGATGCCGTTGATGCTGCTGGGCCCGGCGGTCAAGAGCGTTCTCGGCCTGCTGATTTTGATCGCAACTCTGAAGTACTGGCCCGACCTTTTCCGGCGCTTGTTTCTTGACGCCATGACCAACGGAGACCGCCTGCTCCATCTGGCGAGATAACAGGCGAGACAACAAATATGGCCGACGAGAGCAAAACAGAAAAAGCAACACCGCGACACAGGAAACGCGCCCGCGAGCGCGGCCAGGTGACGCGCTCCCGCGAGTTGAGCGGCGCGCTGGCTATGGCCGCGGTGGCAGGCGTTCTGTCGTTCATGGGGCGCGACGCGGTTCCGCACTGGACGGTCTTCTTCCGCAACACACTCGACGCGGCCGGCACCGATTCGATCGGCGCGAACGGTCCTCTGTTGTTCTGGACCAGCGTTGAAGCCATGCGCTGGGTTTTTCCGATTCTGCTGGCCGCCCTGGGCGTGGCTTTGTTCACGAGTCTGGCCCAGGGCGGATTCGTCTTTGCGCCGGAAGCGCTGTCTTTCAAGTTCGAGCGCCTGAGCCCCGGGAACAAGCTGAAGCAGATGGTCTCGCTCACGGCGGTAAGCACAATTCTGAAGTCCCTGCTGCCTTTCAGCGCGATCGTCTGGGTTGGCTACGCGGGCATCAGCGGCCATTGGGGAGAGATTCTGCTGAGCTCTTACGTAGGCGCCCGCGGGTTTACCTCGCTGGTGAGCAGCATCCTGCTCGGGATTTGCTGGAAGTCGGGACTGATTCTTCTCGCCTGGGGCGGTGTGGACTACCTGCTGCTGTGGCAGAAGAACGAAGGCGATCTGAAGATGAGCCGCCAGGAAATCAAGGAGGAGATGAAGGAGTCAGACGGCAATCCGCAGAGCAAAGCGAGGATCCGCAAACTACAACGGCAGTCGCGCCGCAGGCAGATGCTGAAGGCCGCCGAAACTGCAACCGTGGTCATTACAAATCCGACGCATTATGCCGTGGCGCTCCGCTACGAGGTCAATATGGCCGCGCCCCTCGTGGTGGCCAAGGGCCTCGATAACCTCGCCGCGAAGATCAAGGAGATAGCCTGGAAGCGCGATATTCCGGTGATGGAAAACCGCGCGCTGGCGCAGTCGCTGTATCGGGCCGTCGAGGTGGGCGATCCGATTCCGTCGGCCCTCTACCATGCTGTCGCGGAAATTCTGGTGATGGTCTATAAGGCCCAGGCTGAAGTGAGAAACCGTGAAGCCCAGAGGAGGGCTTCCATCAATCCGCAGGCACAAGCGAGGCCCGTGTGAACAAGAAAGGACTCCTCGGCACTCTCCAGACGTACTCCGACTGGGTCATCCCGGTGGGAGCCGTCGTGCTGGTGTTTGTAATGCTGGTGCCGCTGCCTGGCTTCGCGTTGGATCTGCTGCTGACGCTCAGCATCACCGCGTCGGTGCTGGTGCTGCTGACTGCGATCCAGGTTCTGCGGCCGGTCGAGTTTTCGGTGTTTCCGAGCTTAATCCTGCTGCTGACGCTGATGCGTCTGGCGCTCGATCTGGCGAGCACGCGGCGCATCCTCCTTCATGGCAACGAAGGCTCCTCCGCAGCCGGTAAGGTCATAGAGGCTTTCGGCCAGTTCGTTGTGGGCGGCAACTACATTGTCGGCTTCGTTATCTTTCTCGCGCTGATCGCGATTCAGTACCTGGTGGTAAGCCACGGCGCGGTGCGCACCGCCGAAGTGACAGCGCGCTTCACTCTCGATGCCATGCCCGGCAAGCAGATGGCGATCGACTCCGATCTGAATACCGGCCTCATCAATGCGGATCAGGCCCGCCAGCGCCGCGAGATGGTCGCCCGCGAAGCGGAGTTCTGCGGCTCGATGGACGGTGCGGCCCGCTTCAGCCAGCGCGATTCGATGGCCACCATTCTGATCACGGTCATCAATATTGTCGCGGGATTCCTGATCGGCGTCTTTCAGCAGGGCGTTCCATTCCAGCAGGCGCTCAAAACCTACACGATTCTGACCGTGGGCGACGGCCTCGTGGCGATCATCCCCGCGCTGCTGGTCTCCGTCGCCGGCGG
>Ga0181531_10001236_pt1 | contig 16303 bp, 12 predicted proteins | sample PEATcosm2014_Bin_38_FD_119743 | JGI IMG/M metagenome (GOLD analysis project Ga0181531, IMG submission 119743) | Peatland microbial communities from MTU Mesocosm Facility, Houghton, MI, USA - PEATcosm2014_Bin11_10_metaG | ecosystem: Environmental > Terrestrial > Soil > Wetlands > Peat | place... | reverse complement strand
GGTCGTACTCACGCCCGGCTCGTTCAACGAAACCTATTTCGAACACGCCTACCTCGCGCGCCAATTGGGCTTGCCGCTCGTCGAGGGCCACGATCTGACCGTGCGCGGCGATACGCTGTTTTTGAAGACGCTCGGCGGCCTGCGGCGCGTACACGCGGTGTTGCGGCGCCTCGACGACGATTTTTGCGATCCGGTCGAGCTGCGCGGCGATTCTGCGCTCGGCGTTCCCGGGCTCATCGGCGTCGTGCGCGCGGGCCGCGTCGTCATGGCCAATGCGCTCGGCAGCGGCGTGCTGGAATCGGCAGCCTGGATGGGATTCATGCCGGCCATCTCGGAACGGCTGTTCGGCGAGAAGTTGCGCCTGCCCTCGGTCGCAACCTGGTGGTGCGGCGAGCAAGCGGCGCTCGACTACGTGATCGAGCATATCGATGAACTCGTGATCAAACCGACCTACCCGAACCAGCGCTTCGATGCGCTGTTCGGGCGCGATCTCGAGACGCCCGCGCGCGCCGAGCTGATCGAGCGGCTGCGCGAGCGTCCCTATGCCTATGTCGCGCAGGAGCGGCTCGCGTTCTCTCAGGCGCCGGTCTGGCGCAACGGTGCGACACACGGATTCGCGGCGCGCGCACTCGGCATCCGCGTCTATGCGATTGCGACACCGACGGGTTATCGGGTCATGCCGGGCGGCCTCGCACGCATCGCGGGCGATGGAGCAGTCGACGTCGTTTCGATGCAGCGCGGCGGCGGCAGCAAAGATGTCTGGGTGCTGACGCCGGATTTGCGTCCGATCGAGGAATTCAGCGGCGCGCCGACGCAGCCGCGCACGCAAATCCGGCACGACGAGCTGCCGTCGCGACTCGTCGAGAATCTTTATTGGATGGGTCGCTATAGCGAACGCTGCGACAGCAAGGCGCGGCTGCTGCGTGCGAGCCTGGGCGTGCGCAGCAACGCCGCGCTCTGGTCGACCGCGGTCGCGGTTTGCCGGCATTTCGGCTGCATGCGCGATCCTGGCGAGGATCTGACGCACAAAGCGGGCAGCGCCAACCTGCCGATGTTCAGCGAGGCGAATCCCTTGGGTGTAGCGGCCGACCTGCAGCGCCTCGTGCGGTGCGCTTCCCAGGCGCGCAGCCGTTTGTCGGCCGAGAATTGGCGCGCGATCGGCGTCCTACAGCGCGAGTTTCACGATGCTTGGCAGCGCAGCGCCGACCCGCGTGAAATTCTCGATCGCATGCTGTTGTCCCTCGCGGCGCTCGCCGGGTTCGCGCACGACGACATGACGCAGGATGACGGCTGGCGACTCATGATGCTGGGGCGCCGGCTGGAACGCCTGCAGTTTCTCGCCGAGCTGCTCGCGCAGCGGCTGGCGGGCGGCTCGACGCTGAGCCAGGCTGAACTCGAGTGGCTGCTCGATATCGGCGACAGCACGATCACCTATCGGACGCGCTATCTCGCATCCCCGCAGCTCGCCGCAACGATTGATTTGCTGGTGTTCGATCATTCCAATCCGCGCTCGCTCGCGTTTCAATGGGACGAGATCGAGATTTCGCTGCTGCGAATTGCGGTTTCGCTGGGCGGAACGCCCGACACGACGCTCGATGCGGCCGTGACGCTCGTCGAGGAGCTGCAATTGAGCGCGCTCGAGGGCGATAGCGCGCGCGCCGAGCGTGCGCGCGTGAGCCTCGGCGTCCAACTGCAGGCGCTCGGCGTCGCCGCGGGATTGCTCTCCGATCGGCTCTCGCTCAAGCATTTTTCCTTGATCGAACTGAACCTCAGCATGGTCGCGGCATGAGCACGACGCGCCGCTATCGAGTCCGCCACGAAACCGTATACACCTACGGCGGCGATGTCGCGCTTTCACATCAGCTGCTGCACTTGACGCCGCGCAGCGCACCCCATCAGACCTGCGATGCGCATTCGATCACGCTGCGGCCGACCCCGAGCGCACGCCATGACGACCGCGATGGGTTCGGCAACCCGGTCACGCGTCTCGAATACGATCGACCCCATGATCAACTCGAAGTGATCTCGGAGCTCTCGGTCGAGGTGCGTGCACCCGCGCCGGTCGACCCGGAAGCCGGCCCGTGCTGGGAAGAGGTGCGCCGCTCATTGGCCTACCCGGCCAATTCGGCGACCGCGGAGATCGTGGATGCCTGTCGCTTTCGGATGGAGTCGGGCTATGTGCGCATCAAACACGTGTTCACCGACTACGGCGAGGATTGCTTCCTCGCGGCGCGCCCGATCCTGAGCGCTGCGCTCGCGCTCATGCACAAGATCCACCGCGACTTCACCTATGCGCCCGGATCGACCGACATCAAGACCTCGAGCCTCGAAGCATTTCACGCGCGCCGCGGCGTTTGCCAGGATTTCGCGCACATCATGATCGCCTGTCTGCGCGCACGCGGACTGGCGGCGCGCTACGTGAGCGGCTATTTGCGCACGGCGCCGCTGCCGGCCGCATCGCGAGGACAGGTGCAGTCGCAAGGTCAAACGCAGTCGCAGAGCCAGACGGCCACGGCCGATCCGGCGTACACTGAAAGCGCGGCGGACGCACCGTTCGTCGGCGCCGATGCCTCACATGCCTGGGTGTCGGTGTTTTGCCCGCCGATCGGCTGGGTCGACCTCGATCCCACCAATGCCTGCAGCGTCGGCGCGGATCACGTCACGGTCGCATGGGGACGCGATTTCGGCGACGTGTCGCCGTTGCGTGGCGTGATCATCGGCGGCGCCCGCCATCGATTATCGGTACGCGTTTCCGTGCAGCCAGAGTAATATCGAAACCGGCGAAACCAATTTCGCCCATTGAAGGAGACCCCGTTGGCCAAGCCGAACTATCGTCACGCTAAAAAACAGAAAGAGACCGCCCGCAAGGCGCGGCAGGATGCCAAGCAGCAGCGGCGTGCTACGGTTCCGACGCCCACCGATCCTGCCGATCCCGCCGTACCGACGAAACCCGCCGAGTAAGCGCTCAACCCGTCCGTTCGAATGCCGCGCGCTGCCGCGCGAATAGCACGACTTGTTTGGCCAATAGCGTCAGCGGTCCTGCGACCGCGGGGCTCGCGCCAATGTCGTCCTTGTCGAAGCTCGATTCGCTCGTATTGATCGCGACGCCGAGCGGCGTCGGCCAGCCGCGCAGCGCATGCACGATCGAGCGCAGCGCGCTCAAGGTCGTGCCGGTCGCCTGCCAGCCGAAAGCGCAGGCAATGAGCCCGACCGCGCGTCCGTCGAAATAGGGTAGGTCGTCGTCGCGCATGTCCTCGGCATAGTCGAGCGCGTTCTTGACGAGGCCGGACATCGAGCCGTGATAGCCGGGCGAGGCGACGATGATTCCGTGAGCGCGGCGCAGCAGCGCGACGAAATGCTGAGCGGTTGCGTCGCGCTCCGGCACTTCGGGAGAATAGATCGGCAGCGCGAGGTCGGGGCCCGACAGCAATTCGGTGTCGGCGCCGAATTCACGCGCCTTGCCGAGCGCAAATCGCAGCGCTTGTTCCGAGGAGGATCCGACGCGTATCGTGCCGCCGATGCCGACGATCAGGGGACGAAACGGGAGACCGCTATGAGCTTCCGCCATCGTCGCAATCCTAGCAAATTAGGGCCCTGATTAACGCAAAGCGGGCCTGTTTGCTCGATTATTGTGAATTGCGTGGCATTACGGTCACTCGAGTCGCTGTCGGCGCACGGCGACGCTGCGGTCGCTATCACGAATTCTTAACAGATCTTCTCTTGCTTACGGGGGCCAGTCCCGCAAGAATCTGCCTATATTTTCCTCATCCGGTGCTCCATGTCGTCCACACACACAGCGGCTCGTCGATGGCTTTCGTTCGGGGCCTGTCTCGCCGCGCTCGGCGCACTGGCCGGCTGCAGCGGCACGGCGCTCGTGACGCTGACATCGACCGCCCCGCAGACTCCCTTGACCGCCGACGCCCCGCAAGCCCCGTTCCTGAGCTACCGCGTGAACCTGCTCTCGGTCACGCTGCAGAACTCGAGCGGCTCGACGACCGCGCAGGCCTTGCCGTCGAGCATGATCGTCGATCTCGCGAGGCTCGAGAACGTCAGCGAAGTGATCAGTGCCGCCGCCGTCAACAAGGGCAATTACACGGCCGCGGTCGTCACGCTCGACTACAGCGACGCGCTGATCATCGCCGACGACGGCACGCAGACCGGCGTCACGTTGAAGCCCGTGGGGCCGACCGGCAGTCCGCTCGGTCAAGTCACGGTCACGCTGAATCTCGACGGCGCCGATCCGCTGACCGTGAGCTCGAAAGAGGCGTCGCGACTCGCGCTCAATTTCGAACTGACCGCATCCAACGTCATCGATTTTACCGCAGGCACCGTGACCGTGACGCCGATGATTCTCGCGAGCGCGCTGCCGATCGACGCGAAAACCGTGCGCGTCCGCGGCCAGCTCTCGGGCAGCTCCACCTCGAGCAGCACCACGAGCGGCTCGAACCCGGTCACGACGACCTCGCTGGTCTATACGACCGGCATCACGCCGTTCGACACGCTGAGCGCGGGCGCCGGCAGCCTGCAGGTATGGCCGACCGAAGTCGCAACCTATGAGATCAACGGTAAGCCGTCGACCGGCCCGATCGGCCAGACGCAATTCGCGGCCTTGGGCTCGGGCGTCTGGACGGTGGCCTATGGGACTTTGACTTCGGGCGATAGCGTGAGCACGGGCACGAGCTCGTCGAGTTCGCAGAACGTGAGCTTCAGCGCGACCGAGGTTCTCGCCGGCACGAGTGTCCAGGGCGGAGGTTCCGATCGCCTCACGGGCGTCGTACTCGCACGCAGCGGCGATACACTCACGCTCGGGCCCTCGAGCTTGCTCACGAGTGCCGGTCAGTCTTCGTTTATCACGGATACCGCAAGCGTGCTGATCGGCAGCGGTACGGCGATCACGCTGCCCGATCAGAGCAGCTCGTCGGTGATCAACACACCCGCCCAGATTTCGATCGGCTCGATCATCAATGCATTCGGCACCTCGAGCACCGAGACCTCGGGTGCGCTTTCGTTCGATGCGAGCGCGGGCCGGGTACGACTCGTCAATACGAGCGCTTCGGGAACGGTCACGGTGCAGGGTACCACCGGAACCTTGACCGTCGACCTCGCTCTGCTCGCTGGGCGCAGCGTCGCACCGTTCGATTTCACGGGCACCGGCACCTCGGGCGGCGCTACTGGCGTCGATTCGGATCCAAGCCAGTACGTGCTCACGACCGGCGATCTGAGTCTCGCGAATTCGATCGTCGGCGCGCCGGTGCAGGTCGGCGGCCTGGTCGTGCCCTACGGGTCGACACCGCCGGACTTCACGGCTGCAACGCTGCTCGATCCGACCACGATCGAGGCGGAGCTCGCGGTCAATTGGGGCTCGGGAACGCCGACGCCATTCAATTCCGTGAGCACGACGGAAATCGATTTACTGATCCACAACAGCAGCATCGGCACCGAGCACGCGATTCAATATGGCGCGCAGTCGATCGACTTCACGACGCTGTTGTCGGACGTGCTGATCGTGCCGAGCACGGCAACCACCTCGACGGTCTATGCGATCGGCCACGCATCCAGCTCGACGATCGATTGTTACGATACGTTCACGGCGTTCGCGACGGCGCTACAGGCCGATCTCAACGGCACGACGGTGGCGACCGGGATGTCGGTCCAGGGCGTTTATACGTCGACGAGCTATACGTTGACGGCCAATAGCATCACGGTGTATTTGAATATTTAGTGAGCGCAATCAGCCGCCGCGGATTTCTTCGGTTCGGCGCCGCCGTGCTCGCGGTCGGGCGGGCGAGCGCGCAAGCGGATGCTGCGTCGGTTGCCTATGTCGGCACCTACACGCCGAATGGCGGCGGCATTTACGTGTTTCGCGTCGATGCGGCGAGCGGCGCTCTGACGCAACTGCAGCTCATCGACGATATCCGCAATCCGTCCTGGCTTGCGCTGAATCCGGATCAAACCCGGCTCTACGCGGTCAGCGAGATCGACAACTACGCGGGTGGCCATTCGGGCGCGGTCGCGAGCTATGCGATCGATCCGCGCAACATGCGCCTGACGCGCCTCGGGATCGTGAGCTCGCAGGGCGCGACCCCGGCGCATCTCTGCGTCCATGGCAGCGGCAAGTTCGTGTTCGTCGCCAACTACGGCGGCGGCAGCGTCGCGGTATTCCCGGTCGGCGCCGATGGCGCGCTGCTCGAGGCGAGCGATCTGCGTCCGAGCGTCGGGCCCCGGCATCGCGCGCACGCGGCCGATGATCCGCCGGGCCAATTCGCGGTCAGCGATCACGACAGCCCGCATATCCACATGGTCGCGCCCGATCCCGGCGGCCAGTTCGTGCTGGCGAACGACGCCGGGCTCGATCTCACGCTCGTCTGGCGCTTCGACGCGGCCGCAGGCCGGCTGCTGCCCGCGAATGCGCCCGTGATTGCCGCGCCCGCCGGGTCTGCACCGCGCCACTTCGTGTTTCACCCGAATGCGCGTAATTTTTACAATCTCTACGAACACGACGCGAAAATCGCGGTCTATGACTACGATGCGGCGCGTGCAGCGCTGCGGCTCAAGCAGACGATTTCCACGCTTCCGCCGAAATTCGCGGGCAGCAACCTGACCTCCGGGATCGTGATCAGCGCCGACGGCCGCTTTCTCTACGCGGCCAACCGGCTGCACAATTCGGTCGCGAGCTTCAGCGTTGCAGCGGACGGGCAGCTGCATGCGCAGGCCGATACGTGGGTACACGCCGATTCGCCGCGCAGCATCGTGCTCGATCCCAAGGGCGACTATCTCTACAGCTGCAACCAAAAAGGCGATTCGATCACCTCGTTCCGCGTATCCGCCGCGAACGGCGCGTTGCAGTTCACGGGGCGCTTCGATGCGGTCGGCAGTCCTGCGGCGATGGTGTTACCGGCGCTCAAGCGCGCGCTGTAGCGCGGGCAACTTCCGCTGTACCGCTGCGCGAGCCGCGCCGTATACTAAAACTCGTCGCGATACCCGCGTCGCTTCGAGGTGTAGCGCTTATGGAACTCGCCATGATCGGTTTGGGGCGCATGGGCGCAAACATGGCGCTGCGTCTGATGCGCGGCGGCCACCGCGTGGTCGGCTACGATCCTGCAGCTGCGGCGCGCCAGTCACTGCAAGCGAGCGGTGCGCAAACTGCGGATTCTCTCGCCGCGCTCTTGCAAATACTCAAGCCGCCGCGCACGGTCTGGCTCATGGTGCCGGCCGGCGAAATCACCGACGCGACCGTGACCGCGCTCGAGCCGCTGCTCGCCGCCGGCGATACGATCATCGACGGCGGCAATTCCAATTATCGCGATACCCAGCGCCGCGCCGCGAGCGTCGCGGTGCGCAAAATCGACTACGTCGATTCGGGCACGAGCGGCGGCGTCTGGGGGCTTGCCGAAGGCTATAGCCTCATGATCGGCGGGGATGGCGCGGTCGTCGAACGCTTGTCGCCGATTTTCAAGACGCTCGCGCCGGCGCCGGATCGAGGCTGGGGCCGCGTCGGGCCGGTCGGCTCGGGACACTTTACCAAGATGATCCACAACGGCATCGAATATGGCCTCATGCAAGCGTACGCGGAAGGCTTCTCGATTTTGCAGCACAAGTCGGAATTCAACCTCGACCTGCACCAGATCGCCGAGATCTGGCGTTACGGCAGCGTCGTCCGCTCGTGGCTGCTCGATCTGACCGCCAATGCGCTCGAGAAGAATCCGACGCTGCACGGCATCGCGCCTTATGTCGTCGATTCCGGGGAAGGGCGTTGGACCGTCGCCGAGGCCATCGAACTCGGCGTGCCGGCGGTCGTGATTACGGCCTCGCTGCTCGAGCGCTTGCGATCGCGCGATGCGGACTCATTTTCCGACAAGCTGCTCGCAGCGATGCGCAATCAGTTCGGAGGCCACGCGATCAAGACCGAATGAGCGCGTCGCTCTTGTGGCGGCTCACGGCCTCGCCGTCGTTTTTCTTGAGCTTCAGAAACACGACGGTCGAGCCGATGGTCCAGGCGCCCAGTGCGAGAAACGCGAGGTGTATGCCGTGGATCATTTGCGGCGAATTTGCGCTCAAACTCGAAGGGACGAAGATTTCGGTCGTCAGCGAGGCGGCGGCGACCGCGAAGCTTAAGGACATCTGCTGGGCCGTGCTCGCGATCGTACTCGCCGAGCTCGCCTGCTCCTCGTTGATGTCGGCATAGGCGAGCGTGTTCATGCTCGTAAATTGCAGGGACTGCAAAAAGCCGAACAGAAACAACACGGGCACGAGCAGCCAGACCGAGGTCGTGATTTGCACCGCGGACAGCGACGCGATCATCGCGCCGATTGCGATCGTGTTGAAAATCAGCACACGCCGGTATCCGAATGTGCGCAGCAGTCGCGGCATCGTCAGCTTCAAGCTCATCGCGGCCAGTGCTTGCGGCATGATCAACAGACCCGATTGGATCGGCGTGAACCCGAACCCAACCTGGTAGAGCAGCGGCAACAAGAACGGCATGCCGCCGATGCCTAAGCGCGTGAAGAAGCTGCCGCTGACCGAGCATCGAAACGTGCGGATTCGAAACAGGCTGAGTCGCAGCAGCGGATGCAGCGTGCGCGCGGTATTGATGCCATAGGCGATCAGCAAGGCCGCCGAGATCGCGAGCAGACCCACGATTTCGCGAATGCTCAAGGTGTGATTGCCGAACACCTCGAGTACATAGGAAAGCAGCGCAACACCCGATCCGAACAGCACGAGGCCGACGAAATCCAGCGGAAAGTTGCGTTCGGCGCGGAAATTCGGCAGATGCCGATACACCATCCAGAGTCCCGCGATGCCGATCGGGATATTCACGAAAAAAATCACGCTCCAATGGAAATACCCGATGATGATGCCGCCCGCAACCGGGCCCAACATCGGGCCGACGAGGCCCGGAATCGCGACGAAGCTCATTGCGCGAATCAGCTCGGATTTCGGGAAGGCACGTACCATCGTGAGCCTGCCGACCGGCAGCATCATCGCCCCGCCCATGCCTTGCAGCACGCGAAACACGACGAGCAGGTGGATGTCGCTCGACAGTCCGCAGAGGAACGAGCCGAGCGTGAACGTGCCGATCGCGGCGGCGAACACACGCCGCGTGCCGTAGCGGTTGGCCATCCAGCCGCTGATCGGAATGAACACCGCGAGGCTCAAGGTATAGCTCGCGAGCACGGCCTTCATGCTGAGCGGCGGCACGCGCAGCGCCGCGGCGATCGTCGGCACGGCGGTGTTGAGGATCGTCGTATCGAGCGCTTCCATGAAGAACGCCACCGCCACGAGCCAAGGCAGCAGGCGCTTGCTCGCGCCGTCCGGCATCGGATCGCCGCTCGCGGGGGCCGCCGGAGGGCTTGCGCCCGGGCTCATGCGCCCGCGATGGCGCTATCGACGATCGTCTGGGCGTCGCGCAGGATGCGCTTCAAATGAAGTTCGTCGCGGAAGCTCTCGCCGTAAATCTTATAGATGTCCTCGGTGCCCGAGGGGCGCGCGGCAAACCATCCGCCCGCGGAGATGACCTTGATGCCGCCGAACGGCGCGCGGTTGCCGGGCGCTTGGTCGAGAATCTCGGTGATCTTGTCGCCCGCGAGTTCCGTGATCGTGATTTGCGCGGGTGCCAACTTCGAGAGCTTGCGCTTCTGCGGCGCGGTCGCCGGCGCTTCGACGCGGTCGGCGAATACGGCGCCGAATTCCTGCGCCAAAGCGCGATAACGCTGGCCGGGGTCCTTGCCGGTGCGCGCGGTGATCTCGGCCGATAGCAGCGCCGGTACGAGGCCGTCCTTGTCGGTGGTCCAGACCGTGCCGTCGATGCGGCTGAACGAGGCGCCGGCGCTTTCTTCGCCACCGAAGCCGAGCGAGCCGTCGAGCAGGCCGTCGACGAACCACTTGAAGCCGACCGGCACCTCATAGAGCGGCCGGCCGAGGCGCGCCCCGATCCGATCGATCATCGCCGTGCTGACGACGGTCTTGCCGATGCCGGACTTCGGACGCCAGTGCGGCCGATATTGGAACAAATAGTCGATCGCGACCGACAGATAGTGATTCGGCGGCAACAGCCCACTCGAGGCCGTGACGATGCCATGGCGGTCGTGATCGGTGTCGCAGGCAAACGCCACGTCATAGCGGCTCTGCAGGCCGATCAGGCGCTGCATCGCGTAGGCCGACGAGGGGTCCATCCGAATGCGGCCGTCCCAGTCGACGCTCATGAAGCGGAACGTCGGATCGACTTCCTCGCTGACCACGTCGAGATTCAGCGCATAGCGTTCGGCGATGCGTGGCCAATAATGCACGCCCGCGCCGCCGAGCGGGTCGACGCCCATGTGAATCTTCGAGTCGCGGATCAGATTCAAATCGATGATCTTGCCGAGCTCCGCGACATAGGTGCCGACATAGTCGTAGGCATGGGTCGTTGCGGCGCTGCGCGCCTTCGCGTAGCTCACGCGACGGACCTCGGCGAGATCGTTTTGCAGCAACTGGTTCGCGAGGTTTTCGATCCAGGCAGTGATCGTCGTATCGGCCGGCCCGCCGTTCGGCGGGTTGTACTTGAAGCCGCCGCTGTCGGGCGGATTGTGCGACGGCGTGATCACGATGCCGTCCGCGAGTCCCGCCTGCCGCTCGCGGTTGTAGCCGAGGATCGCGTGGGAGATCGCCGGCGTCGGCGTGTATTCGCCGCCCGCCGCGATCATGACCTCGACGCCGTTCGCGGCGAGCACCTCGAGCGCGCTTGCAAACGCGGGGGCCGATAGCGCGTGGGTGTCGAAGCCGAGAAATAGCGGACCGTCGATGCCTTGCTGCTTGCGGTAGGCGCAAATCGCCTGGGTGATCGCGAGCACGTGCGATTCGGTGAAGGTCGCGTCGAACGAGGAGCCGCGATGCCCCGAGGTGCCGAACGCCACGCGCTGCTCGCGCACGCCGACATCGGGTCGTTCGGTGTAATAGGCGGTAATCAGCCGCGGCACATCGACGAGGATCGAGGCGGGCGCGGTCTTGCCGGCCAGAGGACTGATCTGGGTGCTCAAGATTTCCCCAATGCGGCGCTTTTGACGCGGATCAATTCCATCAGTTCCTGCCAGCTCTTGACGAAGGACTCGGCGCCTTCCTTTTGCAGTTTAGAGCCTAGCGCATCGATATCAATGCCGGCTTTCGCGTATTGCGCGAGTACCGCTTCGCAGTCGCCGCCATCGTCGGGAATCGTGGCTCCGATGTGGCCGGCCTCGGCAAATGACAGCAGCGTCTTCTCGGGCATCGTATTGATCGTGTCGGGAGCCGCCAACGCCTCGACATAGAGCCCGGGATCGAGCTTGGGGTCCTTGGTGCCGGTGCTCGCGAAGAGCAGCCGCTGGGCTTGCGCGCCTGCGCTTGCAAGCTGCTGCCAGCGTTGTGAATTCAACAGCTTGCGATAAGCGGCGTAGCTGCGCCGTCCGATCGCGATGCCGAGCTGATTGCGCAGTTCGGGCGTCATTGGCGCCGCGCTCACGGCCCGATCCCAGCGGCTCACGAACAGCGAGGCGACCGACGAGACCTGCAGCGTCAAGCCCGCGGCGCGTCGCCGCTCGATACCGCGCAGGTAGGCGTCGGCGGCCGCCAGATACTGCTCGCGCGAGAACAGCAAGGTCACGTTGACCGGCACGCCCGCGAAGATCGCGTTTTCGATCGCGACGATACCGGCCGGCGTGCCCGGAATCTTCACATAGAGGTTCGGACGTTCCGCTTGGCGGTGAATCGCGATCGCCGCGGCGAGCGTGCCGGCGGCATCGTCGGCAAGCAGCGGCGAGACTTCCATCGAAACCCAGCCGTCGGCGCCGCGCGTCGCCGTGAAGATCGGCAGGAACAGATCCGCCGCGCGCCGCAGATCTTCGAGCGCGAGTTCGACAAACAGCGCCTCGCCCCGCAAGCCCGCACCGGCCTTGGTGCGGATACCGGCATCATAGGCGCCGGATTTGCCGATGGCCTCGTCGAAGATCGTCGGGTTCGAGGTCAAGCCCGTGACCGACAATTGCTCGATGTAGCGCTTGAGCGTGCCGTTGTCGAGGATCTCGCGCGTAATGTTGTCGAGCCATAGGCTCTGCCCCAAGTCATGCAGTTGTTGCGTGCTGTTCATCGGCCCTCCAGGAAGTCCTTGATCGAATGGTCGCGCAGATCGCCGATGCGCTCGATGACCCGATCCGGCGGCGGATCGATCGCGTCCATTTGCGCCGACTGCGCGTAATGCCCTTGCTGTACGAATACGGTCGTGAGCTTGTTCTGTAAGCGCGTTTTCATCGCGGCGAGTAAATTCGGCTTATCGTCGACCATCACGTAATGCGCGGCCGGATAGTGCCGCTGCACGTCGTCGAGCGAACGCTCCTTGTGCAGATAGATCAGTACGCGGCCCTCGACCGAGTCCCAGATACCTGAGCGTTGGACTTTGCGCGGCTGGAATACGATATCGCCGTCCGACAACACGACCGTCCGGCCGAGCTGCGAGAGGTGCGCGACGGCCTCGAGCGCAGAGGGGAAGCACAGCTGCGCGAATGGATATTCGAGCATGAATTCGGACATATGCAACAGCTCGGGGCGGTCCTCGAGGCCGGTGCGAAACGCCTGCAACGCGGCGAGGTAGTCGGCGCGTCCCAGCTCATCGCGCAACGTCGCGAACAGATCCCAGTAGCGCTTGCGCTGGATTTCCCCGAACGCGCTCTCGAGACGCAGACTGAGGTCGGCCGCAAAGCGGTCATTGTCGAGCAGCGTGTTGTCGACGTCGAGCAGGAACACGATGCCGCTGCCGGGGGTCACGTCGCGGTCTTCTCGGAGCGCGGATCGTGCCACCCGGTGGGGCTCGTGATGATGCGCGCGCTCGCCGCGGGCCCCCAACTACCCGGCTCGTACTCGAGCACCGGACCGGTATTCGCCTTGACGATCGGATCGACGATGCGCCAGGCCGCTTCCATCGAGTCATCGCGTGTGAACAGCGTCGTGTCGCCATGGATCGCATTGCCCAACAGGCGCTCGTACGGCGACTTCTCGATGCGCGAGTCGTGGCGCGCGATCAGTTCGACCGGCTCACCGTGCATTTCCTCGCCGACCTTCTTGACGGTCGCGCCCGCGCTGATCACGACCTCGGGGCTCAATCGGAAGCGGAAATAATTTGGTGACGAGCCTTGCGTCAGGCCGAAGATCGACAGCGGCGGCGATTTCAGATTGACGATGACCTCGGTTGCGGTAATCGGCAGATTCTTGCCCGCGCGCACGTAGAACGGCACATCGGCCCATCGCCAGGTGTCGATGTGCAGCCGCAGCGCCGCGAAGGTTTCGACCTGCGAATTCGGCGCAACGCCGTGCTCGGCCCGATAGCCTCGAAACTGGCCGCGCACGAGATCCTTCGGATCGACGGGGCGGATTGCGCGGAACAACCGCAGCCGCTCGTTTTGCATCGCAAGCGGCTCCTGGCCGACGGGAGCATCCATCGCGAGCAGCGCCACGACCTGCAGCAGATGATTTTGCACGACGTCGCGGATAGCGCCGACCTCTTCGTAGAAGGCACCGCGGCCCTGCACGCCGAAATCCTCCGCCATCGTGATTTGGATGTCGTTGATGTAGTGTCGATTCCAAATCGGCTCGAGAAACGTGTTGGCAAAGCGAAAGTAGAGCAGATTCTGCACGGCTTCCTTGCCGAGATAGTGGTCGATGCGAAAGATCGACTGCTCGGGGAACACCGCGTGCAGCGTCGCATCGAGCGCCTGTGCCGACTGCAGATCGCGTCCGAACGGCTTCTCCACGATGAGCCGTGCATTGGTGGCCGCGCCGCAAGAGGCGAGGCCGTGAACGACGTCTGCGAACATGCTCGGCGGGATCGCGAGGTAGTGTATCGGACGCTTCGCCGCGCCGAGCCCCTGGCGCAGGTGCGCATAGGTGGATGCTTGGGCGTAATCGCCATCGACATAGACCATCAGCGAGGAGAGCTTCTCGAAACTGGCCGCGTCGAATTCCCCGCTGTGCTCGATGCTCTCTCGCGCGCGCTGGCGCAGCCGGTCCAAGGTCCAGCCGTCGCGGGCGACGCCGATGATCGGAATGTCGAGCCCATCGCGTCGAATCATCGCGTGCAACGCCGGAAAGATCTTCTTGTAGGCAAGATCTCCGGTCGCGCCGAAGAACACAAAGGCGTCCGAACTTTGGTTGCTCATGGGTTCATGACCCGAAGGAGCGCGCGCGGCGCAGTTGCTCGATTTCCGAGAGCAGCTCGAGCACGAGCGCGACGCCCGCGAGATTGATCTCGAGGTCGCGCTGCAGCCGCAGCGCAATGCGCGCGCGGCGCAGCGCCTCGCCCGTAAAGCGCCACTCGCCGTTCTGGCTCTGCTGCGCAGCTAAGATGCCCTCGTCGACGAGTTCGGTGATGCGGCTCGCTTCGACGGTACACATCCGGCTCAAGTCACGGATCGAGAGCACCGTGTAGTGCTCGACGATCTCTCCCGAGAGAATCTCTTCGTCGATCGGCGTCATGAGTTGTCACACTCCCAGGTTGGCGCGTGGGTTGAACGGCATCGCAGCGGCCATCGCAAGGTAAGCCGCCTTGGCCTTGTCGTCAGTGGCCGGCGGCAGCGCGATCTCGAGCACTGCGTACAGATCGCCGGCGGGCGTCGCGGGGATCCCGCGGCCTCGCAGCCGCAGCTTGCTGCCGGCGTGGGATCCCGGCGGAATTTTCAGCTGCACGGCGCCGCCGGGCGTCGGAATTGCGACGCTTGCGCCGAGGCTCGCTTCCCAGGGCGCGACCGGCACCGTGAGCAGCAAATCCCGGCCGTCGACGCGGTAGTGCGGGTGCGGCTGAAATTCGACTTCGATATAGAGATCTCCGGCAGGTCCGTGTTCGGTCGCCGGCGACCCTTGGCCCGGTAGGCGGATCGTCTGGCCCGCCAAAACGCCCTTCGGAATCTGGACGTTGAGCGTGCGCTCCTTGGTTTCCAAGTGGCCGTCGGCATCGAGCGCGGGCACGCGCAGCGTGAAGGTGCGCTGGCCGCCCTGCAGGCTCGCGTCGAGATCGAGCAGGATCCTCGCGTGGTGATCCTGGCCGCCGCCCGCAAACCCCGGGCGCGAACGCGCCCGACCTTGGCGGCCGAATAGGGATTCGAAGAAATCACTGTGGTCGGTATCGTTGCCGTCGGCGCCGCTGAACTCGAATCCCGTGCCCCAGTCGGGCGGCGGTCTGAATTGCTCGCCCGGGCGCGGGCCTTGTCCGAGCTGGTCGTAGGCCGCGCGCTTCTCCGGGTTCTTGAGGACCTCGTAGGCTTCGCCAAGATCCTTGAAGCGCGCCTCGGCATCCTTTTCCTTGCTGACGTCGGGATGGTATTTACGCGCGAGCTTGCGATAGGCCGTCTTGATCTGCGCCTCGGTCGCATCGCGCGCGATGCCCATGATCTTGTAATAATCCTTGAACTCCACCCTTCACCTGCAGCAATGAACGAATGCCGTTGATTTGAACCCAAGAATACTATGGGCGCCTTGGCCGCGATCAACTATCCCCTGTAGGCTTTTTCTGACATCAGAGCTGGTAGGCGACGGTCAACAGCACACCCTCGGCGATATCGCGCCACAGGCTCGCAGGGCGGTCGTCGAACGGCACGGAGTCGACGATCAAGGCATCGATCCATGCGGCGAGCCACGCGATCTCGCGCGCGCCATAGAGCACGAATGCGGATTCGTAATTGAGCAGCAAACTGCGCGAGTCGAGATTCGGTGAGCCGCAGACCGCGAGCATCTCGTCGAACACGATGCCCTTGGCGTGCACCATGCCGGACAGTAGATGAATCGTCGCGCCGGTATCGGCGAGCGCGCGCAGCGCACGGCTGCGCGCAAAGTCGGCGAGGATATGATTCGATGTGGCCGGCAGGCACAAGTCGATCGCGACGCCGCGGCGCGCCGCGAGCCGCAATGCCAAATTCAAGCTCGCGTCGGGCACAAAATAGGGGGTCACCGCGACGATGCGACGTTCGGCGCGGTAGCAGGCATCGAGCAGCAACGCCTGCACCGTGTCCTCGGCTTGATCGGGGCCACTCGGCAAGAATTGCACGCGGCCGACATCGTATGCCGCGTCCTTACTCTCGGGCTGCGCGCACTGACCGATCGGTGCCGCGGACTTGCCGTGAGAAGCGAGCCAGTCCAACTCGAATTGCCGCGCGGCCGCAGCCGCAACCGCACCTTCGAGATCGAAGGTCAGATCGGTCCACGGCGGTTCGCCGTTGATGCCGACGAAATATTCGGCCGCGAGATTGCGTCCCCCGGCCCACAGCCGCGATTCATCCGCGATCACCAACTTGCGGTGATTGCGCAGGTT
>Ga0181531_10001234_pt1 | contig 16310 bp, 6 predicted proteins | sample PEATcosm2014_Bin_38_FD_119743 | JGI IMG/M metagenome (GOLD analysis project Ga0181531, IMG submission 119743) | Peatland microbial communities from MTU Mesocosm Facility, Houghton, MI, USA - PEATcosm2014_Bin11_10_metaG | ecosystem: Environmental > Terrestrial > Soil > Wetlands > Peat | place... | reverse complement strand
TGGACGGAGGCGCTCGATGCGCCTGGCGTCCGATCATTGCACCTGATCACGGAACTGCTCTATTCGCACCCCTATCTTGAACGCATCCCGGACCAAGCCTTGATTATGGCGGGACAGGGGGCTGATGTCTTCACCCGCACCGAGGCTACACGCGACGGCACCGTGGGCAACCGCGACGCCACTTACTTGATGGCCTATCTCAGCGCACCGGCTAAGGTGACGCTCGACACCAGTGTCATCGCCGCGCAGACGCTTAACGCCTATTGGTTCGACCCGGCTACCGGCTCGACACAAAGCATCCAGCGGCGCTTTGCAAATTCTGGCAGCACTATGGTTGATTCCACGCCATTGGGCGGAGATCGTGTGGTAGTTATCGAAGATTCCAGCCGCGCCTATCCGTGGCCGGGCGCACAATAGTTGCAAGACATTGAGAAGCATCTGGGCTGAACCAGGGAATGCCCCGCCAGACCATGGAAAGATTTGCGTCGAAGAATGCTGACGGGCTATCCGCAAGACGGCACATGAAGTGCTCCCGATGGATCGGCATCAGATACTGCCCACGTTGAATCGAGAACTTGCAGAGGGTGCGTCTTCCTCGGAACGCAGGCTGGAGATCAGGGAAGACTGCGGGCGGCTCTGGTGTGGCAGATGAGAAGGTCGAGCGGTTTCCTGAAGCCAATTCCGGCAATACCGGCAAAAGCAACCATATATTCCATCATCATGGCGAAACCAATATCCGATAAAACGCCCCACTTCCGGTGGTCGTCGGATCGCTGAAAATCATTGTCCCGCCCGTCCCCGTCTGCGCCGAGCCAACATTGGTCCAGTTGATTGGAGTGGTTAGCGAAGTCGCATTCTGCAACTGATAAGTATGTTGCGGATATCCGTCGATAGTTAGCGCGAACCCCGATTCACTCATCCCAATTTGCTGAACCCGCACGGAACTTGCATTCAACACTGTCCCATCATTCACAAAGCCGCTCGGCAATATCTGCGGTCCATTGATCAAATCCAGTACTCCATTATTGGTAAAAGCCCCCGTCAAGCTCAGCGCCGCCGAGCCGGATAGCTTCACGATGCCATTATTAGTAATTGATCCAGCAATACTAATCGTTCCTCCATTAAGATACAACACGGCCCCGGTGGACACACTGAGCGAAGTCGAACCTGCGACCTTACCAATAATCTCCAGGATTCCTCCCGTCACCGTTGTAACTCCCGTATAAGTATTCGAACCCGTCAATATCATCGTCCCCGCTCCCGCCTTGGTCAATCCCCCCGCGCCGGAAAGGACACCTGAGTAAGTTGTCGAAGCTCCATCGCCTCCGACCGTCAGGCCGCCTGAGGGAATCGTAATCTCGCCCGATCCTCCAAGCGCTCCAATCTGCGGCGCGTTAATCGTAAACGTCAACCCGTTCGTTGAGGTATTGTTGTCGATGATAGTTGCATTCATCAGTGCCGTGTTATTGGTCAACTCCAGCACTCCCCCAAGGTAGCCGATCGATGGAGGGTTGATGGTGATGGTCCCGCTGTATGAATTCGACGCCGTCTCGACCACAACGACCCCTCCCGTGGTATCGCCAGCCGCCTGCCAGTCATCGATCACCACATTCCCCAAACCGTTGAACGCCGAGTTGATCACCAGATTCTTATTGTTCCATGTGCTCAACAGATTCGCCCCGCCGCTATTAACCGTGAGTCCTCCGGTAAGGACCTGCACTCCATCCGCTGCAAGAATGGTCCCACCGGCGACAACGATCGGATTGTTCGTTGTGAAAGTTATAATACCACTACCCGCTCCCCCAAAACGAAGTTCCCCGCCCCCTGTCACATACACCATGCCGGAACTCGACCCCAGTGACGCATTGGTTCCACCGCTTAATCCCGGACTCTCTACCGTGCTGGCGCTGGTTGAACTATCCGCTCCAAGCGCATACGTCCCGCTGTAGATCGCAGTCCCGCCGCCATATGATTCCGATCCGGTGACCAAAACCTCCGCCGCCCCTTCCATAGTCACTCCGCCGGTTCCCGATATCCCCGCGCTTGTGGACTTAACCACATAATTGAGGATCGAGTTCGTGAAGTTTACACCACCCGGGCTTACTGCCGCAGCGATAGACACCGTGCCCGTGACCGCGCTATCAGGGAATACCACGTCGTCACCATCCACATAAACAGTCGCAGTGCTACCACTGTTCATCCAATTCGCCGTTACCGTATCCCATGCCGAACTCGACGAACCCGTCCACGCCCGTACTGGCGCGGCTGACAAGTTCGCGCTCGCCTGGTTGGAATAGGCGCTGGCTCCCGCCGCGTTATTCGCGACCACCACATAATAGTAAGTCACGCCCGCCCCAACTGCGATATCGGTACCCGTCGTCGTGGTCGAAGGCTGGCCGAGAGCCGAATAAGGCCCCCCGTTGCTCGTCGATCGCATCAACTGATAAGTCGTCACCCCGGCTGAGGCGCCCCAGCTTAACGCGATCTCCCCGTTTCCAGCTGTAGCGGTCAAATTGCCCGGCGCCACACAATAGGATGCGGACGGGGTCGCCATCGCCTGAACGGAAGCCGTACCGGGACCTGCGGCATTGGTGGATTCCACAACATAGTAATACGGCGTGCCATTAGTGAGGTTTTGATTTGTGAACGACACCCCGCTGCCCGATCCCACCAAGGTATATGGCCCGCCGTTCACGGTGCTTCGTAAAATGTCGTAACCAGTCGCCCCCGAAACCGCCGGCCATGTCAACGTGATCTGTGTATTTCCCGGCGTGGCGGTAAGACCGCCGGGTGGCGACGGCGGCATCACCGCGATAGACTGCGTTGAATTCGGACTCACGCCGTTGGCGTTCTCCGCGGATATGACAAAGTAGTATGTGGTATTGTTCGTCAGACCAGTAATCGTATCAGTCAAATCTGAAACCGTTGTGACATAGGTATACGGCCCGCCTGCCTTCGTTGATTCCTGGATGATATATCCGACCGCCCCGGGCACTGCCGGCCAGTTTATTGTGACCTGTCCGCTTGATGGTACGACAGACACATTGGTCGGCGCCCCTGGAGCCGATGCCGGAACCGGTTTCGCGACAATAGTGCCGGAAGTGCCGCTAGGTCCCGCGGCATTGGTCGCCATCACCGAGTACGCGTACTTGGTGCCATTGGTTACCGCCTTATCCACGTAGGAGAGTCCGGTAACAGTATTGCTGAGCGTGATCGTCGAGAGGATGGTGCTTGTGCTTGTCAACGTGGGAGAAGCTGTCCAGATTGGTATCTTATCGACAAGAGTAGACCGCAGGACCGTGTAATAATTCGCCCCGCTTGATGCGGCCCACGACAGCACGACGGCGCCATTTGTCGCCGAGACTGTCAGCCCAGTTGGCGCCGTCGGCGCCGAGCTGGGGCCACCTGCATTCGGCGCGATCCCGTTGCTCGCCGGGGAACTGGCGCTTGCGCCCGTCGGATTGGCCGATTGCACCGCATAGTAGTAAGTAACCCCGTTGCTTGCCGTCGTGTCGAGATACGTCGCATTAGTCGGCCCGCTGCCGCAAACCGGTCCGACGATCCCGCTCGCGACCGTCGCGTAGTTGTTCCCGGACGTCGTCGTCCGTTCGACGTTATAGCTTGTCGCTCCGGGCGTCACCGGCCAGCTCAGGAGAACACTCCCATTCCCTGGGTACCCCACCACGCCCGCTGGCGGCGGCGGAACATAGCCGGTCAACTCCAACCGGATGTAATCGTACATGAAATGATTGGCAAAATAACTGCCGCCGATTTGCCGCAAGCCCAGGTTGATATTATTGGAGCCGGATTTCAGTAGCGATGCAGGAAACGTAACGCGCTCATCGGAGAATGCCGCGTTGGCGCTCTCGCGAATGCTCGCATCGCTACTGGTGTAGGAGGGAATGAAACCCGACGCCGGAATCGTGTGCGGCGTTGCCGTCACGCCGCCCGTGCTGCCGAGATTCGTCCCATTGACCGTCACGATTACGGCGCCGTAGTAATCTGATGCAATTCCGAGATAAAGCGACGCGCTGCCGCCGGCAACGGGCGCCGACGCAAGATTGAAATTAATATTCGAGCTCGAGCTGTTATTACCGCCGGTGGTGCTCACCAGGATCGGCTGGATGAAGAACCAATCCGTCGGCCACTGGTTAACTCCGACCGCATAATTCACCCCGTTCGGAAAATCGAACGGCAACTCGAAGAACTTCGTCCAGACCGGACTCGGTTGCGTTGGACTTGGCCCTATATCCCCCACCCACCAATCGTCACCGTGCCGGAACTTATGCCCCGTCCGGTCGGGATAACCGATTTCAAACACCGTCGGCCCCACCCGCGTAGGCGTCCAGACTACACTCCCGAGGTTTGTCGTCGATCCTCCGGTTACTGTTACGCCAAAGGGCGTTGCGGGCAAATTGTAAAGCAGGGGCGGATTCCCCCCGCTTTGATTCTGCGACATGAATGTCCCCTCCGCCCCCGGTCCAAATGCGTATAGCGTGTAACTGGTAGTCTCGGCTGCGCCGGACCCCGCGGCGCTGGTCCCGGAGATAACCGCTGGAATTGTAAAATTGCCGTTATTATCGGCCTTCACCCAAAACTGGTAAGGCTTGTACCATTCCTGGAAATCGTACACCCCGTCCGGCGACGATGCCTGCTGTACTACTCCGACCCACATATTTGAGCCCGATGCATTCGGATTCCCGGGATCATTAATAACAATCTGTCCCGCGACCGTTCCGCGTTGTGCCGCATGGGCGTAGTACGCACTATATGTGCTATTATTCAGCCAACTGTATGGCCAGGTGCTCGGCCCGATTTCTGTACCGGTTGAGACCGGGGTGCCTGAGACTTCGGCCGCTGCCTGCGCCACCGCATCATTATAAAGTGCCTGCGATGCCTGGACCGGATCGGTAATTGTTTTTGGTATATTGTTGAGATATACAAAATACGGCCCCTGCACCCGGGTCCACTGCTCATTCAGTCCCCAGTTACTGTCGGTCCCCATATAATAGTGCCCTCCGTTGAGCATATTCACCATCGGCGCATCCATCAGTTCGGGTTTCAATGGACCGCCGTTGTAATATTCCGAACTGGCCAGGACATTCCAGATTCCAACGTTGGCGCCGCTACTCACGCCATGCGCAGCGTCATTGATACTACCCCATCCCCATACGCGCTCGGCGCCCCAAGGCTCACTGAATTTATACTTATCGTCGTAGAGCCCCTGGTTTACGCCGGAGATACACAGCGAGTTCTCCTGCGGGGAATCGAACGCCGGTACAAAGCTGGCGTTGATACCCAGCTCCCGCTGCACCACGGGACTGACACTCATCCAGTTAAAATCCGGCGCGATATAAATGTTCGTCCGCATTTCCCCAAGACCTGTCGCGATATCTCCCGAATGGTGCGTCATCGTAAGCGTCACATAGAAACCGGGCGAGCCGCGCAGCATCGAAAATGTGACTTGCAAATCCCCCTCGGCGGCCGTGCCCGAAGCCAGGCTGGTGAACGCGACCTCCGCGTAGCTGCCGCCGTTACTCGAAGGATCCACGACGTCGGTATAGGTCCACGTGCTTCCGCCAAAACCGCCGTATTCCCAGTAGAGTTCGCCCCCGTCCTTCCCGCCGAGAAGCATCTGCTTGGTTACCGTTCCGCTTCCGTTATTGTACGTGTAATTGATCTGATTAATCACCGCTCCCGAGGTCGTGCAGACGATTTGCGCTATCCCGTTGCTCAGTGTTGGACCGTTTGAGCCGGCGGTCAGCGTGACAGGCGTTCCCGTCCCGCTAACGACGCCCCCTGGGACATTCGCCCATAACTTTGCGCCCCACGCGCAAACGAGGAAAAAGAATGTCACGTTTCGGAATAGCATTTTCATCGGAAAGTTCCCGGGTTTCAATTGTCGGCAGTGGGACGCACTTGACTTCATCAGTTCTACTTCGTTCCGCTATCCCTGATTGCGGCAGTACGCACATTCAGATACGGGTGTGTTATTCGGACCAATAATAGTTGCTGAAAGTCACTCATGGTCCCAGCGCGATCTGATAAAAATTACAACGAGCACTTGCATTCGAGTCCGAAAGAACCAGTACGGAGCCGGTAATTCCGGATTGCGGTGCGCCAATATTCTGCCATGTGGCGAGATCGGTGGATCTTTGCAATTGGTAGGTGTGCCCGGAATACGACTGTATCGAAGCACTGAAATTATTTCCGCTTTTCGAAACCTGCTGCACTTTGACGAGCGAAGAATTTAGAATAGTCCCGTTGTTAACATACCCGGCCGGAAGGACGGTTTCCGGGCTGTCCATAATGTCGAGCAAACCGTTATTGATAAACGAACCGGAGCCGTCCGTGGGGAGGTTGACCACAAGGTTACCGCTGCCGGTTACAGTCAGCGCTCCGTCGTTCTCGAAGTTGCCGTTGATTGTGAGCGGGCCGGTGACGGTGGCGGTGCCTTGATTGACGATGGCGGCGTCGATGGTCCCGTATCCAGTGAAGCTCGCACCGCTGGCGACCTGCACTGTCTCGGTATTGATGGCGCCGCCTGCGAGCGCAAAAGTCGCACCGGGATCCGTCACGAAATCGAGCCCGCCATTATTGTCCGAGCCCGAGATGGTGAGCGTTCCAGCGACGATGGTGATATCGCCGGCGAAATTGGAGGTGCCGCTCAGCGTCCAGTTGCCGGTGCCCACTTTGGTGAGATTCAATCCGCCCTCGTCGCCGTCATTGGTGATGGTGCCGGCGAAGGTTTGATTCTCGTTGAGGGCTCCGACGACATAAGTCGAGGTGGTGGCGCCGGAACCGGACTGCCGGCCTTCGAGGGTAGTGTTCGGGCCACCTTCGAGACCGCCGAAGTTGACGGTAATGCCGCCATTGCGATTGCCAAGGGTCCCGGAAGAGGCGCCAATGTCGAAAACCGCCTGGGAACTGCCATCGCCATTGAGACGGACGAGGCCGGCGCTCAAGCCCATCTCGAAAGTCCCCTGGAATTGATCCATGTTTCCGGCGACGGTGAAGGCCGATCCGTTGGCAACGCCGATGTAGAGCGTCACTGGACCGGTGCTGCTCAATGTAGCGCCGGGGTTGTTGGCCACCCAATTGCTTCCGTTGACGGAGTATATGGTGCTCGTGGTTTCCACGACGACCGGGTTTCCAAGAAAGTCGCCGTTGTTTAGAGAGAGCGTGCCGCCGTCCAGATAGATGATCCCGCTGCCGAGCCCGCTAACCGCGTAGAGGGTGCCCGCATTGAGATAGATCGGGCCGGTAAAGCTGTTGCCGGCGGGGTTGTTGACGGTGAGCGATGCCGTGCCCGATTTGATCAATTCCGTGCTTCCCGCGATGGTGCCGGCGCCGCCAAACGTGTAATTAGTAAGGTTATTATTCACGTAGATCACATTCGGATCGAGCGTGCCAGAGAGCGACACGGAGCCATTGGTGTCCGTATCGTTGAATGTCACCGAATCGAGGTCATAGAAAGTAGCGGGCGATGCCCCGCTCCAGTCCGCGGTGGTATTCAGGTCCCAGGTCGCGCCGTTGGTGCCCGTCCAGACAAGCGATCCGGCGCTACCTCCCACCGTCAGTTGGACAAAGCCGGGATTGGTGCCCGAGGCGGGCCGGCCCAGGGTAAATGTCTGGCGTGTCACTCCGCCGGCGGGAATGGGCATCAGAAGGTTCATCGTCAGCCCCGCCACGTTTAGGCCGCCGCCGGTGATCAATGGATAGTTGCCGGCTCCCAGCACGCCATTGGTCAGGCTGATATTGAAATTGACCGTCCCGGCCAGGTTTAAGGCGCCTGCGCTGGTGGATGTAACAATGATCGTGTCATTGGAGCTGCTGGCCGACGGAGAACTCGACAGGCCGTAATAGAGCGTCGCGCCGGCGCCACCGTTCACATCAATGCCCCCGGTGTAAAGCGTGCCTGTGACGCTGGAGGTGGTCGAATTGCCAAGGTAGAGCGCGCTTCCCTGGTCCAGCGTGACTGTTCCGCTGACGACGGCGTCCGCGATCAAGGTCCCGCCGGAATAAATAGTCACCGGCGTATAACCGAGCGAGCCGGTCAGGAGCAGCGTGTCGTAGATAGAAGTCGGCCCAGTATAAGTGCTCGTGCCGGAAAGTGTCAGCATCGAGGCGCCCGTCCCGGTAATCGCCGTGAGGCTGGTGCTGTTTGAAATCGGGCCGGCGAATACGCTTGGGATATTCAGCGCGCCGATGACATAAGTTGTCGTTGTCCCGCCGGTGCCACCCGAATTGTTGCCCTGGATGGCCGCCGTGGATCCGCCGTTGAGCGCGCCTATGTTATAACTGACCGTTCCACTGCCATAAGTGGCATACAGGTTGCTCGCGCCATTGATGTTCACGATGGCGTTCGGGAAACCGTATCCGCCCTCCAGGCGCAGATTCGCGGTTCCACCAATGTTTAACGTGCCGGTGAAGCCCGTCCAGCTCTGCTCGAAGGTACAAACCAGTCCGTTGGTGCCGATATTGATCGTCAGCGGTCCAGCGCCGCTGAAGGTTCCGTTGAGGTAGGTTGTGGCTCCCTGGATTCCGATGGTGCTTGCGGAGTTGACATTCGTCGGATTGGTAATGGTGAGTCCGCCGCTCATCTCCAGGGTACCGCCGTTGAGTGTAAGCGGGCCGCTCCCCAGTGCCGAATAGTTATTGATGGTGAGTGTGCCGGAATCGAGGATCGCGCCACCGCTGAAGGTGTTGGGTCCAGAATCCTCGAGCGTGACGCCGCCGCCTCCCTCGCCACCCCCTTCCACCACCAACGTCCCGGCGCCTCCGACGGCGCCGGTGCCCGAGAGGACATAATTCTTAGTCAAGTTATCGAACGTCATCGAGCCGGGCGAAACCGCGGTATCGATATTGATCGCAGGCGTCACCAGGCCGGTATCGGTGAATGTCACAGGGTCGCCGCTGCCGAATGCTGTTGAAGAGCCGGTGGTGGCCAGCGTCCAGTTGGGGTTGCTGGTGTCCCAGTAATTGTTCACGCCGTCGCCCTTCCAGATCACGCTCTGCGCCGGCCCGCTCTGCGAGACGAGCACGCCGCATGTGCTGCTCATCGCGGTGGTGGAGTTGCTTACCGTCCAGTTGAAGCCCCCCAGCCCCGAGGTTCCGGAGGCCGGCACAAAAGTCACCATGTACGGCTGTGTGGGCGATTGCATGACAGTCCCCTTGACGGGATTGGACACGGCGTAAGTCGCCCCCGTGCCAAAACCATCCGCGTACTGGCTCAAGTTGATCGTGACGGAGGTGGGTTGCGCGGCGGTATTTTTCGGGACCCAGGCATTCGGTAGCGCCTTCCATGCCAGGTAATTCTCGAGATAGGTATAGCCGGTGGGGGATGTAACCTCTCCCGCCGCGGGATTGGTCATGCTGATCCCCACCGCCGTCTTCCAGTCGTCCGGCATGCCGGAGGCGTCAGAATCGGGCAGCGCGGTTCCACTCGTAATGACTCCGTAGCCGTCGTTGCCGAGGCCCGTGGACGTCTGGTTGCCCCAGAGCATGCCCTGTGTGCCGAGGGATAGGACATTGCCGACCACCTGCTCGTCCACTTGGTCATGCGGCACCGGACCGGCATTTGAGATATCGTCATAAACGGCCGCGGCCGCGCTGACAGTGGGGAGCGAGGTGGTGGCAATCGTTTCGCTGGCGTTCGGAAACCAATAATTGGGCAGCACCGTGGCGTTATTGACCGTGTTGGCGGGGTTGCCATCCAGTTGCCCGTTGTTGTTGCCATCCAGGTAATTGCCGATGGCGTAGGCGCTCTGGTTGGAGTCAACCTGGTAATAGCAATCGTTCGCGTCGGTCGTGGACGGGCCGCTGATGAAGTAGTTATTTACCACGTCCCAATGGAAATCGCCCGAGGAGTTGCCCGTCGTCATCGCGTACTGGTAGTTATAGACCACGTTGTTGACATATTGCATGTCTCCCTTGCCCAGCGGATTGCGGCCGTGGGAATTTGCCCAGAGGTTGTCGATCATCGTCACTGGCCCGGTCTCAAAGTGCAGGTTGAACTGCTGCTCGCGGATGGGATCGGCAAAGAGGCAATTCTGCATCGTGACATCCACGGCGCCCGCCGAGTCGATATTGTTGTAGGCCGCGAATTCGAAGCAGCAGTGGTCCAGGATGATATTGTGCGTGTCACCGAGGTTCACCGCGTTGGTGTGGGAATTGGTGGCGTTGGACCCCGGGTAATTCGGGTCCAGGGTGCCGTCCCGGAAATGGACATACCGGCAAATCACATTGCTCGACCCGTAAAACGAGGTCTCGGCGCCGAAAATCTGGATGCCGCCCGGCGCGGTCTGGCCCTCGATGCTGACGTTGCTGGCCACGGATACCGGCGAGAGGCTTTGAATGCTGCCGCCGACGTCAAAAACCACGATGTTCCCGCCGGTCGCCACGCCGGTGCGGAATGAGCCGGCGCCGCTGTCGTTGAGATTGGTCACATGATAGAGGTTGCCGCCGGTGTGATTTGTCCCGGTGAGCGACCAGCCTCCTGTCGTCGTGGCGCCGTAACCGACGGCCCCAGGGAAGGACGGAATCTGTGCTTGAAGATTTGTTGACGACAGAATCCACAGTACAGCCAAAAGAGCCGACTCGAAGAACCTTGCGCGCAAGGGGGATACAAATCGCAGAGAGCACATCGGAAGAACCAAAAAGGGTTTCACCTCGAATGCGGCGCATGAATGGAGAGTGGCGTTTTTAGGATACATCACCGCCAGTGAAGGGGGGAATCGGCTCCAGAGTTAATTGGCGTTTACTTATTGTGGATCCGAAAGCAAAGAACTTCCATGTACACTTTTGACAAAAGGATGGACATTTTTTGCCAATGCCTCCTGAAATTCGGGCGATCTGCCAGCCCGGGTTTATGATTTCAATGCCCCGTCACCATAGTCGCGTCGCTGGCTTGAGCGTGAATAGCTCCGCCCCGTGCGCGGCCAGCATTGTGTGATACCGAGATTCTTGAACACCGATATCTCTCTGGCGCCAGAGGGCACGAACGGTTTGGGGGCCGGATAGTTCACGTCTTTCCAATCGACGGACCCATCGGCTTCATTGTCACTTCTATAGAAAAAAAAGTAACGGCGAGGCCGCCTGCGAGGGGCTTCTCCCCAACCTCCTTCTCCCCATCGACTTTTGCCCGCCAGCCTTGCTTTCCGAGAGAGTCCTGGTCAACCCCAAGCACTTCGTCATTGCTGAAGAGACTGATGACCAAGGGGCTCATCTTTTGCATGTCACAGCCTACGAGCAGCGGTGCGGCCAGCATGCACCAATGGGTCATGTGTGGTGTAGCTCTCATCCGGAGTGTTGCCAAATCCCTCCCCGCCGAATTGGAGGCTGAAATGGTGACAACATTTTCTCCTGGCTGGGCAACCCCCCCGTGACGCCTCCAGTGCCCGGATCAAGAACGAGACCAGGCGGCAGGCCCTTGGCTACGATGGAAAATTGGGCGCAGGGCCGCTTACGGGAAGATGATAAAAGAAGGCTCTACCGGGACGGACGCCGTAAATTCGGGGAACGTTGATTCGCGGGGCCGCGGGCGGCGCCGGAGTACGAATTTCCGGATTGGAAGAAGAATAGACAACCGGCTGGGAAAACGAAGAAGACGAAGACAGCGGTATAACATTTCATAGACGAACTGCAGACTCAGCGATCACTGAATCGGCAGGCCGATCCGTGAGTGTTTGGAAAAAATGAATCGCTTCATCACGCAATGAGCCTTGCGGCATGCCATCTATCCACCCGGCGGCGGCGGTGGGATCGTTGGATCCCCAGACATGTATTAATTGGCTCAACGCCATGCGGCGTGCATCCCCGTCCGGCAGTTGCTCTGTCCACCGGCTTGCTTTTTCCGGCTCCTGGGCAGCCCAAACTGCCGTAATATCAGCGATAGCATTGGCTTGGGATGCCGGAGCCTGCACGTTTTCCATGGCAAAATTGAGTGCGGATTCCGGATCAGTGGCAGCATAAGTCACCGCGAGCGATTCGGCTAACTGATCCTTCAAGACCGGATCGCCGATCTGGCCGATCCACGCGGCTGCGGTTTGCGGATCCGATTGGCCCCATGCGGCGATGGCATTTCTGAGCAAGCCCGTTTGGACCGGCCCGGAACTTAATTCATCGGCCCATTCAATGGCTTCTTTCGGATCGCTTTTCAAACTCTGCCGAACCAGCACGGCAACAACCTTATCCCTCCAGGCGCCGGCAGGGAGTTCTTCGGCGTATTCCCGGGCAGCAGTAGAATTCGATTGATTCCATTCTTGAATCAACTTGGAGACGCGTGTATCGGCAACACTCGGATGATGGCTCATCCATTGCGCGGCATCGGCAGGATTAGAAGCCATCCATTTCCGGAACACGGGCAGGCCGAGTGCGAAGTCCAGCACGTCGTCGGGGAGCCGGTCGGCGATTTGCTTGAGATCTGCGCCGCGCAGTAGAGCGGCAAGCTTGTCAGTCCTCATGTCACGCAGTTTAGGGTCATCTTCTCGTTGCCATTCCATCAATTGCGCGCTGGCGGTGGATGCCAGCCCCGTAACCGAATCACCGACCAGCTCCGGGGTTGCGGGAAGTGCGAGCTCTCTAAAGGTTTGCTCTGCCGTGGCAGCGGCCTTCTTGTCGGCGTTGACCGTTACCGGAGACAAATACACAATCGGAATGGATGGGCGCGAATTCAACGCCCATAGAAGAACCAAAATGACGGCGATAATTCCGCAGGGCAGAAGCCTCGATTTAAAGCGTAGCCAAGTCATAGCCCAAGCTCCCGGTCATCGTGATTGTGGCGATGCGCCGATCCCCATGCGGGGGCCGTGATAAGCTTTCCGCATGGGGATCCTGCAATTCGGCGTTTCGTAGAGGCCTAGGGAGGCCCAATCTGGCCTTCGGTACCACCCGACTTTACGTATCCGACCAAACGCTGATCCGTGGCATCGTTAGGCTGGCATCCGTAATAACCTCCAGTCGCCTCGTCGTAGCTGTGCGTCGTCGAATCGATAGTCACTGACACCGGAGGATCCGATTGTGGTGAAGAAACCAGCGTCACACCCTGGGCGGTAAAATCCGATGCCGGGGCGACGGCGCCGTCCCAAGGATTCCCGTTCTTATTCGTATCGACATAATTGTCGGATTGATACCAAGTGTCGGTCGATGTGCAATCCGCTATGAAGGTTGCGGTTGACGATGGCCCGGCGATAAATGTGTTGTTGATAATATCGCTCTTCCAAACGGCTGCCGAATGGGCTCCTATCAAGCCACCCCCGTTACCCCAGTTGTAAACCGTATTGCAAATATATTGCCCGTTGCCTTCCTCCTTTGGATTCCGGCTTTGGTTATCGACGAACAGATTGTGATGCGTGGAAATCCCATTGCATTGATCGACCAGGAACCCGAAGTTTTGCGGATCATATCCTTCGCCGATCATGCAAAACTGCACCGTGACATTGGAGGAAGCTCCAGTGATCTCCAGGCAATCCCACCGGCCCTGCTCGATCGAACAATGGTCGATAATGACATTCGAGCAACTATCCCCCTGCAAAGAGCACTTGTGCTCATCGCCGGTATCGGTCTCACGGAAGCGCATATTCCGGATGATGATGTTGCTCTGATCGCTAAAAGAGCTGCTAAAACCAACCACTGTGATTCCCGGACTGGGCGCCGTGGTTCCATCGATGGTGGTGTTGCTGCTGATCGCCATCTCGGATTTCAAGGTGATCGTGCCGGAGAGGCTGAATACGACATCGCGCCCGCTTGCACTCACGGCGTCGCGCAAAGAGCCCGCACCGGAATCGTTGAGGTTCGTCACCGTGTATTTTGTGGTGCCGCCTGTCGCATTCGCTCCCCACCCCTGGGCTCCGGTGAAGGCGACGGCGCTTGCTTTTGGAATACATGCGAGATTGAGGATAATAATCCCGATGCTCGCGAAAATAATGAAATAAGTCTTTCGCGGACACGAACGGCTGGGCGGCACGCCTTCTGAGTTTTGGCAACGCTTGATATGAATCATAGATGGCTTTCCTTTCTTGTTTTATGTTTGGGGGGTTAAAGAGACCGATATTCATTACCGATCCCGGCAAAGCGTTCTTGGGTAAATTTTTGTAGATTCCCTTTGATTCATCACAGCTCACAACGGAATTGCGTCGCTTTCCGTATTTAATAATGACTACATAAACACGGGCGGCTATGAAAGTTCACGTGTCAATAAACGGGCCTTGGAATGGATATTCTTTGTTGAGTAAGTGGGAGGGAAATCGGCGTTGGATGTTCTGAAGCGTTAGCTTTGGGGGCAGGCATTCTGCCGATACTAAGTTCGGTTATCAATGGCTGTTTTTTACAAAAGAATGGACATTTTTGATCTTGCACGTGCGGGCCCTGTCTCCCTGTTGATCGTTCCGACCGCAGAATGTTTATAGTGTTTTCGCCGCAAAGCGCTTTTACTTATGAAGTTGAAATCGGCGGGAGCACGCTTTACTAAAACCGACCATGGGCTCCCAAAATCTCGCGTCGGATCTGCGTTTTGCAAAAGCAAAGATTCTTTTGTTTCTTTACTTGGCCCTTTTCTCTCTCGGAAGCCGCGCCGTAGCCGAAGCCCCGCGGGAGCGCTTGCTGATGGATTTTGGTTGGCGTTTTTATTTGGGCGACGCGCCGGACGTGGGAACCCTGCTCGATTATCCCGAGTTCAAACGCCTCGATAAGACCAGGCCCGATGACGATGCATGGGAGGCGGCAAACGCGCCGCTGCAGGTGGACGCGGCGAAAACCAATCTCGGCAGCCAGGTTTCCTTCGTACAGCCGGGATTCGATGCGTCGGGCTGGCGGCAACTGGACCTGCCGCATGATTGGGCGGTGGAATTGCCGTTCGACAAACGCGGCGACAAGAATCACGGCTTCAAGCTGCTCGGGGTCAATGGCTCCGGCACCACGATTGGCTGGTATCGCCGCACCTTCACCCTGCCGGCGGCCGATAAAGGGCGCGCGCTATGGATTGAATTCGACGGCGTCTATCGCAATTGCCTCGTCTGGCTGAACGGCGTTTGCCTCGGCCGGAACCCGACCGGGTACGGGAGCTTTTATTACGATATCAGCCGCCAGGCCAATTACGGCGGAACGAACACGCTGGTGGTGAGGGTGGATGCCACGCGGACAGAAGGCTGGTTCTATGAGGGAGCCGGCATCTACCGGCACGTGTGGCTTGTAAAGACCGGGGCGGTGCATGTGGCCCACTGGGGCACGTTCGTCACCAGCGCCATCGACAGCCGCGACGCGGAGGTAAGCGCCCAAACCACCGTGCGCAATGATTCCGCCCAGCCTGTGAACGCAAAGGTAACCTCGGTGATCGCCGATTCCGACGGCCGCGAAGTGGCGGTCTCGGACCCCGTCGTTGTCGCCATCGACAAAGACGGAGAGCAGACGCTGACCCAAAAACTGGAGGTGCCGGACCCTCAACTCTGGTCATTGGAAAACCCGCATCTTTACAAGCTGATCTCTCGCGTGGAAGTGAGCGGCTCACTGTCCGACGTGTACGAGACTCCATTCGGTATTCGCACCATCAAATGGGACGCCAGTCAGGGTTTCCTGCTCAATGGAAAACATGTCTTTCTCAAGGGCACCGCCAATCACCAGGACGCCGCGGGGGTCGGCATTGCGGTTCCGGACGCGCTCGGCGAGTGGCGGCTGGAGCAGCTCAAGAAATTCGGCTGCAACGCCTATCGCACGGCGCACGGTCCGGCCACTCCGGAGTTGCTCGACGCATGCGACCGCCTGGGCATTCTCGTCTTCACAGAGCAGCGCCGCATCGGCCATACGGCGGAGTCCTTCGGCAACCTGGAGAATCTGGTCCTCCGAGATCGCAATCATCCGAGCATCATCGCCTGGGGCCTCTGCAATGAGGAACTATCCGCGCAGGGCAAGGATGAATACGCGCAAAGTCTCGCCGTCCCGAATCAAGACCTCGTTCACAAACTCGATCCCACGAGGCCCGTGACATGCGCAATGAATTGGGACTGGGGCAATGGCTTTTCAAAGGTGCTCGACGTGCAGGGGTTCAATTACTGGTTCCAGGGCACGCACGCAAAAGACCGCGGCCATTTCCTGACAATTGATGAATTTCACGCGGCGTTTCCGAATAAACCCGCGTTCGGTTCCGAGGAAGGTTCCACCAGCAGCACCCGCGGCATTTACGAAAATGACAAAGCCAATGCTTATCTCTCCGCATACGACCGCAACCTGCCGCGCGGCGGCGATCCGCAGCGCGAGTGGGGGTCCACCGCCGAGGCGTGGATGCAATTCTACGATGCGCGCCCATGGCTCGCCGG
>Ga0181531_10001233_pt1 | contig 16314 bp, 15 predicted proteins | sample PEATcosm2014_Bin_38_FD_119743 | JGI IMG/M metagenome (GOLD analysis project Ga0181531, IMG submission 119743) | Peatland microbial communities from MTU Mesocosm Facility, Houghton, MI, USA - PEATcosm2014_Bin11_10_metaG | ecosystem: Environmental > Terrestrial > Soil > Wetlands > Peat | place... | reverse complement strand
TTCTTCAACGGGAAACATCTATTTTGTCGGCGGCACCATCGTTGTGACCAACATTGGTCCCCGGTTGCAAGCTGGTGATACCTTCAAGCTGTTCGGCGGCGTGGGGACTGGCGGTGGCTCCGTGGATACGATCATACTTCCAGGCTATTATACTTGGGATACCAGTCAATTGATTGCGAACGGAACGGTCACCGTGACGGCCGTATTACCGCTTCCATCAGTGACAAAGGCGGACTTTAGCGGCCTTGCGGGCGGGGCCATTACCCTCAATACCACCAATGGCATTGCCGGCACCTCGGTGAATGTCCTCTCATCCACAAATCTGGCGTTGCCGTTTAGCAGTTGGAAGACGGTTACAAACACAACCTTTAATGCCAACGGCAACTTGACGGATCCCAACAGTGGCAACCCGGGTCTCACCATTTATGTGAATCCGACCAATTCACCCAGTTTCTATCTATTGCAGACGCTTGGGTTTTGAAATAGGCCGTTTGGTTTGGGAATCAAAGACAAAGAACGCCCCGCTAAATGCGGGGCGTTTTCTTTAATGGAAATGTTTAAGTCTTCCGTCACTGACTTCGTATCTTTGGCCGCGAAGACACATCTTCCGTCACTGAATTCATGTCTTGGATCATCGAGTGGGTATCTTTTATGACGGACATCACCCTGTCAGTGACGGACTTCATGTTCTGGGTCACCGACTTGGTGTCTTCCGTCACCGACTTCATGTCTTCAGCCATGAAAATATGTATTCGGTCACTGACTACATGTCTTTGGTCACCGGCTTGATGTCTTTGGCGACGGACATTACCCGGTCAGTGACGGACTTGATGCAGTCCGAGGCGTTATTGCGTCCAAAAAACGCGCCGGGAACCCGGTTTTAAACCGGCCGGATCCACGCAACTGCCTGTCGTGAGCCGGGTTGCATCAAAGAGCGCCCGTTTTTTAAAACTAATGATCCGTCCAGCCGCTGATTAAATTAATAAATGTTTAGTAAGCGACGGGATGCGCCGTTAGGTAGGCTGTAAATTGAACCAGCGCGAAGCCGGATGGTTTCCTCCACCCTGACCGGCCTCACGACGGGCACGGTGCAGCAGGTGCGGGCGCGTGCGCTGGGCGGGAGCACCGGCCAGAGCGCCTGGTCCATGCCCGGCTCCAGCAATCGTGGACTAAAAGACAAATGGTGAAATGCCGAAAGCAGAAAGCTGAAATTCAGCAGGCTGACAAAGGCCGGGACGGGAAACCGTTCCGGCTTTTTTTTATTGGGCAGAGATGCAACTGGCATAAAGGTGCCAAAAATGGCGCGCCCGGCGGGAATCGAACCCACGACAACCTGCTTAGAAGGCAGATGCTCTATCCAACTGAGCTACGGGCGCAGCCTTTATTTTACAATGATCTTATGCGTTGTAAAAAAGAAGAACTGACGTTTGGATATTGCTTTTGTCTACCGCCCCATGAATGATCAAAATGCAGCGCCAAAGCCTGCCAAACCGGGCAAGGCATGGCAGAAAACGTCTTGCGCAAATCTGATCCGTTATGTTTCATCTGGCGTTCACTATGCCCGTTCGCGCGTCAAGGGCAAGCTCATACGGGAAGCGGGTCAGTTTGAAATTTGATTTTTTCATCGGCTAGGCAAAAATTGCCGAGTCAGGCTCCCACTGGCTTAATGATGTCCCGCTTCCAAGACTGTTTGCTGTTACGGATGCCGTGCCGTGTTTGGCTTACAACCCGGCCTCACTTTCATTTTATCGGAAAAAGGAGCCGTTACCAACTAGAAATGGTCAACATACTTGTCGGTTTTCTTTACATCACACCGACTGCGAATCTTTTGTAGCTAAGTTGTTGATTATAAACAAATAAGGAAATATAAACCAATTTATATTTTTCCCCATCAACAAATCCGTCGGACAGGCTTACAGATTATTCAACAAACATCGCGGATGATAACCCACGGATGTCATGTAATCAGCTTGAAATCAAGGTATCGAAGCAAAATAATTGGGGATGGCGCGATTAGTGCTGCGTTCTGGAACTGCTTGAAAATAATTGGTTAAATCTGTCATTTTTGACGCGATATGAAACGCAACACCATCTCGCAGGCGAAACTGCCAGCCGGCGTGCCGGCCCAAGGCCGGACGAATTTCCTCTGCCGCATCCTCCTGGTGGATGATGATCGCGAACTCCGCAGTTACAACGCCGAACTGCTGGTTGAATCCGGCTACCACGTTGACACCGCCGAAGATGGCGCCGCTGCCTGGAAGACGCTCAAGGACCACCACTACGATGTTTTGGTCACTGATAACATCATGCCGAAGGTTACGGGTCTGGAACTCATCAAGAAACTCCGTTCCGAGGACATGACGCTGGCAGTCATTTTGGCGTCGGGAACGACGCCAATGGAGGAGTTGATCCAAAACCCGCGGCTGCATATCAATGCGGTGCTGCCGAAGCCATACAGCATCGCTGACTTGGTGAGAACCGTGGATAAAATTTTGCACAAGTCCGGCACCGGCCGCCGCGCGACGGCGGGCCGAAGCCAATCGAATTTGACAGCAGCCAAAATCAATTCGGGCAGCAGTCGTCAGGAACCAAGGATGTAGCATCCATTGAATAAACGACCGTCTGCCCGAATCAAAACAAAATCAGTTGCGTGGCATGGACAACTCTTATGCCCATACCCCGGAAACGGCGTATCCGCGATAAGGTGTTTTACCCATATGGACTGCCGTTGCCGCAGCTTCGCCGATGCCCGGCAGTAACGGGGCGACGATCTCCGGATCGGCGCGTTTTTAGCGATCCTAAAGCACGTTGCCGGATCGGAGTCCGGCGTCCCGGCGGCAGTGTCAAGTCGCGTTCCCGCGCAAGGCGCTGGTTTCTTCCGCCTTGTTTCGGCGGTTCGGGTTGTTAGAATTCGCCCATCGAACCGCGTCGCTCAATTCCAAGTCTTCGATCCGAAGTCAAATGGGTTTTACTCGTTCTGGCCGTGGCGTGGTTTGCGGTCGGCTTTCGATTGGGAGCCTTGCCTTTGTTGCAGCCGGACGAGGGCCGAAACGCGGAGGTGGCGCGGGAGATGAAGACGGCGGGCGCGTGGCTGGTGCCCACCTACGACGGCATCGCCTATCTGGACAAGCCGGCCTTTTACTTCAAGGCGGTCGCCCTCTCGCTGGCGATGTTCGGTGATTCTGAAACCGCCGCGCGCATCCCTTCCGCCGCCTTTGGCCTCGGGCTGCTGGCCCTGGTCTACATTTTCTGCCGGCGCGAACACGGCGTCCGCTGCGCCGCCCTGGCCGCCATCGTGCTGGCGACCACGCCGCTTTTTTTGGTGAATGCGCGGACGGTGATCTTTGACATCGCGCTTTGTTTTTTTACGGTGTCGGCCATTTTTGCCGGTTACCGGGCGGAGGAATCGGAGGGAAGTTCGCGCCGCAATTGGTATCTTCTCGGCGCGGCTGCCGCTGGTTTTGCGACGCTGGTGAAGGGACCGGTCGGCTTTTTGATTCCCATCCTGGTGCTGCTGGTGTTTCACCGCGTTCTGGGCCGGCGCGGAATATGGAAACGCCTTTTTGCGCCGCTCAACCTGCTGGTGTTCTTTGGCGTGGTGCTGCCATGGTTCATCGGGCTTTCGCTGGCCCACCCGGACTTTCCGCATTACGGGCTGGTGGAGGAATCGTTCCATCGCTTCACGACGACGGAGTTCCATCGTTCCAAGCCGTTTTATTTTTATGGCGTCATCGTGGCATTGATGTTTCTGCCGTGGAGCCTGCTGCTGCCGGAGGCCGCCGTCGCCGCATGGAAATCCCGGCGCGACCTGGCGCGCGCCGACATTCTCTGCGTCGTCTGGGCCGTGGTGGTGGTGCTTTTCTTCTCGGTTTCCAATTCAAAAATGCCGGGTTACATTTTGAGCACGACGGCGGCCGCCGCGATTTTGGTGGCGCGGCTTTTTGACCGGGCGCTGGCGGATGCCGGCGGGCAGGCCGCGCGGATCACGCGGCGCGCGGCGGTTGGCTTCGCGGTGGTGTGTCTGCTGGTAATGGCGGCGGTGATTTTTCTGTCGTCCCGGACACAATTGCTGGCTCATCCACTGGGAATTTCCGAGGCCGAGGCCGGCCAGCTTCAGCGGCACGTCCTCGCCGCGGCCATCATGCTCCTGCTGTTTGCGTTGTTTGCCCTGCTGGCAGGCTGCCAGCGCAACGTGAAACTTTGTCTTGCCGGCTTCACCCTTTTTCCGCTGCTGTTGGTGAACGTGAACTACGCGATGCTGGATGTGATTTTCAACGCCAAGTCCGCGCGCGCATTGGCGCATCAGCTGCCCGCGCTTCCGCCGCAAACGGAGCTGGCCTGTCTGGAATGTTTTCCGAACGGGCTGGTATTTTATCTGGGGCGCACGGCCACGCTGATCACGAAGGACGGCAATGAACTTACGAGCAATTACATCCTCTTCCGTTTGAAGACCGAACATCCGTGGCCGTCAAATGTGGTTCCCGCTGCTGAACTGGATCCGTGGCTCGCCGCGCAAAATCATCCGGTGTTCCTGCTGGCCCGGCAGGCAGACCGCGCCAGGCTTGAGGCAATTGCCGCCGGTCGTGGAGCCGCCATTCAACAACTGACGCCGTTTTACATTGGCGTTCTTTTGCCGTCATCATAAATTTTTCGCGATGTGTGGCATTTGCGGCATCGTCAGTGTTTCGGAATTTCGGCAGCCGGAATCGGTGCGGCTTTGGACCGACGCGATGCTGGAGGCGCTTTCGCACCGCGGCCCGGATGACACCGGCATCGTCACCTCGAAATCCGCCGTGCTCGGCGCAACCCGGCTCGCCATCCGCGGCGCGCATGATGGTCATCAGCCGATGGTGGACGAGGCCAGCGGCGTGGTGGCGGTCTGCAACGGCGAGATAGACAACCACAAGGAATTGCGCGCGTGGCTGGCGGAACGCGGACGCCCCGTGCACCAGGCCACCGACGTGGCCGTCATTCCCGGTTTGTATCTGGAACTGGGCGAAGCCTTTGCCAGCCGGTTGATCGGCGCTTTTGCCATCGCCGTTTGGGATCCGCGAAATCACCGCCTTATTCTGATTCGCGACCGGGCGGGCGAACGTCCGCTCTTCTTCATGCAGAACGGCGGGGAAACCATTTTTGCCACCGAGATAACCGGCATCATTTCCGGCGGCAAATTGCCCACGCCCCTGAACGAAGACGCCCTGCGCCGATATCTGCGGTTCGGTTATTTTACCTCGCCCGACACGCCGTTTGTCAACATCCAGAAAGTTCCGCCCGGCGGCATCGTCCAGATTGACCCGCAGGGCATCCGCCATTCGAGATACTGGCGCTGGAACAACATTGAAGTTGTGAAGCAACGTCCTTCCCTCGAGGCTTTCGACCGCGTTTTTCGCGAGGCCGTCCGGCGGCAAAGCGATGTGGACGTGGACTTCGCGGTTTTCTTGAGCGGCGGCGTTGACTCGTCGCTCGTCTCGGCGGTCACGCGGTCGCTGTATCCCGAACGCCCGTTGAAGGCTTACACCCTGCGCTTCGAGGAGGAATCGTTTGACGAAGGCGAATTTGCCGCGGATGTCGCCCGCCTGCTGAAAATGGAACCGGTGATCGTCTGGGTTCGGCCCGAAGATTTTCGCAGCGGATTGTCATCGCTCATCCAGATGGTCGGTGAGCCGCTCGCGGATCCCGCGTGGCTGCCCACGGCGTTGCTGGCGCGGCGGGCGGCGCAGGATGTGCGGCTGGCGCTGGTGGGCGAGGGCGCGGACGAACTCTTCGGCGGTTATCCAACTTATCTCGGCGCGGGCATCGCCGAGCGATACGGACGCCTTCCCAACTGGCTGCGTTCGGCCTTCCGGCGTTTCATCGAATCGCGCCCGCCCGACGAAAAAAAAGTCACCGTCTCCTACCTGCTCAAGCGTTTTGTGCAGGGCGCGGATTTGGACGGCATGACGCGCCACCAGCTTTGGACCTCGAACATCACCCCGCAAATTCTGACACGGCTCGGTGTGCCGACGACGACTCCGCGCGGCGACGATACTGTCGGCGGCGCGCTGCTCGATCGCGTGCAACGCTGGGATTTGGAAGGCTCGCTCGCCGAAGGATTGCTCACCAAAGCCGACCGCGCCAGCATGAGCTCCGCGTTGGAACTGCGCGCGCCATTTTTGGACGAGGCGGTCATGACTTTTGCCGCGACTTTGCCGGTTGACGAACGCATACGAAGAGTTACCACCAAGGCATTCCTGAAACGCTACGCTCTGCGTTACCTGCCCAAGTCAATCGTGTATCGCCGCAAACGCGGACTGTCCGTGCCCGTCAGCCGCTGGTTGCGCGGGCCGCTTCAGGAATGGGCGGCTGCCGCGCTGGGCAATCCGCGCTTGAGTCAGGCCGGCATTCGCAACCCGGTTCCGCTGGAGCTGCTGGATGAACACTGCCGCCGCCAGGCCGACCACGGCCGGACACTGTGGACCTTGATCATGTTGAGCGAATGGCTGGACTGGGTGGCCAAGGAAGAAGCCGCGCGATCTGGCCAAGTCACGCAGCCTGCGGCCTGATTCAACTCCGGCTAATGCGGATGGCGCCATCCGCTTCCATTTTTGCGATGAGCGGGAAAATATCGCGTTGCGAACAGAACGCCACATCGTCGCGTAATTCGGGAATCGCCAGCAGCCGTCGGCCGTTTTGTGAAACGGAAAACGCCGCCGCCAGATCAGATTTGACCAGCGTATAGGCGCGGCGCGCGGCTTCGGCTGAATCCGAAAAGTTGGTTTGGACGTTTTCGCGGGCCAGGAATTCGCACAACGAGCCGGCGGCCAAAACATCTTCATCCGCCCGTTTTTCCCCTGTGCCGGCGCAGACGAGCAACACCTCCGCAGGCTGAAGCTTTCTGATGAATTCAGCCGTCGCGCCGAGATTCAAAAAGGAAGCGGCCAGAATTATTTTTGCGCCGACGCAGGCGCGCAGCGCGCGGGTGCCGTTCGTGGTTGTGGAGACAATCGTTCTGCCCCGGACTTTTTCCGGCGTGCATTCGCGAGGTGAATTGCCGAAATCAAAATCAATCCCGCCGGTTTGCGCGGCGCGGATTTTTACTCCATCGCGCTCGCCGCCCAGCAATACGTCCGGCTGGTTTTTCCTGATGGCCAGCGCCTCGGCAATTTCGCAAGCCGGGATGATGGCTTTTGCGCCGTGGTGCAGCGCGGTCACGAACGTGCTCGTCGCGCGCAAAATGTCGAACACGACGCAAACCGTTTCGCGCAAATCACGCCGTTTGAGCGCGGGCAATTCCGCCGGCGTCAGGATGGCTTCAATTTTCATTTCCGCTTATTCCATGTCCGGTATGGATTCCTTCTCGGATTGCGGACGGGCAAAATCAATGACTCCTTTGATCAGCTTCCAGAACCCATAAATTCCCGCGAACATCGCGAATCCAAAAGATGCGCCTCTTCCCCAGAGAGAGTAGGTCAAATCGCCTGGGCCGTGTCGGGAAAATCCATAAAGCGTGATGGCCGACGCACCGATGAGGATTACGCCAATAAGGATATTTTTAATCGCGCTTCTCCTGATGGCTGTATTTCGTTCGGCGATGAAATCCTTGATTTTGGCGTCGGCATCCGTCTCTGACATGCCGCCGGAAATCAAAAATGAGCGAACCGAAGAAGCCGGTTCTCCCCAGATGATATTTGCCCTGGCTTCCGTGAGAAGACTGTTTGGTTCTTCTGGCTCCCCTGGGCTGGCAAATGTGATTTTCAATTTCATTTTTGGCCGTGCGAAGGAGCGCGACGAATGATTCCCTTCGACAACTTCGCGACCTTCGTGCGAAATGCTATCGCATTTTTGTCCGCATGTAATGGAAAAGATATTGCTGGGCATGGCCGGCGTGCGGGCCGAAATGCGTCGTGGCGAAATGACGCAGTTTCCTTTCGCTGACGCGGCGTCGCGGGAAATAAAGCTGTTGCAGCGCGCGTTCCACCCAGACATCCACCGGGAATGCGGAGTCAAAACCGTAGGCAAACAGCAATACGCAGTCGGCAATTTTCCCGCCGACGCCGCGCAGCTTCATCAATTCGGCGCGGGCTTCGGAATATTCAAGCGCGTGAATCTTTTCCAAATCAAATTTGCCCCCGGCAATTTCCCGCGCGGCGGCGAGCAGGCTCGGCGCGCGAAAGCCCATCTTGCAGGCGCGCAGTTCAGCTTCGGTCAAGGCGGCGATTTTTTCCGGCGACGGAAATGCGAATTGCAGAGTCCGGCCTGTGGCCGAATTGGGCCGGGCCGCCGGCTCGACGCCGCGGCAATTGATTGGTTCGCCAAACCGTTCGCAGAGCAGGGCGATGATTTGCCGGATTTGGACGATTTGCTTGGTCGAGGACAGGATGAACGACGCGAGGCATTCCCACGGGTCCTGGCGCAGCACGCGCAGGCCGTGACACGCGGCGACGGCGGCGTGCATCGGCTCGTCGCCGGGAAAAGTTTTGAGCACGGCGGCCAGGTCGGTTTCGGTCTGGAGAAAATCGCGGAGCCAATCCCAACATTTTTGCGGTTCAGCGGTTTCGGCGAAAATTCCCTCGCGCGTTTGAGCCAGCCGAACCTGATTTTTTCCGATGACCCCGGTCCAAGAATCGTTTTGTCTCTGCCAGCGGAAAACCTGGCCGGAGTCGAGCGTCGCGGCGAGGTCGTAATCGCGGACGCGCAGGAGGATTTCCGTTGCGGGCATTTTACTTCAAGTTGCGGCACGCCCACAGGTGCTCGCGATGGAAGACGCGGTCGCCAATCATGATGTCGCGTTCGCCGAGGTCGGTGACGGATTCAAATTCCTGCGCGATGCGAGGCGGCAACGTATTTGGCGGCGGAACCGTGCGATTGATTGGCTGGTGTGTCAGCCATTTCCATACCCAATGACTTGTAATTGCGCCAAAATGAATACGAGGAAGTAATTCATTATGTTCCCAAGTAAAAATTGGCGGACTTTCTAATTTGTAGAGGTTGGCTTCGGAAACGTAAATGGCGTTCTGGCCCTGGCGGTGGGCGCGGTAATCATATTCCGGCCAGAAATAAAACTGGTTGGCCGGTTCGTCCGAATCCACGCAATAAACGAGCGGCTCCGATTTCAGCGCGGCGCGGGCCTGTGGATTGTAGAACGAATCCAGCCCGGCGATTCCGTAATGACTGGCGATGATGAAGGCGGGCTGGCCTTCGGCGGCGAGTTTTTCGCGTTCGGTCTCATCGAGCGCGGCGGCCGCCTGCCACGCGCGAACGCGGCGCGACGGATCCACTTCGCCGGGCAGCGGCCGGCCGGCAATCCGGGCGATGAGATTGCTTTGATACATGATGGCAATTACAAAAATGCCCAGCGCCATGCCGGCGGCGAAAAATGGCTTCGCGAAACGCCGGCGTTCATGCCAGTAAGCCGCCATGAGGCAAAACATTGGCAGGATGGCGGGCGCAATCCAGTTCGGCAAAATGCGCGAATGGAACGACCAGACCAGATGGCCGAGGAAAACCGGCGCGCCCATGCAGAAAAAATAAAGCCACAGCGGGCGTTTGCGGCGAAATTTCCAGAAGCCGATCATCGCCCAGATTGCGCCGATGAAAAAGATTGGATTGAGCAGCGCGAATTCGCTGAAAATAAAATCCCAGAAGTAACGCAGCGTCGGATGCCATGGGGTTTGCATCCCGGCGTTGCCCGCGACGTGATGCGCGGTGATCCAGCCGTGCTGCGAATTCCAGATGACGACGGGCAGCGTGCAGGTCAGAAAAATCAGCAGCGCGAGCCACGGACCGGGCTTTCGCAAATGAAATCGCGCCGCCGGCCAGAGCGCAAAGAAAATTCCAAAACAAATTATCTGGTAGAACGCGGTGTATTTGCAAAGGAAACCAAGCCCCATCGCCAGGCCGACGATGAGCCAGTCGCGCGTTTTTCCAGCCGGCTGCGCCGCGCGCCAGCCGGCGACGAGCGCCCAGGTCCAGCAGAGGACCAGTGGCGGATCAATCGTCATTAAAATGGTGCCAACACCGAGCAGCGGCGTGGCGGTGGCGGCGAGCAGCACACAGAACGACGGGCGCGCGCCGATTTCCCGCGCCAGAAATCGCAGCAGCAGCAGGCTCGTGATCGCGGCGAAGAGCGGCGAGAAAAACCGGATGCCGAATTCCGTGTCGCCAAAAATCGAGGTGCCGGCGAGTTGAATGAACGCGATGGCCGGTGGCTTGCTGTAATATGACAGCGCGGGATGCTTGGACCAAATCCATTGATACGCCTCATCCTGGCTCAATTCGATGGTGCCGCTGGTGAGATAAATCCAGCGCCCGATGAGCATGGCGAAAATCAGGAGGGTGCCGAGGCGGAGCCAGTGGGAATCGGTTGAGGGTTGAGGGTTGAGCGCTGAGGGTTCGCAAGAATTTTGAGTTTTCGTTTCTTCATTCTTCATTCCGCATTCTGCATTTAACAATGACGGCATTTTTGCGTGCCAGAGCGGAAGCCATTTTCCCCCGATCCAGTTCCAGGCGGCTTGCAGCCCAATGACGCCGGCGGCGGCGTAGCCCGCGCCCAAAATCGCGCCGGCCAGAACGTCGCCCGGATAATGGACGCCGTTATAGACGCGCGAAAAGGAAACGGCCAGCGCCATGGGCAGCATGAACCGCCAGCTTTTTGGATAAAAAAGAAACGCGATCATCGTGGCGGAAAACCAGTTGGCCGCATGCGCCGACGGCATGGAGCCGGAGGCGGTGCAGCCGAGCCGTTCGATGACATCCGGCAGCGCCATGCACGGTCGCGGCCGCGCGACGGCGTGTTTGATGACGTTGACGACGAGCGCGTTGCCCAGCAGGGAGACAAAGGCCATCGTCAGCGCGCACAGACGGATGCGGGAGCCGCCAAAAAGGGCCGCGACAAAACCGGCGAAGACGGCGAGGACAAACCACTGCATCACGCCGTTGCCGCTCAAAACCGGCATGAGCCAGTCGAAGAGCGGATTGCTCAACGAGCGGTTGATGAAATGAAACAGCGCGGTGTCAATGGATTGAAGCCAGGGCATCCCCAGAAGTGTAGCGGGAAAAGCCGGGTTGGAAACTGAATTGCGCCACGGCCGCCGGCGATCAATTGATTCGCTCGTTCACTTCGTAGCGGAACATGCGTTTTTGCATCCATCGCACGGCGAACAGGTCGTGGATGGTGATGAACAGCCGGTTCAACACGCCGTAATGGCTCTGGCCGGTGAGGCGCGCATGATGGCTGATCGGAATTTCCGTGACGACAAATCCTTCAATCCGGAAAAGGGTCGGGAGAAACCGGTGCATGCCCTTGAAAAATTTCAGCCGCGCCGCACACTCGCGCCGGAAAATCCGGTAGCCGCAGCCGGAGTCGCTGATGGTTTCATGCGTGATGCGGTTGCGGATGCCGTTCGCAATTCGGGAAGACAACTGGCGGACGCGCGAATCACCCTGCGCGCGGGCCTGGACGCGCGAACCGCACACACAGTCGCATTGCCCATGCTGGATGGCTTCCAGAAATCTCGGCAGCTCACGCGGATGATTTTGGAGATCGGCATCCAGTGTGGCGATGAAACTGCCCTGCGCGGATTGGACGCCGGCCCAAAGCGCCGCCGACTGGCCGCAATTCCGGTCGAGCCGCAGCGCGCGGATTTTTTTATCGGCGGCCCCGAGCGTTTGCAGGATTTTCCAGGAATCGTCGGTGCTGCAATCGTCCGCCATGATGATTTCATAGGCGATGTGGAGCGGTTCGAGCGCTTCGCGGATGGCGGCCACCAGCGGAAGCAGGTTGCCCTGCTCGTTGAAGCAGGGAACCACGATGCTCAAGACTGGCGGTTCAATCATGCGGTTCTGTCAGGTTCGCAAAAACATACCACGCGGGAACGCACGGGGAAATCATTTAGCTGTGTGCGACCATGTGTCGCCGGCAGGATGGCGGGAAAGGCGGGATTGGAAAACTGAATCAAGGAATTACTCCGGCCTGGTGGCGTGATCGCGCAGCCACAGCAAATCTGCGTCATCGGTGGCGACGGATATGAAGTTGTATTTCTCGGTGGCGACGCCCGACTGCTGCGGAAATTGAGTGTCCGGGCTTAACCAGCGGTGCAATTCCACATGACCGTCGGCAAACGTGACCGGCCCGGCACCGCCGTGATAATTTGCCGGGATTTCGACCATCCTAGGAATGATCGTGTTGTCCATGCTGACGCCGAAAAATCCATCGTCAACACTGTCGTCGCGTTCGTCAATGAAAACAAAAGCGTCGCTGGGCGACAGCTTCACGAGATCGGTGGCCTTTCGTATAAATTGAAAATCCGTGTCAAGCGGGCGGTTCGTGTAACCCATCCAGCCGTTCATGGCCACCGTGCGCGCCAATGGGAAAAGTCCGCCGCCCTCCCTGACCAGAACGCGGCTGGCCGGGCAGTGATAAATCGCGGCGGATTTCACATACTCGCCCAGCGACGCCCATTGCGAATTCAGGAACAGGTCGGTGTTGGTGTTGTCCGGATTGTCGGCCAGCGTCGCGTCTTCCCAGCCCGTCGTCCAGTTCAGCGAGCAGCGCGCCATGCCGTTGGAACCGGCCTCCTGCCACCAGTTGTTGCCCGGAATGAAATCGTCGTGGTCGCTCACATACATCTGCCACGCGAGCTGCAGTTGCTTCAGGTTGCCCTGGCATTCGATGGCCGTGGCGCGCCCCCTGGCCTTGGAAAGAACCGGCAGCAGCAGCGCCGCCAGGATGGCGATGATGGCGATGACGACCAGCAGTTCGAGGAGCGTGAAGGCCGTTTGAAATTGCCGCCGGGTTTTCATGCGGGCTGGACGCGCTCAATAAACCACGATGGAACGCACCGGCAGCCCCTTCAATTTTTCGCGGCCATTCAGGAACTTCAACTCGATGAGGAAGGTGATCCCCAGAATTTGCGCGCCGAGTTTTTTCATCAGTTCAACCGCGGCGGCGGACGTGCCGCCGGTGGCGAGCAGATCGTCAATCAGCAGCACACGGGCGCCGGGCTTGAGTGCGTCCGTGTGCATGGCAACGGTGGCGTGGCCGTATTCGAGCGCGTAATCCTGCTCGATGGTCTGGTAGGGCAGCTTGCCTTTTTTGCGCACGGGCACAAAGCCGGCGTGCAATTTCGTGGCGGCGGCGGCGGCAAAAATAAACCCGCGCGCGTCAATGCCCACCACGGCGTCCACCGTGCCGGGCGCGAATTTTTCCGTGAGCAGATCAATCGAGCCCGCAAACAGCCGCGCGTCGGCCAGCACGGGCGTGATGTCCTTGAACTGGATTCCGGGCTTCGGGAAATCGGGGACGTTGCGGATGGCTTGTTCAATTTCAGGGGCGGTGACGGGGAGCATAGAATCAATATTGGTTTCTGGCCGTGGTCGCGAAACGGAGCCGGGAAATGACTAATGACGAAGCGCTAATGACTAAAGAATGACGAAATCCTAATGACGAATGACGGGAAATGAGAGACATTCGGCATTCGGCATTCGTCATTGGGGTTTCTTTGGTCATTCGGATTTAGTCATTCGTCATTCCGCGTTCCGCTGGCATGGTGTCAGTCTTCCTTTTTTTTGGTGCTTTCGAGTTTTTCAATCATCTTCCGCAGCTTGCGCAGGGCGAGGTTCTGGATTTGCCGGACGCGCTCGCGCGTGACGCCGAATTTCACGCCGACTTCCTCCAGGGTTTTTTCCGAGCCGCCATCAAGTCCGAAGCGGAAGCGGAGAATCGTCGCCTCGCGCGTGTCGAGGTGCTTGACCATGTCCTGCAACATGTCGGTGACGGTTTTGTCTTCGAGATTGCCGTAGGGCGAGGTCGCGTTTTCATCCTCGACCACGTCGGAAAAATTGTTCGAGTCGTCGTCGCCGATGGGCGCGTCGAGCGAGGCGGGCCGGATGGCGGCCAGCCGCATCTGCCGCACGCGGGCGGCGGTCATGTCCATTTCGTCGGCCAGCTCTTCGTCGGTCGCCTCGCGGCCCAGCTCCTCCTGCAATTTCATCCCGACCCGGCGCATCTTGGAAATTTTGTCCACTAGGTGCACCGGCAGGCGGATGGTTTTGGACTGGTTGGCAAGCGCGCGCTTGATGGATTGCTTGATCCACCACGAGCCGTAGGTGGAAAGCTTGCCGCCCTTGTTCGGATCAAACCGCTCGACGGCCTTCATCAGGCCGATGTTGCCTTCGCTGATCAAATCCAGCAGCGGCAGCCCGATGCCTTCGTAATCGCGCGCAATTTTCACGACGAGCCGGAGATTGGCCTTGATCATCAATTCGCGCGCCTTCTTGTCGCCTTTTTTGATTTTTGCGGCGAGTTCGATTTCCTCCTGCGGCGTGAGCAGTTTCACCTGGCCGATTTCGCGCAGGTAAAGCTTGATGGCCGTGTCGCCGTCGTAACGCTCGACCTCCCGCTGGATGAACGCGGTGTCACTCTCGGCGGCGGGCCGGGCCGGTTCGGGCGGAGGCGGCAATGGAGCAGGCGTGGAAGGTTTTTCACGCCGTGGAATTTTGGCCGCTCTGGATTTTTGCTTTTGCACCGCCATAACCGGCGGAAACTTAAACGTGAAAAATGCGCGCCCGCAAGAAATTAATTCCGGCTGTTGCGCGCCAGCGTGATGTAGTAAAGCAGGTTCAGGATGGAAGACACCAGCGCGGCCACATAGGTAAGCGCCGCGGCGTTCAACACCTTGCTGACGCCCGCGCGTTCGTGCTCATGCACGAGGCCGAGCCGGAACAACTGCTCCTTCGCCCGGCGGCTCGCATCATATTCCACCGGCAATGTGACGAGCTGGAACAGCGTCATCACCGCGAAAACCGCGATGATGATGGGCAGCATGATGTTCAACATGTGAAAAATGATCCCGGCGAAGAAAATGCCCATGTAGGCCATGCTCGCAAATTGCGTGACCGGCACGAGCGCCATGCGCACGTTGAACAAGCCGTAAGCCGCCTGGTGCTGGAGCGCGTGGCCGGATTCGTGCGCCGCCACGCCGACCGCCGCCACGGTCTGGCCGTGAAAATTTTCCGATGACAAAAACAGCGCGCGCTTCGCCGGGTCGTAATGGTCGCTCAAGTGGCCGGGAATTTCCTCCACCGGCACGTTGTTGAGTCCGGCGCGGTCGAGGATTTCGCGCGCGGCTTCCGCGCCCGTCATGCCGGAATCCACCGGCACCTTGCTGTATTTGCCGTAGGCGTGGGACAACTTGATTTGCGCCCAGATGCCGAGCAGCAGGCCCGGTATCAGGAACAACCAATAAACTGGATCAAACAAATTAAACATAAATCAATCAATTGACAGCGCATCCGCCGTTTTCACTCAACTAGCTGGCCGCGTGCCAACTCGAATCGCTGTGAATTTATCAGATTTCGCCTTGGTTGAAAGAACATTACGCGTCAGCGTGACGCAGTTGTGACAAATGCGCTGGCACGACTCAAATTTCCAGCACCTTCTCAAACCGCGTCAGGTTCTTTGCGCCGTTGCTGGTGACCAGCGCGACGTCTTCCAAACGCACGCCGCCGATTTCTGGATAATAAAGCCCCGGCTCGACGGTCACGACGTGGCCGGCCCGCAGCTTGCCCGCCGAGGTCGCGCCTAGGCGCGGCGCTTCGTGGATCTCCAAGCCGAGCCCGTGTCCGGTGCCGTGAAAAAATCCCTCCATCCGCCCGTCGCGCCGTCCGGTCTTGTAACCTTGCTGGACAAAATATTTCTGCACGGCCTTGTGAACGTCCGCCGTCGGCACACTCGCGCGGATTTTTTCAAAGCCGATTTTTTGCCCGCGCCAGACGGTGTCGTAAAGTTTCTTTACGGCCTCGTTCGCGCGTCCGCGCACGATGGTGCGGGTGATGTCGCCAAAGTAGCCGGTTTTTTGCGAGCGCGGAAAAATATCAATGATGATCGGCTCGTTGGCGAGCAGCCGCCCGTGACCGCGCTCGTGCGGGTCACAGGCCTGTTTGCCGCCGGCGACGATGGTGTTTGCCGCCAGGCCGCACGCCTGCAGAATAGCGCAATCAATCACCGCGCGCAATCTTTCCGACGTGAGGGGGATGCCGTGATAGATGAGCTTCCGGTTACGGGCGATTTTGGAGCGGCGCAGGACTTCCATGCCTTCCGCCATGCCGACCTCGGCCATCGTCAGCGCGGCGGAAATTTTCCTGACTTCGTCGGCGGATTTGATTTCGCGTTTCGGGAAAACGGCGGCGAGCGGCTTGAGCTTGACGCCGAGTTTTTTTAATTCCCTGGCCAGGCCCATCGGAAAATTATCCGGCACCACGGCGCGGCGGATTTTTTTCTCGCGCAAAATCTGCCGGATGACGCGCGCATAGCCCGGCGATTTGACGCCGTCACGC
>Ga0181531_10001232_pt1 | contig 16320 bp, 13 predicted proteins | sample PEATcosm2014_Bin_38_FD_119743 | JGI IMG/M metagenome (GOLD analysis project Ga0181531, IMG submission 119743) | Peatland microbial communities from MTU Mesocosm Facility, Houghton, MI, USA - PEATcosm2014_Bin11_10_metaG | ecosystem: Environmental > Terrestrial > Soil > Wetlands > Peat | place... | reverse complement strand
GAACTCGAAAAGTCCCGCGAACCGTGGTTCCATATGTCCACTGGCGACGGCTTTTATCACCACCACCTCAGCTGGAACGACGATCTCTCTGTCCCCTTCTCCGCCCTCCCGCGCTACGTCGAACAACTCCGCCAGGGCGTCTCCCTTGATCGTCCCACGGAAAAACTAAGAGAAGAGCGCACCCGCATCATCGGCGAATTCCGTGAACTTCTCTCCAGCCCTGACGAGCAACAAGCCTTCGATCAAATGCTCGGCCTCTGCCACCTGGTTTTCCCCTTCGTCGAAGACCACAAATTCTATTGTGAACACTGGTTCACCACGTTGTTCTTCAAGAAAGTAAAAACCTTTGGCGCACTATTGGTCGCCAAAGATGTTTTAGTCGAGGCCGACGACATCTTCCACCTGCAATACGTGGAAATCGAAAGCCTCCTCGCCGACTTAAGCCTTTCGTGGGCGGGTGGCGGCAAGCCGCTCGGCCGCAACCACTGGCGTCCCATCATTGAGAAACGCAAACGCATTCTCGCAAAGTTAAAAGATTGGAACGCTCCGCCGGCTCTCGGACCCATTCCCGACGATATCAGCGATCCCGCATTGCAAATGCTCTGGGGCATCACCAACGAGACTTTGGAAACCTGGTCCAGCAGCGCCACATCGCTGGACGCCAGGGAAATCAAAGGTTTTGCCGCTTCCCCCGGTATTGTCGAGGGCATTGCCCGCGTACTCAAAAACGTTAACGATATCGCACAAATCCGCGAAGGCGAGATCCTCGTCTGCCCTGTCACCGCTCCGAGCTGGGGTCCGGTGTTCGGCAAAATCAAGGCTGCCGTCAGCGATATCGGGGGCACCATGTCCCACGCCGCGATCGTGGCCCGTGAATATGGGCTGCCCGCCGTCGTCGGCTGCGGTTCGGCAACCACGCGCATCAAGACCGGCCAGCGATTGCGCGTCGACGGCAATCGCGGCATCGTCCGAATCCTGGATTGAATTTTTCGCAAGTGCAGTCGAACCAAATGCGCTCAGAATAAGCGCACCGGCAACTGAAAGGTCCGCACCATGGCAGCATTAAATTTCGTCAGCCGTTTCGCGGAAATTGGCATCCAGGACCGCTCCAGCGTCGGCGGCAAAGGTGCTAGTCTCGGGGAACTTGTTCGCGCCGGAATCCGCGTCCCCGGCGGCTGCGTTGTCACCACTTCCGCCTTCGAGCGCTTTCTCACCGCCCTCGATCCGCACGGCTCCATTCGCCTCTCCGTAAGCAAACTCCCCGCGCAAGACTCCGCCGCTATCGTGCAACTCAGCGAACAAGTTCGCGCCCAAATTGAATGCGCTCCCCTCCCCGAAGATTTACAGTCCGCCATCGCCGCGTCCTACGAAGAATTAGACCGCGTACCTGAAAACGCCACCTGCCCTGTCGCCATCCGCTCCAGCGCCACTTCCGAAGATAGCGCGGAAGCCAGCTTCGCCGGCCTGCAAGACACCTACCTCTGGGTCCGAGGATCGGACTCCATAATCCGTCATGTCCGCAAATGCTGGGCCAGTCTCTACAGCGTCGAATCTGTCACCTATCGCCGCCGTCTGAACATTCCCGAAGAAGGCTTGGCCATGGGCGTGGTCATCCAGCAAATGATCGATTCTCGCTGCTCCGGCGTAATGTTCACGCGCAGCCCCACCACCGGCGACCGCTCGGTAGTCGTCCTCGAAGCCAGTTGGGGCCTCGGCTCCGCCATCGTGAGCGGCGAAGTCACACCCGACAAATATGTGATCAGCAAAGTCACCGGAGAAATTGTTCAGCGTAATGTATCGACAAAGTTGCGCGAACACCTCCCTAATTTTCACGGGGCGGGGGTCAGTGACCAGCAAGTCCCCGCGGAGCGCCAGAACATCCCGTGTCTTTCCGACAGCGAACTCCAAGCGTTAGTAACCATTGCCCGTCAGGTTGAGCGTCACTACGGCGCCCCGCAAGACATTGAGTGGGCCGTTTCGCGGAACCACCCCCCAGACGAAAATTTGTTCTTGCTGCAAAGCCGCCCCGAAACCGTCTGGGCCGCTAAAGATAAAGCTCCTGTTGCCGCGCCAAAAGGTAAAGCCTTCGATCATGTGATCGCGCTCCTCAGCGGAGGAGCCCTCAAAAAATGAAGCTCACCAACGAAGACGTACAGGAAATTCTGGCTCTGCTGGACGCCACTAAATTCGATGTCCTGCGCTTGCAAACCGAGCGCTTCAAACTAACGCTGCGCCGCCAATCCGCCGGAGAGCAAGGGACCAGCGAATGGTCACAAGAATCCGAATCGTTAGCGATGCCGCAAATTCTGACGCCCGTGGACACGCCGCCGCCCGACGCCAACTCTTCGCCTTCGCAAACTCAAAGCGCTACTTCCGGCACCTCGTCAGAAAGCGCCTCAGCGGCCGGCGACGACTCCAGCACCATCGCCATCCGCACTTCCTTGCCCGGCACTTTTTACCGCGCCCCCAGGCCCGGCGATCCAGCCTTCGTGGAGATCGGTAGCGTGGTGCGGGAAGACACCGTCATCGGCATCATCGAAACCATGAAGTTGATGAACGCTATTCACGCCGGCGCCAGCGGTACCATCGCCGAAATACTGATTCCCAATGCCCACTTCGCTGAACAAGGCTCGATACTCATGCGCATCAAGCCGGATCCTTCATGAGCGCGCACCAGAAAACTCCGATCCGCCGTATCCTGATTGCTAATCGTGGCGAGATCGCTGTCCGTATCATAGACACCTGCCAACGCCTTGGGATCGAAACCATCCTGGCCGCTTCCGAAGTGGATCTGCGTTCGCGAGGCGCAAGCCTTGCGGATCACACTATCTGCATAGGCCCGCCCAATTCCGCGCAGAGTTACCTAAGTATTGACAACATCATCGCTGCCGCCAAATTCGCAGATGTCGACGCCATCCATCCCGGCTACGGCTTCCTTTCCGAGAATCGAAAGCTCGCCGAAGCCTGCGAAGCCGCCAATATTATTTTCATCGGCCCCAGTCCCGCCCAACTCGACGCCGTCGGCGACAAACTCAAAGCCCGGACCCACGCTGAGCAAGCCGGCCTCCCTGGCGTCCCTGGCGGAAAAGTCAGCAACATGGGAGAGGCCCATCAGCTAGCCGACCAGATCGGCTACCCCATCCTTATTAAGGCCGTAGCCGGAGGGGGTGGCCGCGGAATGAAGCAGGTTCACGACGCTGCTCAGCTCGCCCCCTTGATCGAACTGGCCATGGCCGAAGCGCAAGCCGCCTTCGGTGACTCGCGTATCTACCTTGAACGCTTTATCGCGAAGGGCCGCCACGTGGAAGTGCAAGTCCTCGGCGACGGCCAAAACGCAGTCCACCTCGGCACCCGCGACTGCTCCATCCAGCGCCGCTACCAAAAACTAATCGAGGAAGCTCCGGCTCCCAATCTCGCGCCCAGCCTTCGTGAAGAGATGCAGAACGCGGCTGTCGCTTTTGCCAAACATTTAAACTACCGCGGCCTTGGCACCGTGGAAATGCTCGTCGACTGTGATCGCAACGCCTTCCACTTTCTCGAAATGAACGCTCGTATCCAGGTCGAGCATCCCGTAACCGAAGCCATCACCAACCTGGACCTGGTCGAACAACAAATCGCCGTAGCCGAAGGCCATCCACTCCGCTATCGCCAACGCGACATAGTTTTTCACGGGCACGCCATCGAATGCCGCATTAACGCCGAAGACTGGCACCACGACTTCCGTCCCAGCCCCGGCATCATCACTAAATTCATCCAGCCCGCTGGCCGCGATATTCGCGTGGATACTCACATGCAACCCGGCGCTGCGGTTCCGCCGTACTACGATTCGCTGCTGGCAAAATTAATCGTTCACGGCGAAGCGCGCGCCACCGCCGTCGCCAAAACCGCCAGCGCCCTCAACCGTTTCCAAATCGCCGGCGTGACGACCAATCTAGGGATGCATTCGCTCGTGCTACGCGACAAGGAGTTCGCGCAAGGCGGCGTGGACACCGGCTATCTGCCACGATTGCTGCAGTCACAAAACGTTGCGGTAACTTCCGTAAGCGGTGCGGCGAAAGATTGATATGGCCGATGTTCAACTAGTCGACGTTTCTACACGCGACGGCAACCAATCCCTCTGGGGCGCTACGGGCTTGGCCACCCGCCACCTCGTCACCATCGCGCCAGTCATGGACCGCGTCGGCTTCGTTGCTCTGGACTTCACCTCCAGCACTCACATGGGTATGGCCGTGCGCACCCACAAAGAAAATCCCTGGGAACGCATCCGCCTCATGCACGAGGCTACTCCAAACACCCCGCTGCAATTCATCGGCACCGGTTTGCGCTTCGTCTCTTGGGAAGCCCAGCATCCTGACTTCATGCAAGTGGTCTACAATCGCCTGGTTGCCAACGGCATCTCGCGCTATGTGGTGCTCGATCCCATGCATGATGTCGACGCGCTGCTCGAATCCGCGCGCATGATCAAAAAGGCGGGCGCCACCACGGTCGTTGCGGCCCTCACCTACACACTCAGCGAAGTGCACGATGACTCCTTTTACGCCAACCTCGCCTCCCAACTCGTAATGTCCCCGCACATTGATCGCTTCTACATCAAGGATCCCAGCGGCCTGCTCGCTTCCGAACGCGCCCGTACTTTAATTCCCGCGATCCAAAGCCAACTCGGCGCCAAGCCGCTTGAATTGCATTCCCATTGCACCATCGGCCTGGCCTCGCACACCTACGCCACCGCAGCCGAACTCGGCATTAAAGTTTTGCAGGTGGCCTGCGGGCCGCTTTCCAACGGCTCTTCTCTCCCAGACGCGCAACGCACGGTCGCGAATATTCGCGACCTCGGGCATACCGTGGACATTGACGATCGCGCGCTAGCCATTGTTGCGAAATATTTCCGCGAACTTGCCGCTGCGAATGATCTTCCCTTTGGCACACCTCAAGATTACGACGCCAGTTTCCTCCGCCACCAAACTGCAGGCGGCGTCATGACCACCACGCGCCGCCAACTGGCCGAGCTGAATCTTGCGCACCGCTTTCCCGAGGTCCTCGAAGAAGTCGCGAAAGTTCGCGCCGACCTCGGCTTCCCCATCATGGTCACGCCTTTCCCGCAAATTGTTTTCACTCAAGCCCTGTACAACATCCTCGGCAAAGAGCGCTACGAAAACGTCTCCGACCAAATCATTCGCTACGTCCAAGGCAATTTCGGTCGACCCGCCGGCACGCTTAATCCCAATGCCAAAGACCGCATCCTAGCGAGGCCGCGCGCCAAAGAATTGGCCACCGAACCATCACCAATCCCGCCGCAAGAACTGCGCAAGCGCTTTAAGCCCGACATCTCCGACGAAGAATTGTTACTTCGCGCGACCATGCCCCAAGACCAAGTCGACGCCATGCAATCCGCCGGTCCCGCCAAACGCCACTACAATCCGCAAGTCCAGCCCGTGCTAAAACTCATTCGTGAACTTGCTAAACGCCCCGCCACCTCCGCTATCGTCATCGAGAAGCCAAATTTCCGCCTCGAACTTCACCGCCAGAAAGGGTTTGTATCGCCCGGACTGTAGTTCGGCACATCGAGCGATTCCCTATGAGCTTACGATGACCACGCCTAACTCCAACACAACATCCCTTTCGACAGCGACTCCGTCCTCTGCCGCCATAAAGCGACTGCGCAACATCTCCGCGTTCATCTTTGACATGGACGGCACTCTAGTCCTGGGCGACAAAACCAACCACGGCTTAAATCCTCTCCCAGGTGCGCGAGAAATGATCGCGCACCTCAACAAACAAAATCTTCCCTACGTCCTGTTTACCAACGGCACGGCGCACACCCCGGCCGCCTACGTCGAAACTCTCCGCGGAATCGGCTTCGATCTTCCCGCCAATGCCGTTCTAACCCCCGCTAGCGTAGCCGCCGATCTCTTTGTCGAAAAAGGCTACCGCCGCATCCTGGCGCTAGGCACGGAAGGCATGACCAAACCTTTGGCGGACGCTGATCTCGAAATCCTTAAACCGGAAGGCAAACCCACCGCCGACGCCGTCCTCATCGGCTGGTTCCGCGAATTCACCATGCCCGCGCTGGAATCCGCTTGTTACGCCGCCTGGAACGGCGCCAAGGTCTACAGTTGCTCGCAATCTCTCTTCTTCGCCACTGCCGAAGGCAAAACCCTCGGCACCTCCCGCGCCATCGCCGCCATGATTCGTGATCTCACTGGCGCAAAAATCCACGTCGTGGGCAAGCCGGACATCTCCGCACTGCGCTGCGCCAGCCATCGCCTCAACGTCGCAACAAAGCATATCGCGGTGGTCGGCGATGATCCCTCGCTCGAGGTTCCCATGGCGCACCGCGGCAAATCGTTGGCCATCGCTGTGCAAACCGGCATCGGCGCGCCCGATTCTTTTAAGCATCTAAAAAAATCCCAGCATCCCCACATCGCCCTGCGCGACGTGCGCGAGCTTCTATCAGTCTACCTAGGCCAAAACTCATGAAAACCGAAGATCTAGTCGCCATTGATGTTCACACCCATGCGGAAGTTCCGTGCCACGCGCCCTATGACCCCTACGGAGAAGAATTCGACCACGCCAAAATTAAGTATTTCAAATCGGGCAAATTACCCACGATCGCCGAGACTATCGCTCTCTACCGCGAACAAAAGATCGGTCTGGTCATGTTCGCCGTAGACAGCGAATTTGAAATGGGCCGCCGCCGCATCCCCAACGAAGAAGTTGCCGAAGCTGCCGCCGCCAACTCCGACATGATGCTGGCCTTCGCCAGCATTGACCCGCACAAAGGCAAGATGGGCATCCGCGAAATGCGACGCCTCATCTCCGATTTCAAAGTCGCCGGTTTCAAGTTTCATCCCACCTGCCAGGGTTTTTATCCCAACGATAAAATGGCCTATCCCATGTACGAGGTCATCTCCGAGCACCAACTTCCCGCGGTCTTTCACAGCGGCCACTCCGGTATGGGCAGCGGCATGCGCGGCGGTGGGGGCCTGCGTCTCAAATATTCCAATCCCATGCATCTCGACGACGTTGCGGCAGACTTTCCGGATATGAAAATCATCATCGCCCACCCCTCGTGGCCCTGGCAGGACGAAGCCCTCTCCGTCTGTCTCCACAAACCCAACGTCTACATCGACCTCTCCGGATGGTCTCCCAAATATTTCGCACCCCAACTGGTCCAATACGCCAACACGCTTCTAAAACACAAAATGCTATTCGGCACCGATTTCCCGTTATTGACGCCCGACCGCTGGCTCGCGGACTTCCAGCAAGCTGGCTTCCGCCCGGAGGTGCATAAGCTCATTCTCAAAGAAAATGCCGTCCGCTTGCTGTCCGGCCCTGCGCTAGAATCAAAACACCCTCCGCTGGGAAAAGATGCCGCCCAGCTTTCTGCTTCGGAGCCGCAACGTGAAAAGTAAAACTTGCGCCACGCTGGACGCCGCAGTGGACTCTATTCCTGACGGCGCCCGCATCATGTTTGGCGGTTTTGGCGGCTCCGGCTTTCCGAACAATCTAATTCAGGCGCTGGTGCGCCGCGGCACCAAAGAACTCACCGCCATCAGCAACAATTGCGGCACGCGCGACGGCGAATTGTCACCGCTTTTCAAAAACGGGCAGATTCGCCACGTCATTGCCGCGTTTCCCGGCCCGCATTCCTTTGCCTTTCAAGAGCGCTACGCCGCCGGCGAGGTGACCATCGAACTCGTTCCGCAAGGAATTCTTTGCGAACGCATGCGCGCCGCCGCCGCGGGCCTCCTGGGTTTTTACACCACCGTGGGCGTCGCCACGGAAGTCGCGGCCGGCAAGGAAGAACGCGTCATCCATGGTCAGCGGTGCATCCTAGAAATGCCTATCCACGCCGACTTTGCTTTCATCAAGGCCGACAAGTCCGACGGGCTGGGGAATCTGACCTACCGCCTCGCTGCGCGCAATTTCAATCCCATCATGGCCATGGCCGCGGCCATCACTATTGCTGAGGTGGAGGAGGTTGTGCCTGTCGGCGCCATCGACCCGGAAGTGGTGGTCACGCCGGCCATCTTCGTACATCGCGTTGTAGTAGCCAAGGGGATCCACTATGTCTGAAAAAGTGCGCCTCACCCGCGAGCAAATTGCCGCGCGGGCGGCGCTCGAGTTACCCGACGGCGCGTTCGTCAATCTTGGCTGGGGTATTCCGAATTTGATCGCGGATCACTTGCCTGTCGGTATCACCGTCTATTTCCATAGCGAGAACGGCATCCTGGGTATGGGGCGGCGCGCCAAACCCGGCGAAGAAGACTTGGACCTCGTTGACGCCATGAAGGTGCCGGTAACCCTGATCCCTGGCGCTTCGTTTTTTCATCAAGCGGATGCTCATCTAATGACGCGCGGTGGCCATCTCGATGTGGCCGTGCTCGGTGCTTTCCAGGTCTCCGAACGCGGTGACTTAGCTAATTGGAAAGTACCCGGAGCCAAAGGTGCGGGGGCCATCGGCGGCGCGATGGACATCGCCGCCGGCACCAAGCGCGTTATCGTCTGCATGGAGCACACCACTAGAGATGGGCAACCCAAGATCGTCCGCGAGTGTACCTATCCCTTGACCTGTTTGGCGTGCGTGGACACCATCGTCACGGATTTGGCCGTGTTGGATGTTACGGAACGTGGTTTGCTCCTGCGCGATTTGGCGCCGGGTTGGAGCGCTGCGGAAATACAGCAACTCACCGGGGCGCCTCTCAATTTTTAGACCCGTCCGCTGCGTTACGACTATCCTGCACTCATCTCCTCTGTAGTTCGCGCTTTGCGCCAGATGAATCAGCCCCGGCAGTATCTCGCCGCACGCCGCGTGCCAACCGCCGCTGCGATGAACAAATCATCGCCACTTGCGGGGAGCATCCGGTGTACGGCTATCGCCGAGTCACCTGGTGGCTGCAGAACGTCGCCAAACAAAGGGTCAATCACAAACGCGTGCTGCGCGTCATGCGCGAACGCGGCTTGCTGGTGATCAAATATGGCAAACCGACATGACCAAAGTGTGGGCCGGACCCGGTGCGGGCTGGGCCTTTCTGGTGAGCGCCATCGACTGTTACACGCGGTAGATCGTGGGCTGGCATCTTTCCCCGCGTTGTCGCACCGTGGCTGCGCTGACGGCGCTTTTGCCGGCGGTGTTGCAGCGTTTTCCGCAAGGCAGCCGCGGCGCAGACCTTACGCTCACCGTCGGACAACGTCGTCAAGTACGGCGTCCACCGGGCAATGGCAACGCTCGGGATCGAAACTCCGAAAGGTGTTCACGTCGGGATTCACTGCTTCCGTCACGGCGTCACCTCCGAGTTGCTCGAACCCGGCACCCCGATACACGTCGTCACACGCGTCATGCGACATGCTGATTCAAAGGTCACGCTCGAACACTACGCGCACATCGTCGGCGATGCCGAGCGCGTTGCCTCTGAGAAGTTCTCTCAGCGAATCGGGCAGAACATAAACCAATTGGAGTCAGATTCGGCAGTCAAGACAGCCTAAACAAAGGACTTGGCGGAGGCGTGTGGGAGTCGAACCCACCATGCGTTCCGCGAAGGAACGTATCGACGGCTTTGAAGGCCGGGAAGGTCACCGGACCCTTTTCGCCTCCAGGAAGGAGTATAGCTGAGGAGGCTTGAGCGGCGGACTGGCGCACAGGACTTTTTGAGTACTGCTGTGGTGTGAAGCATTACAGTATATTGCCGCGATGGTTATGCAATAGATGCGTCCCCATCTGCGCTACGTCCGCTCGCTGTCGTGCCCGAAGTGTATGAGCACTGCGGTCACTCGCTCGCGGCGCCGCACGGCGTTGGAATCGTTTCTGCACACCTTTCTGCTGACCAGCCCCTACCGCTGCCACGAGTGCAAATCGCGATTTCTGCGTTTTCATTTGCCTGCTGGGCGAGCCGCGTCCACGAAGAGCGCGGCGTAACGCAGCAGTTCCAACACAGATAAATTCGACATGCCTAATTTGCCATCAATAATTGGATAGTAGGCGACACGGTATTCGACCGCGACGGTGCGAAGCGCGTGCCCGCAAGAGACCGTCAGGCGCGGACGAGTTGTGCTTGTTGGGTACGAATCAGCGCAGCCACCAAATCGTGCAGCGCGGGGCTGGTGCAAACTTCATAGTAGGGGTGCGACGAGGGCGCGCCGATGGTGCCGTCCGGCAGCAGTTCGCGCGCCAAGCCTTTGCGCATCACCAGCATCTCCACGGAATCGCCCATGGGCACTTCGCCGTAGTACAGGGTGACGTCGGATTTTCCCCAGGGCATTTCGAGATTGGTGACCACGGTGTTCAGGGAAATTTCCTCCTGCAATTTCTGAAAACCTTCTTCGTTGAGTTCGATGCCGTTCATGTTGAAACGCACGAGGAATTCGTCCAGTTCCTCGGCGGTGGCGCCCTCGAGCGCCGTAAGAAACTGGAATACGGAGAAAAGCGATTTCTGGCCGGCGAGCAGGCGCTTGGCAAGTTTGGCGCAGCCGGAGAGACGGTCGGAAAGATTCAACGCCTTGGAGATCATGATGCGGGATTCGCCGTCCGTCCAATAGGTAGGCGCGCCACCCTGGAAGGCGACGCCGAGGCCGAGTTCGAGCGCGGGCAACTTCGAGGCGGCGGCGCGGTCGTTGTAGGAATTGGTCACCAGCAGAATCTGGCGCGAGAGGATGCACGCCTTGGCGACGGCGCGCGCGTAGGACTGCGTGGACTCCGTCTCAAAAATGGCCAGGATGATGGCGTCGCCTTCGATGAACACTTTGCGGGCGTCGAAGCGGTCGAGCAGTTTCTTGACCGGGTCGTGCAGATTGAGGCTGAAGTGCGAGGCCGGGCTGAGGCCGCGGGAAAGCAGGTCCTGCGTCATTTTCGTCGAGCCGCGCACGTCCGCTTTGATGATCACGTGGGAAACCACGTGGTCGTGCTGCGGGCGAGCTTCCTCGGGCAGCACACATTCGTAAAGACGATTATTCATGCGCGAGAGGTCGCGCGCTTTTTCGGAGGTGACCAGGCCAATACGTTCCATGCACGCGCTGATCTGCTCGGCGTCCCGCAGATCGCGATGCAGGCGCAGGAAATCCACCGCAAAGCGCAAAACATAGGCCTGCAGTTCTTCGCGGGAATACTTGCGGATTCTTTTGGAGAGCTCTTCAATGGGCTTGATCGACAAGCGGCGCGCCGGAACTTGCTTGATGAGCTGCTCGACTCTTTTGCTTTCTTCCTTGGAGACCACCGCTTTGCGCAATTGCTGCAGATGGACGGGCGGGCTGTACATCGAGGCGATACCGCGAATTTCGTAGCTGGCCAGGACGGGGTAGAGTATTTCGCGGTGTTCGAGGCGTTCCACCAGCTGCGCAAGCAAGCGGGCGCGGAGCTGTCCGCCTTCGGGAGAGAAAGCGGGATCGAACAGGCGGCGGGCATTTTCGGGCTCGTTGAGATAATCGGAGAGCCGGCCGCTATAATCCTTGGCGAAGAAGTCCACCTTTTGCTTGGCGGCGTCCAGCACTGGGGCGAGTTCTTCGAGATTGCGGGATTTTTGCTTGAGCTTTTCTTCGGCTTCGGCGAGCTCGGCCTTCAGCTCCGCCGGGTCGCCGGAGCTTAGAAATTTGTTCAGGAAGCCGTCGCCGCGCTCCAGTTTCCTGCGCAGATTTCCGCGCAATTCTTCCAGGGCGGCGATCTCCACGCGCAGCGTCTGCGCCGTTTGCAAGAGCAGGTTGTGCGCGTCCGCTACTTCGGCGGAGGCGGGATCGCGCCCCGCGGCCGAGCCGATCTCGGTCAAAAATTCCTGGAACACCTGGTCCACGGCCTCGAAGCGGTCCAGGTCGCGCACGTAGTTGCCGAGCAGAACGTAGTTTTCCAGGAAGTACACGTCATCTTTGCCGCCGTCGAGAAACACCATGCGCGTTTTGAGCAGTTCGTAATAGGCGGCGAAATCCTCGCCAAAGAGCGCGCGGCGCGCCTTGGAAATGACGTTGTCTTCGATATCCGCCAGAGCCTGGGCGATTTGCTGGCCCACCGGGCGAATCACCGCGCGGCGCGAGGCCTGCAGTTCGGAGAGGCGGGCATTAATGACGTGCGCCTGCTGGCTGCGCTCGAAATGTTCCCCGCGCTGGCGCACCCACTCCTTGCCTTCTTGCACCAGGGCCACGAATTGATTGCCCAGTTCCACGGTAAGGAATTTCAGCAGGGCCACGCGAAAGAGGATATCGATCTCAATATTTTTTTGGTATTTAGCCTGCGTGAGCGAGCTGTGCATCAGCTCGGTCAGGATTTTACGGAAGCCCGCGTTGTCCACCGCCATGGTGTCGCGCAGTTCGATGCCGGAGAAAAAACTGGCGGCGGTGCTCTGGCGAATCAGGTTGAAGAGATAATCGCGCGCCGACTGGCAGAAGCGCGGACTAAGAAAAACGTCGTGATGGACGTTATCCACCCCAATGGAGAGCGTGCTCATCGGGAGCGTGAGGCTGTAGCTCTTCAGGTCGATCAGCGCCGCGTCGGCGGAACCGCGCGTCACCAGTGAATTGGGCATGGAACTCCCTGTGAAAGGGGCTACCCGAAAGTTAACAGCCGCAATGGCCACAGGCAACGATTCCGGGGGACAGGCGTAGCCAGTAAGTTAGGAGCAATTTTGTAACTCGCCTCGCGGCTCATCTCGCGGCCATCGAGCGGGGTGACGATTGGCTGGTAGGCAACTGGCAGTACCGGCATAGACCCTTACAGCGTGGGGTTGCTAGCCGCGCTCGGCGGAATTTCGTACACGGTAATGCGGCGACGGTCCTGCCCTTGATGTTCAAGCCGTATCCGCACCTGCGGCCAAGGCGCGATCAGCGGAAACCGCTCGGACCACTCCAAAATGGCAATGGCCGGCGCGTCGAACATGTCTTCCATCCCGAGAGTCTCGAAATCGTGGAAGGAGTCGATGCGATACAGGTCGGCGTGGAAGACTTTGCGCGTTTTTCCATAGACGTGGACTAGGGTAAACGTTGGGCTGGTGACTTCGTCTTCGCTGGCGGCGCCCAAGCCGGAGACCAGCCCTTTCGTAAGCGTGGTTTTGCCGCTGCCGAGATCCCCGGTAAGCAGCACCAACGTAGGGGCGGTCAACGTCTTGGCGAATTCCCTGCCCCAGGCGGTGGTCTCTTCGGCGGACGCAGTGGTGACGGCGGCGAGGATCTTTTCCTGGTCAGACAATTTGCTGCAACTCCTCGAGCAAGGCGCAGCGCGCGGCGGGCAGAGAGTTGACCAGGTCACTCGAGAGCAGCCCGGAAACATCGGTGGCGGCGGTGGCGATTTCCGCGGCTTTGCCGTGCAGGTAGACGCCCAGCGTCAACACGCGGAGCCAATCCGTGGTGCCGAATTGCGCCGTGAGCGCGGAGAGAAATCCCGTGAGCACATCGCCGGAGCCGCCTTTAGCCAGGCCGGGATTGCCGGTGGTGTTGATGAAAAGATTGCCAGAAGGATCGGCCACAACCGTATGAAAGCCCTTCAAGATGACGTGCGCGTTCCAGTCGCGCGCCGCGTAGCGGGCGATTTGCAAGCGATTCGCTTGCACTTCGTGGATGGATTTACCGCAGAGCCGTGCCATTTCGCCGGGATGCGGGGTGATGGCGAGAAATTGCGCCTTACGCTCGCGAAGTTTTCCCGCGCTGCCGGCGAAGGCATTGAGGCCGTCGGCGTCGAGGACGAGCGGAGCTTCGACATTTTGCACCACGGCGCGGATGAACTCCTGCGTTTCCGGCTCCGTGCCCAGTCCCGGGCCGATGCCGATGACGGCGCGCTTGGCGGCTAATTTCGCGAAGTGGCCGCTGGCCCAATTCCTTGCCGCGACGGTGCCACCCGTGGTGGCGGCGAGCGCTTCGGTCATGTATTCGGGGTGGGCGGCGGCGACCGTGGGGAGAGCCGCTTCTGGCGTGGCGATGGTGACTAGCCCGGCTCCGCCGCGCAGCGCAGCGCTCCCGCAGAGAATCGCGGCGCCAGTTTTCCCGGTCGCGCCGGCCACCAATAGGGCGTGACCGTAGACACCCTTGTTTGAGTCCCATTTGCGAATCAGCGCCAGGTTGGCAAATTCCGCAGGTTCGGCCCACCGCAGATCGCTCTTGCCAACTTCTTCCACCAGCGAACGGGGTGACCCGATTTGCACCACGTCCAGCGCACCGCAGCAGGCCGCGTGCGAGGATTCGAGTTGGCCGATTTTCGGCGCCGTAAATGTTACGGTGCGATGGGTGAACAAGACCGGGCCGGCGGCGGGTTCACCGTCGGAGGGCAGGCCGCTAGGCGTGTCTACCGCGATAATCAACGCGGGCCTAGGTGCCGTGGCGTTTTGCGCGACGCGATTGATTTCCTCGATGGCTTCGGCGACTAGACCTTCGGCGGCCCCGCGCAGCCCGGTACCAAGCAGCGCATCAACGATAACTTGCGCTTTACCGATGGCGTGGCGCTTGGCCTCCCAATCGTCCGCGCTGTTGATCATGCTGATAGCACCGCCGATATTCCGCCAGCGCTCGAAATTCGTGCCCGCATCGCTACCGGATTGGGGCTCCGTGCCGAAATACCAGACGCGGGGATCGCGCCCAGCTTCTTTCAAATGGCGCGCGCACACCAGGCCGTCCGCGCCATTGCTGCCCTTGCCGCAGAGCACCAGGATGCGGCGCGCACGCGGCGGCGGGCACAGACGAAGGATGGTATCGGCAACATGCTTGCCCGCAGCTTCCATAAGCTGAATGCCGGGAATGTGCTGGCGCTCAATCGTGAGGCGATCGACTTCGCGCATTTCGGAAGCGGTGAGCGGTTTCATGTCCTAAACACTCAGAGCATCCAACCGCCGCTTACGTTGATCACTTGGCCGGTTACGTATTCGGATTCTTCGGAGGCGAAAAAGGCTACGGCTGAGGCGACGTCTTCCGTGGTCGGCGGGCGGCCAATCGGGAAACGCGCGTCACGTACTTTGCGGGCTTCGTCGATGGTGAGTTCGTTTTCGTCGACGCTAGAAGGATTTACCACATTTACGGTGATGCCGTTTTTCGCCTCCTCGAGAGCCAGCGAGCGGGAGAGCGCCACCACAGCGGCTTTGGCGGCGGCGTACGCGGAAATCTTCGCCTGGCCGAAGGCGCGTTCCGCGCCCACGGCGCCCATATTGATGATGCGGCCCCAACGCGTTTTACGCATGTGCGGCAGCACGGCGCGGCTCACGTACACCACGGTCATCAGATTGGAGGAGAAGACGCCTTTCCAATCCTCGAGCGAGGATTCGCTGAGCGTGCCCCAACGAAAATCGCCAACGTTGTTGACCAGCACGTCGATGCGGCCGAAGCGCTCGACGACGGTCTGCACGAGTTGCTCGGCGCGTGTAGGGTCGGAAATGTCCGTCTCGACGGCCACGCAATCGGCGCCGGCGGATTGCAGTTGCCGCAGGGTCTGCTGGGCGGCAGCTTTGTTGGAGCGATAGGCGATGGCTACACGCGCGCCCTCTTTGGCCAGGCGCGCGGCCACGCCGCGGCCGATGCCACGGCTGCCACCGGTAACCAACGCTACGCGATTCCGCAATTGCATACTTTCCCCTGAAAGGATCTTTCGCGGAGCCAGTATAGCTTAGGGCAGGAATATTCGCGGCACGGCGAGACGGGTCGTAGCAAAGTCTTCGGCCTGAATGGTGAAGTCTGGGTTAATCGAGACAAGGGCACCCAGGCCGGCATGCCTGTGCTACTAAAGGACAGAGGCACACAGCAGGGATGCCTATGCTACTAAGGTTTCGCGTAAGTGTTGATTCTGCTGGAGATGAAGTCCTTTGTTTGGATACAGACTTATAAGTGTTCATTCTGCGGGCTTTACGGGTGCTGTTTGTTTATGGATGTGATATCTTCCCGGTTGGGTATTTATATCCAAACGGGCATAGATATATTTTTCGGACCTCGTAAACAGGTGGGCTGTTTTGTTGGTTTTGTTGGGAAGCAACGAACTAAGTGTTTCGGAATGAGCTGTTTATGTCAGGAGAGCTTCTAGAGACTGGGCGCACGTGTCTACGAGAGAAACGCTACAACGTTTTTAAAGTTTGTCAAGAGAAATCCTATAATATTCAGAGACGGGTGATCGGGCGGTTCCCTCGCGACTTACTGCTAGCGCAAACGAGCGGCAATCACCGTCATATCGTCCGCCTGCTCTGGCGTACCGGCCCACTCCTCGACGGTCGCCATCAAGGACTCGCACACCTCCCGTGGCTTCAACGCTTGCACACGAATTGCGGCTTGCTCGAGGCGCGGAATGCCGAACTCTTCGCCGTACACGTTTTCCGGTTCGATCAGGCCGTCGCTGTAACCGATCAGCAGCGCGTCGCCCGGAACGTTCACGGT
>Ga0181531_10001231_pt1 | contig 16323 bp, 13 predicted proteins | sample PEATcosm2014_Bin_38_FD_119743 | JGI IMG/M metagenome (GOLD analysis project Ga0181531, IMG submission 119743) | Peatland microbial communities from MTU Mesocosm Facility, Houghton, MI, USA - PEATcosm2014_Bin11_10_metaG | ecosystem: Environmental > Terrestrial > Soil > Wetlands > Peat | place... | reverse complement strand
CCTCATCACCCCGCTCGGCCATCTGATCGGCGCTTCGCTGTGCCCTTCTTCGGCCGGCTCGGCATCACTTTCAGGCGCGCCTTCACAATGCGCTCGATCAGCCCCACCGGAACCGGCTCCCCAAGCGGAAACCGGATCGTGCTCTTCTCCAGCGTGTACGCTCCCTCTTCGCCGCTGCACTCCGCCAACACCGAAGCGCTCACCGGATACAGAGAATAATGTTGTTTCCACCCCGCAAAATAGATCACCACCACTCCATCTACCTTATAAGTTGGAATGCCGTACGAGATCGTTTCTTCGGCCTTCGGAATCGCCTTCCGAATTGTCGCGCGCACCTGCTCGAGCACCTTCCGCGAACCCGTCGGTTGCGCGTCGATATAATCGTCTACCGAGCTAACACCGACTTCCGCCATCGCACCCACTCCGTCCAGCACTACTATCTCACCACGCAGACTCTTCTGCAGAACGCCTCGTCGTCGACGCGACCAGCCCTGACCCGCGCCCCGGCGACATCCTCATTGAAGGCGGCCTCATCCGCGACCTCAACGCCGGCGTACCCGCCTCCACCTGCCGGATCATCGACCTCAAAGCCCGCACCGTCATCCCTGGCCTCATCGATTGCCACGTCCACGTCGTCGCCAGCATGATGGACCTCGCCGCCAAACCAGCAGCTTCCCTCAGCCACCACTGTCCTCCGCACCTTGTCCATCCTCAAAGGCATGCTCGAGCGCGGATTCAGCACCGTCGCGATCTCGGCGGCGCGACCCACGCTTTCGCCGAGGCCATCGCCCAGGGCTTCGCTCCCGGCCCACGCCTGTTCGCCTGCGGCAAAGCGCTCTCCAAAACCGGCGGCCAATCCGACGCGCACCCCCGCTGCGACACCCACGATCCCAATCGCTGGTCAACGAACTTCGGCGCTCGCGGTAGTATCGGCGTCGAAGAAGTCCGCCTCGCCTGCCGCCAGCAGCTCCGCGAAGGCGCATCCTTCATCAAGCAACGGAGGCATCGCCAGCCCCACTGATCCCATCGCGTGGATGGGCTACTCCGCCGCGGAAATGAACGCCGCCGTCTAAGCAGCCCCCGACGCAAAGACCTGTGTCGCCGCACCTCTACACCGCCGAAGGCATCGTCGCGCTGCCGTGTGCGGCGTCCACTCGCTCGAGCACCGCAACCTCATCGACGCGCCCGCCGCCCGTTTCGCCGCCCAAGGCAAAACCGTCGCGGTTCCAACCCTCGTCACCTGCGAGGTTCGTTCGCATCTGGAGTTGGCGGCCGATGAAAACCGGCGGCGCATAATGAATGATGAAAAAGCTCGGAGGAAGGCGATGCGGGATTTTGGCGGACTGACCCAGGTGCGGGAGCGGGTGCGAATGCGGGCGGGACTTCCCTTCTTCGAGAAACTGTCGCGCGATCTGGGGTACGCGCTGCGCATGCTGAGGAAGAGTCCGGGATTTGCCGCGATTGCAATTGGTTCCCTGGCGCTGGGGATTGGCGCAAACACGGCGATCTTTTCGATTGCGAAGCAGGTGCTGCTGGATCGGCTTAACGTGCCTCACCCGGGGGAGCTGCGCCTGTTCGCGTGGAGGTCCGCACGAAAAAGCGTAGTCCACAGCTCGTGGGGCGACTGGGACAAGACAGCGAACGGTGTGACCAGCACATCGTTTTCGTATCCGGTGTACCAGTTGATGCGGAAGCAGAATCACCAGCTCGCGGACCTGTTCGCGTTCAAGAATGTCGGGCGGATGAACGTGACGGTGGATGGCGAGGCGGAAGTGGTGCAGGGGGACCTGGTCTCGGGAAATTTCTATGAGCAGATGGGCGTGCAGCCGCAGCTGGGTAGGGCGATTGGGCCCGTGGACGATGAGAAGCCAGGCACGTCGCCGGTGGCGACGATCAGCGACGGCTATTGGACGCGGCGGTTCAACCGCTCGCCGTCGGTGATCGGGAAGACGATCCTGGTGAATCTCGTAAATGTAACGGTCGTTGGTGTAAATCCGAAGGGCTTCACGGGCGCCAAGGGGACGCAGAACTCGGCGGAGATTTTTCTGCCGTTCAGCATGCAGCCCCTGGTGCAGCCCGACAGCAGGGAAACATCGCTCTTGACCAGCGACCGGCTATGGTGGATGCAGATTATGGCACGCGCGAAGCCGGGTGCGGATGAAGGCCGGGCGCGCGCGGCGCTGGATGTGGCGCTGAAGAGCGCGGTGCGGGCGACAATGCCGATAAAGCCCGAAGAGTCCCTGCCGGACCTGATGCTGACCGATGGCAGCCGCGGGATGAACGAGGCCGGCAGGGAGATGTCGCGCCCGCTCTTCGTGCTGATGTCTCTGGTGGGACTGGTCGTGTTGCTGGCTTGCGCGAATATGGCGAACCTGCTGCTTGCGAGATCCGCGGCACGCCAGCGGGAGATGAGCGTGCGCATGGCGCTGGGTGCTGGACGAGCACGGATTCTGCGCCAGGTGCTGACGGAGACCCTGCTGCTGGCCGTGCTCGGCGGCTTGGTTGGATTGCTGGTGGGATATTTCGGGCGGCAAGCGATTCTCGCGATGTTGTCGAGTCCCGCGGAGCCGATGGAGTTGCCGGGCGGGTTGGATTGGGGCGTGTTTGCGTTTAACGCGGGGCTTTCGCTGGCGACGGGAATTCTTTTCGGAGTTGCACCTGCGTGGCAGGCAACCCGGACCCAGGTGAGCAGCGCGCTCAAGGACAATGCGCAGACCACGACGCGGCGCCGCAAAGGCCTGGCGGGCCGGGCGATTGTGGGATTCCAGGTGGCGCTGTCGACGCTACTGGTGGTGGTCGCTGGATTCTTTTTGCGGACTGTGATCAACCTGAACCGGGTCGATCCGGGGTTCGACCCGCGGAACATCGTGCTGTTTGAATTGCGGCCGCCCCAATCGCAGTATTCGGGGGCGAAGCAGGTTGCGCTGTTTCGGCAGATTACGGAGCGGCTGGCAGCGGTGCCGGGGGTGGAGTCGGTATCGCCGACAAGCGTCGCCCCGCTTTCGCACAGTTACGAAAGCGATGATTTCGTGCCGGTGGGGGTGAAGGTGGCTCCCGGCACCGAGCAGGACGCCGATAACACGACCGTCGGCGATCGCTATTTCGCGACGTTTCGCATCCCGATTGCAGAGGGGCGCGGCTTCGCCCCGGCCGATACGGAAACATCGCCGAAGGTCGCGGTGGTGAACCGCGCGCTGGTGAAACAGTTCTTTGCGAACACGAATCCTGTCGGTAAGAGCTTTACGACCTCGGGGCCGAAGGGCCAGAAGCCGGTGTATCAGATTGTTGGAGTGTGCGCGGACACGCGCTATGGGAGCCTGCGCGAGGAACCTCCGCCGGTTTTCTACCTCGACTATCGCCAGGCGCCCGAGATCGATTGGGGTATGACATTTGCCGTGAAGACGCGCACGGCGCGAGCGGGGATTACACCTTCGCTGCGGCGTGCGGTGCAGTCGGTGGATCCGAATCTGCCACTGACCGATGTGCGAACCCAGGAGGAGCAAATCGACGAGCTGCTGATGAACGAGCGCATCTTCGCCGATCTCTCGGCAGGCTTTGGCATTCTCGCGCTGGTGTTGGCATGTATTGGGATTTATGGGCTAATGGCCTACTCCGTTTCGCGGCGCACGAACGAGATTGGCATTCGGATGGCCCTGGGTGCGCAATCGGAGCAGGTGTTGCGCATGGTGCTGGGTGAGGCGGTGTGGATGACCGTGATGGGCCTTGTCATCGGCCTGGGCGGCGCAGTGGCACTCGGGCGGTTGATCGCGAGCCAGCTCTATGGGCTGAAATCGTGGGATCCGGCGACGCTGGTGGCATCGGCGACACTGCTGATTCTGGTTGCGCTGGGGGCAAGCTGGGCACCGGCGCACAGGGCGGCCTCGGTCGATCCGAGCCTGGCGCTACGGGCCGAATAGTTGCACGGCCCAAGGTTAGTTTACGCAGATGTTTATCCGCATCGGCCTGCCGATGCGACTGCCAATCCCGGCAGGCTTAGTCTCATTCCTGTTTCCGGGCTACGATCTCGAAGGAGAACCTAAGCTCATCTTTCAGCTTGAGAGCGCCCCCGGCGACGGACACGAGTTTGATACCGTAGGAACTCTGGTTCAATGTGAACTCGCCGGATGCGCGCAGCATATTCCCTGACAGCGAAATTCGCGCTGAGATTGGCTGGTTTCGTGTAACACCGCGCAGCGTCAGGTCTCCGTTCAGCGTAGCCGCATACAATGTGTCCGATGTCCTTGTTACCGAGACGCCGGGAGCTTCGTAAAGGATCTCCGGAAACTTTGACGTCTCAAGAACTTCCTGGTTCATAAGACGTTCCATTTCCCGGCGATCTTTGTCGCTGATGTCATCCTGCACGCTGAGCGAAGAACTCTTGATCGTCAGCCGAAAGGAACTGGCCGCGGGCATGTCAGGATTGAACTTCACCTCGCCGCTGAGGCCGTTAATACCGATGGTGGGGTTATGACCCATGGCAGACAGTAGCCCGGCTGCAAAGGCACGTACTGTGAATCTGCTCGCCCTGCCATCGATTCTGTACAGGCCGGTTGCCTGTTCGGCCTCTTCCACAGTGGTTGCTGAGGTCTGGCTCACGCGCACCTCCGCTCAAGGCACACAACGAGCACCAGCTTCTTATGCATTTGATCCACCAATTGCAGCTGCGCTCACATTGCTCGTAGTTTCAAATAACGCTCGATATCGGGCATCGCCGCATGGGCCAGATCGCCGACACCGAGTTGAGACAGCTGGCGGCGGACGAATGGATTGGAGAGAACTAATCCCGTCCCGAAGACGATCAAAGCCACCCCCCCCAGCATGTAGAGCATATCTTTGTCAGTTCCATTTCCGTTTGCGGTGCTTTCAACCATATCCATAGGCACTTTGTATCTCCCTTCACTTGCCAGCTGTCACTTTTATCTCATAAGTTCGACGACCAGTTTCACGGCTTTCTGCACGACGGCCTCTCCCGGATCAGGGACAGTCATACGCAAAGAAGCCCTCGATGGAGACCTGTCGGGCTCATGCATTCACTGCCTCTTCCACGGAAAGCACCTTCTCCAGAACTTCCTCCCATGTAGGGATTCCATGCTGAACTTTGTACTGGTACAGGCGGTCAAAGGCGTCGCGGCGCACATTCAACCAAACAGTATTTGGATAATAGGCATTCATCATGTCCCGCCACACTTTGACCGGGAGAAAGAATCTTGCTTCCTGCGCCCACGAGATCGGCGCTACCTGCAGTACTTCGTCCGCATCCGCGTAGAATATTGAGCCGCTGAACATGAGATGAACGGGAATCTCCCCGTCGGTCAGGCCTTCGAAATACTTTGTGACAGCCACGTTGAAATCGAAGGTGCACTGGATGGGAAGATCGCTGACCGTGGTGTCCCGGAAGCTCGGTATAACAACGGTGGCATGGGTCCACAGGAGGTTACGAAGTGTCCGGCTCCAGCGCTCCGGCTCACCAAAAAGATCGAGCATGCGGCCCTGCTCTTCGGCCGTGTAGCGGCGACGCGTTACCTCTATTTCGATCTGGCAACGAAGAACCACGGTATGGATCAACTCGCCGGCGATCGCATTCGTGCTGCGCAGCTTGAACGCGAGGGTGGGAACAACAGCAAAGGGAACGACGGCTGTGTCTTCAACCCTGAAACTAAGATCGGGCATTCGGCTCACCACCCAACGTGTCAGCTCGCGATTTTAGCTCGGAGAAAAAGCGCCCTATCTCAACCCATACCTCGGACCCCCCGGACAGGCCCTTCCAATTGGCCCGAATCAGCCCCACCAATTTATAGCATTCGTCAATGGGTACGATGTAGTACTCGGCCTCCGACATATCACGTGCATGTCCTACGCGGTTGATCAATAGAGCCTCGATGTCTGGCTGCAACTGGCCCAGAACTGAATTCTCCCGCACAATTTCGGTCCAGGCGTCGAGTGGTAGCAGAGATTCCACGGCGCCCGCGGGACTCGGGTAAAGCGGGATAACTCTGCCTTCCACACTGGAGTCAAAAAAGAATGCCATATTAATGGGGATCAGGAGGCTCTCCCACTGTGGGTCGGTCAATTTGAAGTTTGTCAGAAGCTGTGCGCGCCTGCCAACCCGGCGGTACCTGCTTCCCGCTCTTCCATCGAAAAGGGTAGCGCAGGCTTGACAGGCGCAAACAATCCGCCTGGAGTCGATCTCTACTAAGTGAGGATGTTCATGTGCGACAGCTTCACTGCATAACTCGCAACGCTCCGCCGGCGGACGCGAGCGCGCAAATTGCCGGAGAGTAGCGAACGCCTGATCAAGTGGAGCAGATGTTGTTCCGGCCGGCATGATTACTCCTCTCTCACCCCCAACAACCAACAACCTCAATCGGCTCCGTTCGCCGGGCCATGAACCGCTGCCATCTGCCCGGGCAGGGATTGTTTCAGTAAGTCGCCCAGGGGGACAAATCCCGATGCTGACGCCTCCGAGGGATCGAATATCTCAACCGATGCCACGTCCGGTGCCAACTCGTAGATAATTGCCTCAATCGCGGATTTGAGATTCTTCGTGGTGGAACCGCAGCCGCGACCGGAACTGTGAAGGCGAAGCCGAACCGATCCCTCCTCAATGCTGACCAGCTCGACTGTGCTGTCGTGCTTACGCAGATATACGCCTGCGCTTTCCAGCGCTTTGAGGACGCGGGCTTCGAGATCCTCGGGATGGAGTGAATAGAGGAAGAGCAAGTTCCTGACGATTGGATCCTGACCAAACTTTCTGATGATGGCCTCGCCCGGCGCCCCTGACTCAAAGGCGATCTCCATCATTCGTTCCAGGCCGGCGCTGTGAACTTCCATAAGAACCTGGGTTAGCTCCCTGGCCGCACCTCCTGCTAGACCGCCCGGGACGCGATCGATTTCACCGACGAGTGTGCCGAGTCGCCGGATTTTTTCCTGATATTCTTTTTCGCTCGTCACACTTCTCCTACTCGATGGGGAACGAGGTTAGCCCCGAATTGAACATACACGCAGGCGGTTTGCACCTTTGTACCTCTCGGCCGCGTGCGCGGCCGAGAGGCTAAATACTCCAGTGCACTCAAGGTTGAAGACCAAACATCGGAGAATGGCGCGTTTCGAGCACCTTGCCATTCCCCAGATACATGTGCACACCGCACGGCAGGCACGGGTCGAAGCTTCTGACGGCCCGCATGATGTCGATGCCCTTGAAATTATCCGGACCGTTTTCCTCAAAGATAGGTGTGTTTTGAACCGCATCTTCGTAGGGCCCCGGAGTTCCGTAGATGTCGCGCGGATTTGCATTCCAGGGGGTTGGAGGGTACGGATGGTAGTTGGCAATCTTGTGGTTCCGTATAACCACGTGATGCGACAACACTCCGCGAACTGCTTCGTGGAAGCCGCATCCGATAGCTTCGTCCGGGACCTTGAAGTCGTTCCAGGTTTTGGTTCTGCCGGCGTGCAGTTCGGCCAGAGCCTGTTCGGCAAAGTGAAGGGCACAACCGGCAGCGTAGGCCTGGAAGTAGGTCCGTGCCCGATCGCGCTCGATGGCATTGCTCCATTTGGGGATCCTCCACTCTAGCTCCGTTTCGGGCAGAGACATAGTCTTCGGGAGGTAAATCTTGACACTTTGACCTGTGGCTTTGACATAACCAATGTCCACCAAACCGGCCAGAGCGGTCGCCCAGAAGCGGGCAATAGGACCACCGCCCGTATCGAGGGCGAGGTATTCTTTAGTGCGCTTGTCGTACCAGCGGGGAGACATAACCCATGTATACTTTCCGCCGAAATCGCGCTTCTGCGGCTTGGGGAACGTGCTCTGGTTCCATGGGTGGCGCTGATCCACCGGATTTCCGAGCGGGTCCTTGGTCACAAAAGTTTCGGAGTTCTGCCAGTCGTCGTAATACGAACTGCCCAGCAGAATGCGGATGTTGAGGTTAATGTCGACCAGGTCTGTCGTGACTAGTTTGCCGTCGACCACGACGCCGGGAGTCACGAACATGCCGCGGCCCCAATCAGTCATCTTCTCGTAGGTATAGTCACAGACATCGGGGTTGTTGAACGAGCCCCAGCAGCCAAGCAGGATGCGCCGCCTTCCGACCTCTTCGTAACCGGGGAGAGCTTCATAGAAGAAATCGAACAAGTCGTCGTGCAGTGGCACAACCTTCTTCATGAACTCAACGTATTTCATCAGCCGGACGATGTAATCGGTGAAGAGCTGAACGGTTGGCACTGTACCTACGCCACCGGGGTAGAGCGTGGAGGGATGCACGTGCCGTCCTTCCATGAGGCAGAACATCTCGCGGGTCATGCGGCTCATCTGCAGGGCTTCGCGATAGAAGCTGCCCGTGAATGGATTGAGGGCCGTCATAATGTCGGAGATATTGCGGTAGCCGTGTAGTTCGGCATGCGGCGAGGCAGTCCTGGTCGCTTTCTCCCAGACGCCGGGGTTGGTTTCCTTCACCATCTGTTCACAGAAGTCCACGCCGACGAGATTGTCCTGAAAAATGTTGTGGTCAAACATATACTCGGCAGCTTCACCGAGGTTGACGATCCATTCGGCCATGGGCGGAGGCTTGACACCGAAGGCCATATTCTGTGCATAGGTTGCGCAGGTGGCGTGGTTGTCGCCGCAGATGCCGCAGATACGGCTGGTAATGAAGTGGGAGTCGCGCGGGTCTTTCCCCTTCATAAATATGCTGTACCCTCGGAAGATTGACGATGTGCTGTGGCACTCGGCGACCTTGCGTTTGCCAAAGTCGATCTTGGTGAAGATGCCGAGGCTACCCACGATGCGGGTAATCGGATCCCAGTTCATCTCGACTAACTGGCTCTTTTTCGCATCCTGTTCCGTGCGTTCAACAGTAACTGTTCCCATCGTAGTGGCTCCTTGTGTCGAGTGAGTTAGTAGGATCCGGGGTGATAGCCGGTCGTCAGTTCGGCGCGCGGATGCCGCCACTTCGGTTCTTTATTGACAGTTGAATTGGTGAGCGAACGGAGGGTTCTGATGGCTTTGCCATAGGCGCCAATAGAAGCACTGGAGATTTTGGCGCCCGGAGGCTCATCCATGAAGGGCATGAACTTATCGGGGAAGCCTGGCATGGTGCAACCGATGCAGATGCCGCCCACGTTGGGACAGCCACCGATTCCGGCCATCCAGCCGCGCTTTGGGACGTTGCAGTTGACGACCGGCCCCCAGCAGCCAAGCTTCACAATGCACTTGGAGGAGCTGTAAGACGTGGCAAAATCCCCTTGCTCGTAGTAACCGGCACGGTCACAGCCTTCGTGCACCGTCTTGCCGAACAGCCAGGTGGGTCGCAATTGATCGTCGAGCGGAATCATCGGCGCGAGGCCGGCAACCTGATAGAGCAGGTAGAGGACTGTCTCCATAAAATTGTCAGGCTGAACCGGGCAACCTGGTACGTTGACGATGGGAAGACCGGCTTTTGACTTCCAGTCCCACCCGAGGTAGTCAGCCAGGCCCATACACCCCGTGGGATTGCCCTCCATGGCGTGAATGCCGCCATAGGTGGCACAGGTACCGCAGCCCACGACTGCGAGGGCTTTGGGAGCCAGGCGGTCGATCCATTCATTGGTCGTGATCGGCTGACCGGTCTGGGGATTGGTTCCAAGCCCTGCCCAATAGCCTTCTTTTTTGATCTTCTCGTTGGGAATAGAACCCTCGACGACCAGAACGAAGGGGTCGATCTTCCCTTGTTCCGCGAGGTACCAGTACTTGAGGAAGTCGTCACCGTTCTCGTAAGCGAGAACCGGATTGTGCAGGTGGACTTTGGGCAAGCCGGGAATGGCGCCCAGGAGCACATCCTCGATGCTGGGCTGGGTAGCGGCGGTGATGGAAACGGAATCTCCATCACAGCCGAGGCCAGCTGTGATCCAGAGGATATGGACTTCCGCAACCGCCGGTTTTTTCTGCGTGACCCGACCGTAAGGCGCTGCTTGCGCTGTCATAATACTGGAATCTCCTCTCAAGGGTGGGCTCTTGGCTTTGCCTGGATGATCCGAAATCTATGATGGCCGTCACTCCTGACGGTGATTCCCATCACTGACAAACAAGCCATAAGACCAAATGAGAGTTCCGGCTCACAAGCAGGATGGGCCTTATTTTGGACTCATCCCAAATACCAGGAACGGCATAGGAGGTTCCCTGATGGGGCCCTTCGTTGCGCAGGGCCGACCGTGAGAATCGCGGTTATCAGGCGGACGATTTCAAGAGGCCTTTTCGATGATTTTGGCCTGAATAGCGTGCTGAACCAGCTCGCGGCCGCTGCGGAGAGACAATTTGCTTTTGATATGAGCCTGGTAGGTTTCCACCGTTTTCATGCTGAGGTGCAGTTTTTCAGCGATCTGGCGCGTGCTCCGGCCTTCACCGATCAGACGGAACACCTCGAGCTCACGATCCGAAAGCGCCGAGAGCTGAGAGGTCATGTCGGTTGGCGCGCCGGTTATGAATTGATGGAGCAGTTTGTTCGCCATCCGATCGCTGAGGTAGATATCTCCCCCAAGTATGCGCCGGACGGCGACCAGAACCTTCTCGGCGGCCTCCTGCTTCATGATGTAGCCGTTGGCGCGAGCCCGCAGAGCCCGCTCCGCATAAATCGACTCGTCGTGCATAGAAAGAATCAGCACCGGTAGATCCGGGTACACGGTTCGGAGGCTCTTGAGTAAATCCAACCCATCGGGTCCGTTGAGCGAGATATCCGCGATCAGAATATCCGGTTGTCTGACAGCGATTGCCTCCATTGCGGAGTGCGCTTCTTCAGCCTCGCCACAAACGGAAAGATCCGGTTCGCGGTTAATCAGAAGCGCGAGGCCCTGCCGGAGCAGCGGGTGATCGTCCACAACGAAAACAGTTTTTTTTCGGCCTCCCGAGGCGCTGCGCGATGTAGCGGTTTCCATCATGGGTTATGCGGCATCCTGCGCCGGAAAGATACAAGTAACCTGAGTGCCCTGTGGTGTGCCACGTTTCACTTCGAGTGACCCACCGATCATTCCCGCTCGATAGTTCATGATATGGAGTCCCATGCCCTGAGTGGTTTGGTGCATTTCTCCTATTCCCCTCCCGTCATCCTTAACGATTAAGGCGCCCCGGCCGTTTTCAGCAGCCAGTTGGACCATGATCCTGGTGGGGGCTGCATGCTTGATTGCGTTGTTCACTGCTTCCTGAGCGATGTGGTAGAGATGGGTCGCCATGGAGTAGTCATGAATCAGGACCGGTGTTTCGCACTGAAAGGTGCACGATATACCAAACAGATCCTGAACTTCCGAAACCCATAGTTGCAGGGCTGACATCAGGCCATGAGAATCGGAAACGACCGGCTGGAGTCCGCGCGCGAGTTCGCGGGTCTTGTGGATCGCCTCGTTCACGAGCTTCACGATCCTCGATGCATCTTCTTTCTCCGATCGTTTATGTTCGGCCAGGCGAGCTTCGTGCGCCTTGGCCATAAACGCGATGCCGGTTAAATGCTGCCCGAGGCCGTCGTGCAGGTCCTGCCCAATGCGCCGCTGTTCCCTGTCGCTTATATCGAGGATGGCCTTTTCGAGCTGCTTGCGCTCGGTAATGTCGATGCCCGTGGCGATGATGTAATTGGCGGTGTCGCTCGCGCCGGGCAACAGGGTGCTGGTCCACGCGATTAGCCTCTGCTCCCCTCGCCTGGTAACCCAGCTGCTCTGATACGTCTGAGGAAGTAAGTCGATGCGCAGTACTTCGAATTGCGCCCGGAAACGCCTTGCCTCCTCAGGGGAAAGAAACAGATCCCATATACATTTCCCGTGGACCTCGTCCATCGAATAGCCAGTGATGAGCTCGCAGGCAGGGTTGAAGCGGAGGATGCGTCCCTCGCTGTCGAGGACGACGACCAGGGCTCCGACGGTGTCGAGGATCGCCGAGATAAAGTTGCGTTCTTCCTGGAGTGCCTCTTCGATGTGCTTCATATCGGATATGTCGAAGGCAATACCGTGAATGAACCACGGGCGGCCGTCTTCATGGCGGATCATGCGTGCATCGCAGTGGAACCAGATAACGCGGCCGTCTCGCGCAATGACTCGATAGGAAGAACGGAGCGGCTTGCCGGAGAGAAACATCCCGGCCGCCTCGAGGCTCCAGCGTTGTTTGTCATCGGGGTGAATGTGTTGGTACCACCGAACCGGGTCTTCGAGCCATTCTTCGCGGGAGTAACCGAGGGAAGCTTCAATCTGCGGGCTCACATACGCCTCGCTGATCCCCCGATCAAGATAGGCCATGAAGACAACGGCGGGGATCTGCTCAAGTAAAACGCGATATTTCGCCTCGAGATTGGGCGCTTGCGGATCAACAGGGGCGTAACCGTTTCCGGTGAGATGGCCCGGGGGAGCATAGGCGGGAATCGCGGCGGCGTCGCCGAATACCCTGGCCAGATCGAAAAGGACGGCTTCGGCCTCGGCCAGATCCGGCTGGGCCTCGCGGTCGCCTGCGCCGCCACCACGGCCGTTGCCAGGGCCTTGGTGAGGAAGGGGCTTGCTGCGGCTTCCGGGCGATCGAACCTTTCGCGCAAACGAAGACATCTGTAACTCCAAACGGCGCATATTCCGCCGCTCCCCTCGGACCTCAGCGTTCCGGCGTGGCGTCGACGCGCTTTGCTGGGTCGCGCTTTTGCCGCCACACTGGCTCCTTGTTGAGCGACGCCTGGGTAAAACGGCGCAGAGCGTGGATGGCTCGCCCGTAGGTTTGAACCGCGGCGGAAGACAGCAGCGAACCCGGAGGCTGATTCATAAACGGCATAAATTTATCCGGAAACCCGGGCATAGTGCATCCGATGCAGATTCCACCTACATTGGGACAGCCGCCGATACCCGCCATCCAGCCACGCTTGCCGACGTTGCACTGCACTACGGGCCCCCAGCACCCAAGCTTTACGATGCACAGCGGCGACCCATATTCCTCGGCGAATTGGGCCTGCTCATAATAGCCGCCGCGGTCACAGCCCTCATGCACGGTGCTTCCGAAGAGCCAGGTGGGACGCAGGGCGTCATCGAGGGGGATCATCGGCGCGCGGCCGCCGGCCATGTGGAGGAGATACAGCAGAGTCTCGGTGAAATTGTCGGGCTGGGCGGGGCAGCCGGGAACGCAGACGATCGGGATGCCGGCCTGCGAGCGCCACTGCCATCCAAGATAATCGGGCAGGCCCATACAGCCGGTCGGATTGCCCTCCATCGCATGAATTCCGCCATAGGTCGAACAGGTTCCCGCAGCGATGACCGCCCATGCCTTCGGCGCGAGCCGGTCGATCCACTCACAGGTGGTGATGGGCTGGCCGGTTGCCTGATCGGTTCCGAAGGATGCCCAGTACCCTTCTTCCTTGTTGCGCTCATCCGGGATTGAGCCTTCCAGAACCAGAATGAAGGGGTTCGATTTCCCTTCCGCCGCAAGATGGAAGCGCTTCATGAAGTCGTCTCCCACCTCGCAGGTGAGAAAGGGATTATGGAAATGGACTTTCGGAATCCAGGGGAGCGCGCCGAGGACGATGTCCTCAAGGCTGGGCTGGGTGGCCGCGGTCATTGCGATGGTGTCCCCATCGCAACCAAGACCTGCCGTTATCCATAAGACATCGATTTCCGCAATGGGCGGCGATGCCGGTCTTGGGCGGCGAGCGGATCCCATGAATGAGAGGGCCTTCCGTCCTATGCGGAATCAGCGCCGCACGGGAATTTTGACGCCCTCCATCTTGGGCCTTTAAACAGTGTTTAGGCAAGCCCGCCCATCTGGGCGCGATTCTCCCCTTTGCGTTGTGCTCCGCCGGCAGGAGCCTTGCAAAATGGGGAGGGTTTGTCTGCGAGTCAGCGATTCGTCAGTTGCGCCGCGACTTCGGGCAATACTGCTGCGCCCTCTATCCTTACGGCGTCAAGCGCCTTCGGATCGAGACCGAGCGCCTTGACTATAGTGGGTGCTACCTGCAGGGTTGTCGTTGCCGAAAGAGACTGTCTGCGGGTGGAGCATGCCGTCCAAGCTGATCGACAGGACGTGACGAATCCGGCTGTGGTTCCGGTCGTCATTGTCCTGCGCTTGCGCCGCCGACGCAAGGATGGCGCTCACTCCGAGAAGAAAGATTATGGGTAACTTCCTGATTGCTCCCAACAAGTCCGTTGTTGGATCAAAATTTCATGAATCAGGAAAGGTTGCTCATTGGTGGACGAAAATTCCGCAAAAACGGGAATTTCAAAGGAGCGCGGTCAATCTGCCGCAGGGTCCGCTAACGGGAATTCACGGCCGGGGCCATCAATTTCAGGCCAGACCGGTGCTGAATAGTTTGAAGACGCGCCCAGCCTAAGTCTGGGCCGCTCGTTCCGGCGCGAGGGATAACGCTGGCTTTTAACGGACGAGGAGGCGCTTGGCACTGTGGATTCACGGTCATCCGGAAGCTGCGCGAAGATTTGTATCGGATCACGCCATCAATTCTGTCCGCGCGATTCGACGGAAACATTGGGCGTTGGGTAGCTGCTGTCACGTAACTGAGGTCTGCGGTTGAACAGCAGTACGACCAATGTAACCTTCCCCTGGGTTACTGCAGGGGACTCGCGAGATGCTCGGTTTTAAGCGGGAAAAACGGAGTAACTCGTCATTCTGGTTATCTCCGTGGGTAACTATCGAGCCATTGAGGGAAAGCCGTTTTTCTCTTAACGGCAACGAACAATTCGTTTACTATAATTGCAGTAGCAATCTCTACATTTTTCAGCGTGGTATCTCAGTCAGAGAGAGAAAGGTTTTGTTCGTAAGGGTGCTCCGAGCAACAGCGACTCCATTCTTAACGTCCTACTTAATTCTTAGCTCATTGCAAGACACTTTTACCGGTCTTTTCTTTAATCAGACAGAGTCAGGCACGCAGCCCCATCCCCCCGGTCGCCTATTCGCGGAGAAGTCCCCGCGCGAACGACGGCGGCACGTGTCGCACTCCAGAGGTGCTGCTGCATGTTTGTAAATTTGTTTTCCCATGCGTTTGCTCGCGGACCCGCGGCGTCAGGCCCTGATTCTTCCAACCGGCCCCTGATTTCCGGCTCAGTTCCTGCTGCGCGCCAACTTTGCCTCTGGCGAACCGGCCTTCTGTCCGTCCTCCTCGGTATCGTTCCTCTCTTTTTATATGCCGCCAGCAGCACTCCGATCGTTCCCTATCTCCAGGTCAACGGAGGAACCTGGGTGGGGGCCAGCACCGTCACGGTCAACGTAGGCGACACGGTCAATCTGGGCCCGCAACCGACCACCGGCGGTTCCTGGAAGTGGTCCGGTCCGGGTGGGTTCACATCCACCTCGCGGCAGATCAACAGCATTCCGCTGAATTTGCCTACGAATACCTTCACGGCTGCTTACACGAATCCTGCCGGTGCAACAAGCACGGAGACGTTTACGATCACGATCGCCCCCACCCCGATCGTTCCCTATATCGAGGTGAATGGCGGAGCCTGGCAGTCGACCAACACCGTAACGGTTGCGGCCGGCAGCACGGTCAACCTCGGTCCACAACCGTCTTCCGGTACATGGAGCTGGACGGGGCCGGGCGGATTCAAGTCCACAGCGCGAGAAATCGACGGAATTCCCCTGACTGCATCTACAAACGTTTACACGGCCACTTACACCAACGCGGACGGAGCCACGAGCACGGAGACGTTTACGGTGAGCCAACCGGGGGTGAGCGCGGTATCGTGCGCGAGCTCATCGCTGACCGGAGCCGCCACGGACGCCTGCACGGTAACACTGACAGTGGCCGCACCCAGCGCAACTTCGGTGAGTGTGACGAGCAGCAGCAGCGCAGTGACTGTGCCGGCTTCGGTTACGGTGGCTGCGGGGGCATCGAGCGCAGCGTTTACGGCAAGCGCGACGCCCGTCACAACCGCACAGACGGCGATGCTGACGGCAGCAGCCGGAGGAGCTTCAAAAACCTACGCAGTGCAGCTGAATGCGGCGGTTCCAGCTCTGAGTCTGAGCTCAACAAGCCTGGCATTCGGAACCGACCTGCTGAACGCGGCGACCACGCAGCTTGTAACCGTGACGTCCTCTGGGACATCGGCTTTGACCATCAGCGCGGTTTCAGTTGCCGGGGCTGGATTTTCGGGGTCGGGGATCAGTACGCCCCTTACGCTGAATCCTGGCAAGACTGCGACGCTGTCGGTTAGTTTCGATCCGACCGTGGCCGGAGCGGCGACTGGCTCGGTGACGATCACCAGCAATGCAACGACGGCGACGATCGCGCTGAGCGGGACAGGACAACCGGCGGTGAGCGCGGTTTCGTGCAGCAACGCATCGCTGACCGGAGCGGCGACAGACCCCTGCACGGTTACGCTTACGGG
>Ga0181531_10001230_pt1 | contig 16327 bp, 11 predicted proteins | sample PEATcosm2014_Bin_38_FD_119743 | JGI IMG/M metagenome (GOLD analysis project Ga0181531, IMG submission 119743) | Peatland microbial communities from MTU Mesocosm Facility, Houghton, MI, USA - PEATcosm2014_Bin11_10_metaG | ecosystem: Environmental > Terrestrial > Soil > Wetlands > Peat | place... | reverse complement strand
TCTCTGAGAAGATTCCCTGCACCGACTTGCGCACCAGGCTGGTCTTTCCCACCGCGAAGGAACCGATCATGCAGACTTTTTTAAGGAGCATAGCGAGTGTTTAACGGTTTCCGGCCGCCGCCGGAGCATCTAACGGCGGCGCCGGTCGCGTTCGGGAAGCGGCTCCGGCGGCGCTTTGGGCGACACGGACGCGAAACGTCACGCTGCGATTATACTGCCGCGCTTCCTCGTTTTCTTCTTTGCGCAGCGGCTCACTGGCGGCCACGCCGCGGCTCTGCAGCTCGGACTTCGTTACATCATCTCGCAACAGTTGCGCCACCACGTGTTCGGCCCGGCTGCGGCTCAGCGGCCCGTTGGTCGCCTCCACCCCGGAGCTGTCACTGTGCCCCACCACATCCAGCGTGGCGGTTTCGCCCAGCAATCGTCCTTTCTCGAGCAACAGTTTGATCTGGGGAGCAAGTTGCTCCAACTTGACTGCTTCCGTCACGTTCAGCACTGAACTGCCCACCGCAAACCTGATGATCGCGCCTTCCACCACCTTTTGTAGCCTCACAAACTCGGCCGCATCCGTGTCCGTCAATTGCGACGTATCCAGCGCACGAATCCCCGGCAGTAGTAATGCTTTGCTGCGCAGCGCCGCCGCCCAAGTCGTGGAAGCCTCTCCCTCGGGCCGCAACACACCGTCCGTAACCATCAGCTTGACGCCCGACGGTGGCTGTAGCACCGCCAAAGCGCGCTTTTGCACAATGGCGTCGTCCAGCGCGTAGTAGCCTCCCCAATGCTGTTCTGCCGCGTCGAGCGTCAGGCCTGCGGCTTTCAGCAACTCTGTGGGATCCGCGGCCAGCGGATCGCGCAATCCGCGAATCACATAGCGGCCATGGGCGCGCGCGAATCCCGTCACCACGATGCCCGGCTGCGCGCGCAACGTCTCCACAAATTGTCCCCATTTATAGTTCTGCCAGCCGCGATAGCCCATCCATCCCGTCAGCGCCAACCCCACCGCAATCACCACAGCCACTAGGTAGGGTTTCGGCTTCTCGCCCGCTTTTTCCTTGTACTGAAACTCCAGGCATTGCGACAGCTCGTCGTTCGCCCCGGCAAACGGTCCCGTCTCTCCCTCAAATCGCTCCATAGCCTCCGCAAAATTCCGGTGAATATGCTCCAGCGCCTCCGCCATACGCTGCCGGTAATCCGGCGGCGGAATCCCCCGAATCACGCACGCCAGAATCGCGTACGGACCATCCTCCACCCACACTTCCATCTCGCCCACATTGATCTTTTCGAGAATCTGTCCCTTCGCCGAGTGAAACGAATCGCGCACAAAATCCTGGATCGCAGACAACATGCCGGACACCAGGCTGGCGTCCTGCATGGCCACCGCCGGGGCCACGGCGTGCGCCAGCGGCAGACCGGTCTTTTTATGGATCAGGAAAACTTGCTCGACGCGAAACACCAAACTATGCAGCAGCACGATCTCCGAAAACGGCCGCCCCGTGCGCAGCGACTCCACCCGCCACTGCAAACCGCGCAGTGAAAAGCTGTGGTCCATCGCCTCGTTAAACGAATCGAAGAACGATCGCAGCGTCTGCAGAATCGAGCGACGGATCGCTGGCCCCATCACCGGGAACAGCGCGTCCGCCAGCGTCGTCGGATTTTTGCGCACCGATTCGCGCAATGCCGACTCCACCGTTGGCAGCAACGCTTTCCCCAGCGCCTCTTCCCCGCCCTCTTCCCTGCGCAACTCGATCGCTTCCGGCAGCACCGCGCTGATGTCCCCGGTGCGCAGTCCCGGGTCCTCCACGCGCTCGCGCAGTCGCGCCAAATCCTGCTGCTCCGGCGCCAGAATCAAATGCCGCAATTGTTCGAACGAGCCGCCGTCCCCGGACGAAACTTCCTCCTCGGGATCCAGCGGCAGGCGATAGATTGGGTCATCGGGCATAGGCAAGTGGTGAGCGCGTTCGGTACGGCGTTTGTAGCGACGCTCTTTAGGGCGTCATCGGCCATGTCGGATCCCGCACGACGCTGGGTCAACGCAAGGCCGCTCGGACAGGGCGCGGCAAGAACAAGTTCTATTTCTCCGGCAGTTCCAGCTCGCCCTTCAGCCGCAGCCCAAGCTCCGCGAACATGTCGCCCAGCGTCGCGCGGTCTGTCTTCTCATGACGCAACGCTTCCACCTCGCGCTCTAGCGCCGCTTCCATTTCCGTTTGCGCCTTGCGAATCTCGTTGCCCAGCGATTTCGATTGGTCCAGGATGCGCGTGCGCAAATCCCCCTGCGCGCTGGATAGCTGCTCTTCGAGCGACGACAGCTTTTTCTCCAAACTCTTTGCGCTGTCCCGCGTCTCGCGCGTCAACTCCTTCAACGCCTCGGCGCGCTCGCCCTTCTCCGTCTTCAAGCGCTGCCCCAGCGCCTCCATCTCCTGCTGCACGAACGATTCCAGCGAATCAAAGCGCTTCTTCAAATCGTCTCGCAGTGCGTCCGAGGCCTTCGCCAGCCGTTCCTCCAACCGCACAAAGCGCTTCTCGTAATCGCGCATCTGCGACCCAAACAAAATATCGCGGATCTTGTCGACGTTCTGCCCCTCACGCACTTCCCCATTGCCCATGTTCTTCTCTTCGTTATTGGCTGCCATGACTCTCCGGCCTCCCGTGGACTTGCTACGCATCGGCTTCCGAGGCATCAGGGGACACTACTACGTTTGGCGGCCTACCATCAAGCAGCACGGGGCTTTATCGCGGGCTTCGGAAGGACTCCACCGCGGCAGCTCCTTTGTGCGGCAGTGCCCTCAACTTGCGGCCTCGGACTAGTCGCGAAAACGCGCCAAGACATCGAGAATTTCCTGCCCGTACAGTTCAATTTTGCGCTCGCCGATGCCAGCAACGGCGCGGAGTTCGAGCAGCGTGCGCGGCTGCTTCTCGCACAAGGCATCCAAGGTAGTGTCATGCATGACGATAAAGGCCGGCAAGCTTTGTCGCTTGGCTATTTCGCGCCGCCACTGGCGCATATGATCGCGCAGGGCAGCGCGGGGCTGGACTGGAGCGTTCGCGGGTGTTCCCGAGACGGAGGGAGGCGCGGCGGAGAGGCGGGCACGGGCATTAGATGGCGAAACGTTAGCTGCAGCCGCGGCTAAGGCGGCGGCATTGGCGAGGGCCGCCTGTCTGCGATCCACGGTCGGCAAGGCATTTTGTGAGCTCGGCGTCTTGGATTTGGCGCGACGCGAAGCCTTCAGCGGCAACTGTCTCTGCTCATCCTTGAAAGCTTCGTCGATGGCAAAGCGCAGCCATTCCGGTTTGCCAACACAAAAATCGCAGGCTCCGCAGGATTGCCAGCTTCGCGATTCGCCGAAGTGGCGGCAGATAGCGTTGTGGCGGCATTCCCAGCCGTCGGCGAAGCCCACGATCTCGCGGTTGCGTTCCTCCGTGCGCGCACGTTCCAGTGGATCGATGACGTTGCGGGCGAAATAGTCAAGGATCTGCTTGTCCCGCCACTGCCACAGGAGCACACAGTCGGAGTCCAGACCGTCGCGTCCCGCGCGGCCCGCTTCCTGGTAAAACTGTTCAATGGACTTCGGAAGCGCGAGGTGAATCACCGCACGCACCGCGGCCTTGTTGATGCCTAATCCAAAGGCGTTCGTTCCAACCAGCACCGGCACTTCGTCGGAGCTCCACTGCTCCTGATGCCGGTTGCGCTTCTCGCTGTTCATCTTTCCGTGGTAGCCCAGTGCGTCGATGCCTTGCAATTTGAGCATTGCAACGGTCTCTTCCACGCGTTTGATGGTCGAGGCGTAAATAATGACGGACTGCCCGGCATACTTCTCCAGGGCCTTTAACAGCAACAGCTCCTGTTCGGCGGCTTTGCACAGCTTGATGAGATAGCGGAGATTCGGGCGATGAAAGCTGGCGATGTATTTATCGGGCTCGCGCAGTTGCAACTGCTCGATGATGTCGTGGCGCACGCGCTGGGTAGCGCTGGCGGTGAATGCGGCGATGGGCGTCTGCGGAAAATGTTTCCGCAAGGCACTCATCTGGCGGTATTCCGGACGGAATTCGTGGCCCCACTCGGAGATGCAATGGGCTTCGTCGATGGCGAAAAAGGAAAGCTGGATGCCGCCCAGCCAGTCGAGCGTGTCCTGCCGCGCCAGCCGCTCCGGCGATAAATACAGCAAACGGTACGCGCCGCCGCGCGCCTGCTTGATAATCCCCGCCTGCTCACCCGCACTCAATGTACTGTTCAGAAATGCTGCAGGAATCCCCATCAGCGCCAACTGCGCCACCTGATCCTGCATCAACGCAATTAGGGGAGAAATAACAATCGCCGTCCGCTCCGCCAGCAGCGCCGCCGGCAACTGGTAGCACAGCGATTTACCGCCACCAGTCGGCATGACCACGCAAGTATCACGTCCGTCCAGCAAACTCCGCACTATCTGTTCCTGCCGCGGACGAAACGCCTCATATCCCCAATATCGCTTCAGCGCGCTCGTCAACTCGTCAGGCGCAATCGTCCTCGCAGTGGCAGACACCATGCACGAAGTATAGTTTTAGCCGCCATGGGCGTCCACCAACCCAGCCGCTTTTAGAGGTCACTTTCCGAGGTGCGGGCCTGCCTTTGTAGCGGCCGCCTGCCGAGGCGGGCGCCTTTGTCTTTGTAGTGCCGCCCTCAGGGATTATAAAAAAACCAAATCGCCTTCGCCATCAACCCCGTCAGCAACGCCTCAACAACGAAAGAAACGCCCCAGCGACCAATCCGGCCGCAACCATCGTCAAACTCCCAGGCTCCCGAACCGTATTCGACCCACCTCCGCCGCCCGACCCTCCAGAGCCACTCCCGCCTCCCGGTTGACCGCATTTGGAGACGTAGTAACTTTGGCTAGCGTGGCAACGCGATGGCTAACATCCATGAAAAGCGACGAGAGACGCCGGAGGCAGCGTGCTGGCGCGTGTCCCATCTTTTCCTCGTTCGAGGGTCTCGTTCGAAGGGTTCGTTTGAGGGCTTTAGTTGTGCGAGGGCTTTTTCTCTTCTGGATGGGCGGCGTGTTGCGCCGTGGGCTTCGATTCGTGCGTCGTTGCCGGCTTCGGTTCTGGCCTCGATGCCGCAGGCTTGGCTTCGTGAGCCACTGCGGGCTTGGGCTCCGCTTTGGGCTTCGACGCAGACTTTGGCTCGTGCGTGGCCGTTGATTTTGGTTCGCTGGCGGGCTTGCTTTCCGTCTTCGGCTCATGGGTTGTCGCCGGCTTGGGTTCGGTCCTGGGCTTGATTTCCGGCTTCGCGGTGTGCGAAGTGTTCGCGGATTTGGACTCGGTGCGAGCTTCCGCCGCCGGCTTGGTTTCGTGCGCGGTGCTGGATTTCGCTTCCGTGCGCGGCGCGGTCGAATGCGGCGTTGCGGTATGCGGGGTTGCAGTATGCGTGGTCGCTGGCTTGGATTCGGTGTGCGCCGCGCTCTCCGGCTTTGCTTCGTGAGACGAAGTAGCTGACTTTGTGTCCGTGCGCGGCTTGGTCACGGTCTTGGGTTCATGCGTGGTGGTGGACTTCGCTTCGCTGCGCGGCGCGACCGTGTGCGATGCAGCGGGCTTCGATTCGGTATGTGCCTCGGATCCCGACTTACGCTCCGTCGAGGTCTTGGGTTCCGCGGGAGTCTTGTTCTCCGTACGCGCTGCGCTATCCGAGCGGGGCTTAGCGGCAGGCTTCGCCGCCGTGCGCGTGGTCGCCGTCGAATGGCTGCTCGCTGCCCCGCGTGCTCGCACTACACCCGTGCCGTGAAACTCGCCGGGCTTGGCGGTGGCCGCCACCGCTGGGCGGCCATGGTTCACGGACGCGAACTGGCTGCGGTCCGAGCGCGCGGAGTTCTCATGCTCACGCTGCGCCGAGGTCGCCTCGACATGGTTTTCGTGCGCGAGCCGTTCTTGCTCCGCCGTCGGTCGCGTGCTGATGCCGCCGCGTCCGCCGTTATAGGCCACGTGCGAATAATTGTTGACGACGGTCTTCTGGTAAACGTTGTGCACCACCGAAACGTTTACGCGGTTCACGCGGCTGTTATAAAAGAAGTTGCCGCCATTCCAATAACCGCCGACATAACCGGTGCCGATGTAGCCGAAGCCGTAATTAATTCCGCCATAAAATCCTACGGTCGGGCCCCAGTAGCCGGCGTTCCAAAGGTACGAGCCGCCGGACCAGCCCCAATAACCCGGGGTCCACAGAACACCAACCTGCGGGGGTTCCACCCAGGTACCCGGCACCCAGTAATAGCCGCCGTCATCGGCGTAGCCCCAGTAGCCGGGCGTCCAAATGTAACCATCTGCCGGGCAGAGAGGCTGCGTATAGACGGGCAGCACGGGCGGGGCAAGCGTCACGGAGACACCGACACCGATTTGTGCCGAGGCCGTAGGCGCGGCGGCCGCAACTGCGAGCAAGATGGCAGCTAGAAAAATCCAGCGGAAAGTCTTTATTAATTTTGCTGACCGGCCAAGATTGAAGGTTTGCATTTCGTCGCCTCGCGAGCCCGGCCACGTGAGCAAACCGGGAGAGTTCCAGCAGGGAGATAGGGTAGGTACTGATAACGGTATACGCGCGGGACGAAAACGCGGCGATACGGTGAAGTCCCTAAATGCGTCGGTATATTGGGGTAGGGGCGAAATACGCCGAGGCGGCAGAAAAAACCGTTTGATCGATCTTCAGACGGGAAAAACAGAAGAATGGTGCGCCTGGTGAGGTTCGAACTCACGACCTTTAGCTTCGGAGGCTAACGCTCTATCCAGCTGAGCTACAGGCGCGCACAACGCGCAGGACGCAGTGCAACGACGGTGCGCATCGATCAACCAGCAGCGGTGCAAACCCGCCGCCTGCTTTGATTCTATCCGTAAGGCCAAAACTGCGCCAGAGCGAACTCGCCCTAGACCGCGCGGGCGGATTTGTTTGCCAAGGCGTCGTCGCGGTGGCGCGGCGCAATGTGCCGCCCCTACGGGGCTCCGGGCTCGTGTGCGGGCAAACCGAGGCCTCGCGGCCTGGGCTAAATTGTGCTGCGCCTGCGTCGCTGGTTGTTGGCGATGCTCCGCCGGCGACGAGCGAACGGCGCGCAGGTGCGCTCCTAGCCCTTGGCCCGGGAGCTGATCTCTTTGGCCAACTTCTCGATCTCTTCCGCTTTTTTCACCATGGCCAGGGACAGGACTTGCGAGGAATCCGTCTTGTCGACCTCAGCTTTCAATTCCGTGGCCAGTTGCAGCAATCTTTCGACGCGCTTCTTGATGTCTTTCTCGTTGGCTTCCAGAATGCCCTTGGTGGGCGGCTTGAGTTTGGCGGCGGCATCGTCTTCATCGCCGCTGGCCGGGTCGCTGCCGGTGGGACGTGGCGGAGGATTTTGTTGCCGCGCCTGCGAGCGCACCTCCGCGGCCAGCAGCGCCAATGCCGCGGCGCATCCTCCCAGCAGAGCCAGCCAATGGCGACGTCCGCGCGCTTCGGGCGATCGCTGTGAAGCATTCGCTACGTCCTCTTCCCCATCGTCCGGTATCTTCATGGCCCGTCCCCGGCACGGCGTGCGATCTTGACGTATGGCCCAGCGCCGCCGCGCGCAAACCGCAACATCGTCCAGTGCTATACTCCCTCTCTCTGAAAAATTATGTCCAGCGTCTTCACAACGTGGCCCGCGTTCCCGCTCGTTCCTCTGCTGCACCTCATCGTTATTATAGTTGTTGCGCTGATACTAAACCGCGTGCTGCGGGTGATCACCAAGTTGCTGATTCGCCCGGCGGCCTCGCAGTCGCGCGCGGCGCAGAGCCGCGAGCAACAGACGCGCACCGTGGCCGGCATTTTGTACAGCGCGGGCAGCAAAATCGTCTGGGCGGTGGCGATACTCACCGCGCTCACGGAGTTCGGTTTTAACATTACGCCCGTCGCGGCGTTCGCCGGGCTGGCCAGCCTGGCGCTGGGATTCGGCGCGCAAAATCTGGTACGCGATGTGATCACCGGCTTTTACATCGTGCTGGAAGATCAGTACGTGGTGGGCGACACCATCCAAGTGGGGGAGACGCTGGGCCGCGTGGAACATGTGACGCTGCGGCGCACGGTGGTGCGCGACCTGCGCGGCGCGCTGGTGACGCTCTCCAACGGCGACATCCGCACGGTGGCCAACCTCAGCCGGGACTGGTCGCAAGCTTTCGTGGACATTGCGCTGGCGCCGGAAACGCCCATCGAAAAAACGCTCGTGGCGCTGGAGGCCGCGGCCGCCGAACTGCGCTCCGATCCCGCGTGGTCGCAGGCGCTGGTGGACGGCCCGCGCATCCTCGGCGTGCAAAGCATCGATCGGGCCGCCGCCACGGTGCGCCTGCAAGTGCGCACCGCGCCCACGCGCCAGGACGAGGTGGCGCGGGAACTGCGCCGCCGCATCCATATCGAATTTCAGCGCCAAAATATTCCGCTGGCCACCGTGCAGCGCCTGGAAATTGCCAATCCGGCGGCCGGTGGAATATCGCCCGCCGCGGCTGCCACGGAGGGAACCTCCGGCACCGACGGCGTGCTTTCCGGCGCCGGAAGAGATTCCATGTCCCGGCCGGAACAGCAAGCCTGAGGCTCCTCCGCGTGGCAAATACGAACCGATAGCCGGGCAATTTTTAGAGTTGGTCTTACCATGGGCTCTCGCCATGGTGGAGGAACGATATGAGCGATGTGAGCTACGAAGAAGTTAATCTGCTGCTGCGACTCTACGACATGCGCCGGGAACCACAAATCCGCAAAGCGCGCGCCTGGTTTACGGACCATTTCCACCCGGAATCTCCAGACGAAATGATGCAGAAGTATCCGCAAGGCAGCGAAGAAAATACCTATATCCGCATGGTCATCAGCTATTGGGAGATGGTGGGGAGCATCGTAAATCGCGGGCTCATCGACGACGAGCTGTTTTTTGAAAGCAACGGCGAGATCTGGGTGGTTTGGGACCGCATGCGGGCGGTGGTTCCCACGTGGCGCTCGGCGTTTAAAAATCCCCTGCTGTTCTCGAATATCGAAGAAGTGTGCAAGCGCCTGGAGGTCTGGCGGGAAAAGCGGGCACCGGGCTCGACGGCCGCAATGCGGCAAATGCTCGGCGAGAGCAAAATAAAATCCTACTAACTTTGTGGAGCGGCACACGCGAGGCGCCGCCGATGCGATAATCAGCGCGAGCGGGCCTTTTCCAATCGCTTGGCCGCCACGGGAGCCACACCATCGGCTGGTGGCTCCGCGATCCGCACGCAATTGCGTCCTGCGGCCTTCGCCGCATACAGCGCGGCGTCCACATGGGCCAAACATTGTTCCGCGCCGAGCGCTCCCCAGTCCACGCTGCGCAACACGCCCACGCTCATGGTAATGGTTAGCGGACCGCGCTGGGTGACGAACTCGCGTTTGGCGACGGTCTCGCGCATTTGCTCGGCGCGGCCCAATGACGACGCGGGATCGCAATTATTCAATACCACCAGGAATTCTTCGCCGCCGTATCGCCCAACGTAATCGTAAGAACGCACGGACGCCAGCAGGCGCTTGGCTACTTCGCGCAACGCTTCATCCCCCACCGGATGCCCGTAAGTATCGTTGACGCGCTTAAAATAATCGACGTCGCACAAGAGAATCGCCGTAGAGTGCCGTTCGCGGTTGGCACGCGCTAGTTCGCGGTCCAGCAAATCCATAATCACACCGCGATTCCACAACCCGGTGAGTGAATCGTGCGTCGCCTTGAAGCGCATGTCCTCGCGCGCCTCGACCAGGCGGTCCTCAAGGCTGAGGATGCGCAAACCCGTGCGCAGCCGGGCTTTCAGCTCCTCCGGGTGAAACGGTTTGGTCAGGTAGTCGTCGGCGCCCGCACGCAGACCTTCCACCTTGTCTTCGCTCGATTCCTTGGAGGTGAGAAAGATCATGTACACGTAGGATTTCTCGGCGCGGCCGCGCACCGCACGGCACACCCCGGGTCCGTCCACCTCCGGCATCTCCCAATCCAGCAGCGCCAGGCGCGGCCCGTCCGGGCGGCAAAGTTCCTCTTGTGCCAGTCGGCCATTCTCCACCGCCAACACCTCGTAGCCCGCGCGTTCCAAAGTTTTTTGCAGCAGCCGGCGGGAAACGGCGTCGTCTTCGGCGATGAGTATTTTCATCGGCAGACCTCCACCAGGCAGGACTCGAGCAGGGGCAGAAGAGTGGCCGTCTCAGCTTCCAGCGCTTGCACGGCCGCCGGCAACGCCGCCGCGTCGGCGCCCTTGCCGATGCGCTCCACATTCGCCGCCAGCGACGCGGCGCGGCCGGCCGCGAGATTGCCAAACATCCCTTTGAGCGCGTGGCCCATCGTTCCCACGCGCTTCATATCGCCTGCGACCACCGCTGCAAGCAACTGCTCGCGATGCTGCGGGAAGTCTTTTTTGAAGATTTCCAGCAGTTCTTTCATCAATTCGCGGTCGTTGTCCACGCGCTCGAGCAACTCGCTTAAGTTAAACGATTCTTCCTCGAGTAGCCCCGCTTGCTCGCCGGCCGGAGCGGCGTCCGCCCCTTCGTCCGCGTTTCCGGAGAATTTCTCCAGTTCCGCTCGCAACATCTCTTTGCGAATCGGTTTCGAAATATAGCCGTCCATACCCGCTTCTAGATATTTCTCCGCATCACCAGCCATGGCGTTCGCCGTCATCGCCACGATGGGCAATCGCTGTACGCGCGGATTTTTCGACGTCCGGATAATGCGCGTGGCCTCCAGCCCGCCCATGACCGGCATCTGAATGTCCATCAACACCAGATCGAACGAATCCCGCTCCACCATCTCCGTGGCCTGCTTGCCATTCACGGCCAGACCTACGGCGTGCCCCATTCTTTCCAGCAGCCGCAGCGCAAGCTGCTGATTCACGGGATTGTCCTCCACCAGCAACAGACGCATCGCGGTCTTTGCCCTTCCCGCCGGATTTTTTTGCGCGTGGTGCAACAACCTGCCGGGGACTTGCAAAGCCTCGAGAATCGCCCGGTGCAATGTCTCGCGCCGAACCGGCCGCGTCAGATACCGCGAAATCTTCAGGCTCAGCGTCCGCTCGCGATTCTCCGCTGCGCGCCCAGACGACAGCATCACCATCGCCACGTTGTGGGAGCCTTCCAATGCGCGTATTTTTTCCGCGCACTCGTACCCGTTCATCTCAGGCATGTTGCAGTCCATCAGAATCGCGGAGAAGGGCGGGCCCTCGCGCAGGCTGTGCGCGAAGAGTTCCAGCGCTCTGGGACCGCTGTCGGCTAGCTCAGGCACCATTCCCAATTGCGACAAAAGCCGGCCCAGCAATTGCAGATTCACGTCATTGTCGTCCACTACGAGTACCCGCTTCCCGGCGAGTTCCGGGAGGATTAGCGTCGTAGCTAAGGCGGGCGGTGCGACAGCTGGCAGACTCACGCGGAACGAGAATGTACTGCCCCGCCCGACGGCGCTGGCCACCTCGATCTCTCCGCCCATTAATTGCACTAGCCGCGCGCTAATCGATAGGCCCAGCCCCGTCCCGCCGAACTCGCGCGTCGTGGTGGCGTCGGCCTGCGAAAAGGAGTCGAAAATGACGCGGTGCTTTTCCGGGGGAATCCCGATGCCGGTGTCGGAAACGGAAAAATGTAACGTATCTTGTTGCTCCGCCGAGTTCTGCTGCCCCACGCGTACCGTCACGCCGCCGCTCTTCGTAAACTTGATGGCATTGCCCACCAGGTTCAGCAGCACTTGCCGCAGTCGTATCGCGTCTCCTTTTACCCACTCCGGTACTTCCGCGGCCAGCGACCAGCTCATTTCCAATCCCTTGTTCTGAGCGCGCACGGCCAGCGGTTGCAGCGCATTTTCGAGACAGTCTAAGAGTGAAAACGGCACGCATTCCAGCTCCAGTTTTCCCGCATCGATCTTGGAAAAATCCAATATGTCGTCGACGATGCCCAGCAGCGCTTCCGCCGAGTTCTTCACCATGCTCAGGTAATCGCGCTGCTCCGCCGTTAGCTCCGTATCCAGCGTCAGTTCCGTCATACCCAGGATCCCGTTCATCGGCGTGCGGATTTCATGGCTCATGTTGGCCAGGAATTCGCTCTTAGCCACGTTCGCCGCTTCCGCCGCCGCCACGGCCTGACTCAGCCGTTCCGCGGCCTCGTAGCGTTCGCTCACGTCCATCACCACCCCGATGTATCGCTTACTCAATCCATCGGAGGAAGAAATTGGTCGCGCGAGCCCCTCCACTTGCACCGTCCGTCCGCTGTTCGTAATCATGCGGTAGCTGGCGGTAAAAAAGCTTTGCGCACGCACCGCCGTTTGAAATCCCGCATACACCCGTTCCACGTCGTCGGGATGAATCGATCGGCGCCATCCCAGGCCCGTCGCTTCCTCCGCCGTCATCCCCATCATTTCCAGCAATCGCTCGTTCATGTACTCGTTGCGCCCTTGGTCGTCTGCCACGTAAATCCCGATCGGCGCGGATCGGCTCAGCGTGCGAAATAGCTCTTCGCTCTCGCGGAGGGCCTTCTCCGATTTCAGTCGTTGCGTAATATCTAGATACAAAATCAGGAATTCCTGGGGGCGGTTCTTCATGTCCAGCGCCACGACCTGCAGGTCCAGGTCGAGCAGTTGCCCGTTCTTGTGTTTCCGCTGCACCCTCCTCTGCCGCATGTTGGGATACACAAGTCCCCGCAGGCTCGCCAAGATGTCCTCGCGCTCGCCGGACGGCGCGACCAAATCATAGAGGTGCCGCCCGGCCGACTCTTCCTGGCTGTACCCAAACAAAGTTCCGAACGCCGGATTGCTCAGTGTGATGCGTGCCTCTTGATCGATCACCAGTACCGGATTCGGATTGCGCACGATAAGCGTGTCCAGGAATGCCGTGCGCTCCTGCAACTCCCGCTCGGCGCGAAAACGTTGCGCTATCTGCCCTTCCATTTCCAGCGTTCTTTCCGTCACGCGGTTTTCCAGCGATTCTCGCGCTTCTTGCAGCTCCGCTTCGCGCCGCTCGATTTCTTCCAGCATGTTGTTGAAGTCCGCGCTCAGTTGACCCAGTTCGCGCCCCGGTAACTCCCGGGAACGTTCCGAGTACCGCCGCGTCGACGCCACCGTGCGCGCCAGCCCTGCCAGTTCCAGAATCGGTCCGCTGATCGACCGCTGCAGCCCGCTCGAGAGGAAATACACCAGCAACAGACTCGCTGCTGCGACCCCCGCCGTCAACTCTCCGAACAACCGCCCCCGTTTGCGCAGATCTTCTAATCCCACTTCGAGGTACAGTGTGCCGACTGGATGCGACGCGGTGAGGATCGGCAAATCGACCGCCACCACTCCTCGCCGCCAGGTCAACTCCTTGGGGGCTCGTATGGGGACCGCATTCCCTCCGCGTAAGTCCCCGCGCTCATAGTTCGCCAGCACCGATCGATCGTTGCGAAACAATATCGCCCGCCGCACGTCCGCGTGTTTCGCTAACACCTGCAACAGGCGCTCGCCTTCCGTGCGATCCCCAAACGCCAGCGCCTTCGTGGCATCGGTTTCGACTAGCTCGGCGTATAATTGCAATTCCAACGTCTTCCGCTCCTGCGCCATGCGAAAGTCGAATAGAGAAAACGCTATATACGCCAGCGACATCGCCAACCCACTGCTCAGCATCGCCGTCAGCAACAGGCGGTGGCGTAGCGAAGGTTGCAAGAACAGCGGCATCCCCATCATCACCCTTGGCCGTTTCCGGCAGATTCAGTACTCGTCTGGCCAGCCTCAGGAATCGAGAACTCAGTCCGCGCTTTGCCACCCATCCAGCCTCCATCTGGAAGCTTGTCCGCTACATCCATGGTTGTTTGTGCGGCAACACACACATCACCCGCAGAAATCAGCGCACGCAAATCGCCACAGTCCTGAATCAACTTAAACTACTGATTGTATTGATATTAGAGTCTAATCAAAAAACCGCCTGTCGGCTTTATGGACCGCGCCGGAACGAGTTTTGGACAGCGGTTCATTATGGGATTTGGCTCCTGCCATCACCCTCGGTCCCGTGCGTATGGGCTTTGAAATATAGCCATGCATTCCCACCTCTTCTCCGCAGTGCTGCTTGTGGCGTTTGCCGTCAAAGCAGACTTCACCCAAGGGCGGTACCCGCACGAAGCGCGCCACTTCGCGCCCCGCTCTATCTTTCAATTTCCTCATTCGCTTGGTGTTACGCTGGCCTGCGAGGCCAGCGGCGGGCTGTGTGGGACCGCGATGGGACTACCGCCGAATTTCGTTTCGCTTTGGAACTGCCCTCTCCATCGCTCGCGAAATGCGTCGACCGGCCTGCACCAAAATAGAAAACGCCGGATCGCCGCCCTGCAAAATCCAGGTGGCGTCCGGCGTTACGAAAAAAAAGTCTAGTCGAGCCCTATGCTCGCAGCTTTATGCTCGCAACCTCATGCTCGCAACTTCCGCGCGCTTAGCAGCGCTAGCGCCGCCAATCCTACGCCCAGCATGGGCACCGTCCCCGGCTCGGGCGTGCCCACCGGACCGCCGGTGATGGTCACCGTCCCCGGGCCCGTTGGCAAATTTGGATCGTTCGAGGCGTAGCACGTTCCGGTGGTGGGATCACAGGCCCCCGGCACCAGCGGCGCATTGGGGAAGTTGGAACTCCACGAGCCCGTTCCTCCCCCGCCGGTCAAATCACCGCCAGACCCGCCTCCCGGCAGGTTCAACTGGGTCCCGAGCGCCGGTTCTCCCCCGTCCACCGTGTAGACCAAGTTCGGATTAACACACGCATTCAGGGTCACGACAGTGCCGCAGTCTCTGCTCGCGGTCAACTCCAGGCTGTAATATTTTCCCGTGAAATCCACATCGTCATCCCAAGTATCGTAGTTAGCCGTGTATATGGGAATCGTACCCAGCGGCAGCGATTCGTCCACCACCGTGTCCCCGAATAAATCCACGTGAAAATCGCCGGACACCGGCAGCCCGACTGTCGTCGTCGGAGTAATGGGCATATCCACCTGCACCCCCGGCGCAAAGTTTACGAAAAATGTGCCGGCGCCTGCTTCGGCCGGCAGAGAATTGTCGAAGGTGTAATTCAGCGCCCCGCTCGATACGCCATGCCACGTCAGCACGTCCGACGGCGAATATCCGCCCGTGGTATTTACCCAGGTGTAGTAGCCATACTGCACCGTCGGCGCATAGCTAATGCTGGTTTGCAGCTGCACGCCGACGTTTACGCCCGCCGAAGCCGAGGCCACATACGCGTTTGCCGAAACTCCCAGGAATTGCGACGGGGAATTTGCCGTGCCATTGGCGCTCCCACTGGACAAGGTCGTCCCGCCGCCAATGGTGGCGTTCGCGCTGGTGTTCAGGCCGACGTTCAGAATCGATGGGTCCCCGCTGAAAGGACCAATGTCGTAGTGAAAATTGGAGCCGACCGAGAGCCCCGCGCTGGAGCCAATCGACGACTGGCTCGTCCATAGCGGGGTGTATGCGTAGTTGAAACCCTGCCCCGCGGTAAACGTCTGACCCGCCGTGATCGTCGGGAACACAAAGGTGGTCTGGCCATTCGTGGACGCGGCCAAGCTCAGCCCCAGCGTGGTGTTGGCATCCACACCAAAGTTGCTGAACGGAAAAGGGCCCGCATTTCCCATCAGCGTGTCATAGGTCGCCGTATTTAAGGAATACGTATCCAGCGACTGCGTGAGATACGCCTGCCCGCGTGCCCCGGCACCCAGCATCAGAAATGTAATCGCCAATCCCAGCGCTTTTATCTTCATCGATTTTCTCCCGTCCTGCCCCAGATCTCGTCCGTTCGCGTACACGCCATACTTGGGCGCTCGCTCTATCCAGCAATTTGCCCCCGTCTTCCGCGCCCGTCAATTTAACTGCCGCCCAACTCTATCTAAACTGCTAAACCGCACATTTGTAAGGCTTTGCACCGCTTTCTAAACTGTGCCACGGGCCGGTTTGCGAGCGTGGCTTCCTCACGGCACTGGGTGTAGAATCAACTGGACGTTCGAGCGTAACTGCGCTACATCCGGCGCAGCGCCACTTGCCCAGCGAGACCAACATCGCCCACCCAGTCTGAGTTCGCCCAGAGGAACCATGCGAATACCTTTAGGTCTTTCGGTGTTGGCCGCGGCTATGTTCTTGCTATCCTGCGGCGCGCGCCGCGTGGCCGATGTGCTCGACGTTGAAGTCGCGCCGCAATTTTCCGGCCCCGCCGAGATCAGAGCCTGCCGCGCTGGCCAACCCAAGACCTTATCCATCTCCCTTGACGAGCAAGGAGTCGGAGAGACCGGCGCGTGCTCCTTCTCAGACCAGGTTCGCGTGCGTCTGCACCGCGCAGGCCGCGTGGTAGAAATACCGCCGCAGGAGGTACACCTCCTCAAGACGGGTGATGGCATCGTTACTGCGCT
>Ga0181531_10001229_pt1 | contig 16331 bp, 11 predicted proteins | sample PEATcosm2014_Bin_38_FD_119743 | JGI IMG/M metagenome (GOLD analysis project Ga0181531, IMG submission 119743) | Peatland microbial communities from MTU Mesocosm Facility, Houghton, MI, USA - PEATcosm2014_Bin11_10_metaG | ecosystem: Environmental > Terrestrial > Soil > Wetlands > Peat | place... | reverse complement strand
GAATTCATGGATTTGTGAGAGCACGACGCCACCCCCCAGGTCGGCGCGGGCCGCATACATTTGGCGGTAGTCCTCATAAGGATGCCAGTTGGGGAGATACTCGCCTACGGTGGCGCGGACGGCGAGCATGTTCCCAAGCACGCGACTCTGCAATATCTCCGCCAGCTTGCGCAGGCAGGGATGGAAGCGCAATTGATAACCGACCATGGCAATACGCTTCTGCCCAGCCGCCGCCCGAACCAGCTCCTCTATGCCGTTGATGGAATCGCTCAACGGCTTTTCGACAAAGATATCGCATCCGGCGCGAATGCAAGAGAGCGCGACCGGGACGTGCAGACTGCTGGGATTGCAAACAAAGGCAATATCCGGCTTTTCCGCCAACGCCTCATCCAGGCTGGAAAAGACGCGAATGGAATACTCGTTCTCTACGTTTCGGCCGGCGTCGGCTCCCATGGTGGGCGTGACGACGTGCGTCTGTCGACGAACGCGATAAGCGATGAATTCGGCACTATCGCCGAGCAGGGCGCGGAGATTGCGTGTGTGGCGCTGACCGATGCCGCCGAGACCGATCATGAGGATCTTCATTGGGTGACCTTCATTGCCGTTTCAATCTGGCTGGCAGCCCAGGCCCGGTTCTGAGCAATCCACGGCAACTCAAGGCCCGGTTCCGAACGAGCGATTTGCAACACGTAATCGCCGCGATAGTGCAGCGCCGCCAGGCCGCTGAAGACTCCGGGCAGATCGGCATCGCCCGTGCCGAGCGGAACGGTTCCGCCGCCGAGCCGGCGGTCTTTAATGTGAACGCTGCCGATGCGGTGGCCGTAGGCCGCAAATTCCTCGCTCACCCGATAACCGAGCGAGCTGCTGTTCCCGGAGTCATAATTTGCGCGGAGCAGGGGATGCGGACACTCCTCCAGGAGCGCGGCAAAGGGTTGCGGCGCCAGAGAAGTTTCTAGATGAAGCTCCACGTTGTTTTCTTCCGCCGCGGGCAGGAGCGTACGCAGGATAGATAGGGTTTGGCGTTTCTCGTCTTCGTTCTCGATACGCGATTTGTCCACAAAGGGAATGACAACTCGGCCAATACCCACCATCCGGCAGCGGGAGAGCAGCCACTCCATTTTTTGAATCAACTCGTCCTGTTCCTCCCGTGTGGCGCGCAGAAAAGGCCGGTCCATGAAGTAGTCGGCGCAAAGCGAGCGCACGGCGGTGCCGGTTTCGTGGGAAAGAGCATGCATTTCGGCAACGCCCGCATCGCTGGAAAGAGGGTTTGCGTCTTCGCCGTATACATCGAAGATCCACTCGATTGCATTCAGCCCGGCCTGCGCGGCCAGGGCGAACTCATCCCGCCATCGCTCCCGAGGAAAAGATTGAAAGTGACCGCCCTCCGGAGGCACCAGTCGGCCTTGCATGATGGCGAGATAGGGCATGAGCGTCCTCCTACTCCTCGATAACCGGGATGAGCATGTTGGCGTTAAATTCCTCGCGGCCCAGGAATGGCCAAAGGTCCTCCAGCGGTTTTGAGACAAACGAACCGTCGGGGCGCTGGACGGACGAAAGCCTGGGTTGGCGAACTTCGTCGAGCACAATGTGCACGTCGCAAACGACGGGGCCGGGGGTGGCCAGGACCCTGCGTATTTCGTCCGCCAAATGGCGTTGGCTGGTGATGACATCCGTCGTGATGCCGTATGCCTCGGCGACGCGGCGGACATCCGGGAGCGTCTGGCCAGTTGCGGCGTCGCAGCCGATGCTGCAAGCACCGAAGAAGGCCGTCTGGGAGGCACGAATGGAGCCATATCCCTCGTTGTCGAGGACGAAGAACTTCACCGGCAGCTTCAGGCGAGCAATCGTCTCCAACTCTTGAATATTGAACTGGAAGCCGCCATCTCCGTCCACACAGATGATATTGCGTGCTGAGCCTTCGGCTGCGCCCACAATGCCCGCTCCCACCGATGCGGGGATGCCGAAACCCATGGCCCCAAGGGCTGTGGTGTGGAAGATGCGCTGCCCGCGCTTGGTGCGAAAAGCCAGCAGGAACAGCTCAATTCCAGTCCCGGAACTGCCGGAGATACAGAAGTCTCCTTCATTGAGTATCCCGGACATGACTTCGGCGAAGTTGTAGACGCTCACCCTGCCTTCCCGGACTTTGTGTTCAGGCAGCACCAGAGGATACCGCGTGCGCCAATCGGCACAGCGCCTCTTCCATGCGGTGCGGTCCTTCTTTTCGATGCTGGAGGCGTGGGCCAGCATTGCGCGCATGAAGTCGCCTGCGTCGGCGCAGATGGGGAATTGGATGGAATCCCCCATCTTTTTCAGCTCTGTGGGGTCAATGTCCACCATGGCTTTGCAAGCCGCCCTTGCGAAGCCCTCCGGCGCGTATCCAGTCACAATGCGGTCGAGCCGGGAGCCGATGGAAAGCAGGAAATCGCAGTTCTGGATGGCGAAGTTGGCCCCGCGTTGCGCAATGGTACCCGGGCGCCCTACATAGAGCGGATCGTCATCCGCCATCAGGTCAATGGCAAGCCAGGTAACCTCCACCGGTATGTCAAGCGCGCGGATGAGCTGTTCCATTGCAGCTTCAGCGCGCGAAAGCCGAATGCCATTGCCGATCAGCAGCATAGGCCGCTCGGCGTGGTTGAGCTTTGCCAGGATCTTCTCGATCTCGGAGTTCAGATCCGCGGGCGAAATCCTGCTGGCTTGGGCCGCGGCGACTTCCGCAGGATCGAAACCGCGCAGCGTGTTGGGGTCGTCGATGGGAGAGGCCTGCACGTCGAGCGGGATGTCGATCCAAACCGGACCGGGCCGCCCGGTGCGCGCCAAATGGATGGCCTTTTCCAGGTGATAGCGAATCTCGCTCGGCTCCAGCACGGTAACTGCGTACTTGGTGATGGGAGTTACGATCGAGACAATGTCCACCTCCTGCACGCCAACTTGCCGCATGCCCAGCGGCTTGTTGTTTTGGTCAAAGGCACGGTCCGGCCGCTTTACCTGGCCGGAGATGTAGAGCGTGGGAGTCGAGTCCAGCCATGCACCGGCGACACCGGTGACGGCGTTGGTGCTGCCCGGCCCGGTGGTGACCATGCAGACTCCCAGGTTATTTGTCGCTTTGGAGTAGTTTTCTGCCGCAACCGCACTGGCTTGTTCGTGCAGATTGCAGACCGGAATCAACCGTTTTTCACCTGCGAGGGAGTTGTTCAGGTGCATGGCGCCGCCGCCGGTGACCAGAAATACATGCTTCACGCCTTGCTCAGCAATGAAGCGCACTACATAATCGGAAAGCTTCATGAGTTCGACCGTACCTGCGTTCAGAAACTATTTAGAGTTCAAGCTTTGGCGAAGACTTCCTGCACACGCAATCCCCGCGCCGCCAGAAGCGCTTCAATCAGCTCACGGACCGCGCCGTTGCCGCCGGCGCATTTCGCGACGAAATCCACCCGGGCCAGAACGTCCTGCGCCGCGTTGGCCGGAGCCGCGGAGAAGCCGGCAATCTGCATAGCTGGCAGATCGTTCACGTCGTCTCCCATGAAGCAAATCTGGGCCAGCTCCATTCCGGCTGCTGCGGCAAATTCCCGCAGAGCAGTTGCCTTGTCGCGGCAGCCTTTGGCGACGTGTCGGATATGCAATTTTTCCGCGTAGCGGTCCACAAGCGGACTATCCTCACCCGAGATCAGCGCCAACTCAAGGCCGGCGCGCCTGGCCAGCGAGACACCCATGATGTCGGCGAAGCAGAAGCGCTTCCACTCTTCGCCCCCGGGTCCCCACCACAGGCCGCCATCGGTGAGCACTCCGTCCACATCCATTGCGACTGCCCGAATTTCCTTGAGGCGGGCGTTTGCGGAGTTTGTTTCCGTCATGCCGGGCTACACCGCCGCGCCGACGCGCCGAAGCTTTTTGATGATCGGCACTTCGCGCTCGTATACCCGCTTGACGCCGTCGCCCTTGGACTGCTCCCAAAGGCGGATATCGCGCACTAGCCGCGAGATGCCGTTGGGCTCCAACGAAGCCGCCTGATCGGAGCCCCAACTCGCACGATCCATGGTGATGTGGCGCTCCACACAGCAAGCGCCAAGAGCAGCGGCACAGACACTCGTAGGTATGCCCGTTTCATGCCCGGAGTAGCCTACCGGCACTCCGTAACGTTCCGCCATGACCGGGATTGCGCGAAGATTCAGTTCGTCGTAGTTGGCCGGGTAGGTACTGGTGGCATGCATCAGGACCAGATCTTCCTTGCCCAGAACATCGACGGCATGATCGATCTCGGCGTAGGTGCTCATTCCGGTGGAGAGGATGACCGGCTTTCCGGTCCTGCGAATATGGCGCAACAGGTTGTCGTCGGTGAGCGAGGCGGATGCGATCTTGTGGACGGGCACAGCGAAGTGTTCGAGGAAGTCCACCGATCGCTCATCCCAGGGAGAGGCGAACCAGGCCATCTTGACCGATTTGCAAAACGCATCGATCTCCTCGTACTCCTCCTGTTCGAATTCAAGGCCGTACTTCAGGTCCCCGTTGGTGGGGCCAAACGGATTCTCGCGCGGCTTGGCCAGCTCTTCCGGCGTGTACACCACTTCGATGGTGCGCTTCTGGAACTTCACGGCGTCGCATCCAGCCGCCACGGCCACACTGATCAATCGCTTGGCGAGATCGATGTCTCCGTTGTGGTTAATACCGATCTCCGCAACCACAAAACAGGGATGCCCTTCCCCAACGAACCTATTACCAATCTTTACAGTCTTGGATTCTGCACTCATTGCCGCTCCTTACGTTGATTAACCTGAACCTGCGCCTCTCAGGATGATACATTCCCCGCCCTGCCCTTCAATTCCGTTAAACTCGACAAGACCGCAATTCACCCCGGAGAGCCATTGCCCACCATTGCCCAGGAACGCCTCATTCGCCCCGCCCGCAACGTTTACGGGAGCCTCCGCCTGCCTGGCGACAAGTCCATAAGCCATCGCTATGCCATGCTCGCCGCCTTCGCCGAGGGGACCTCCCGCTTCTCCAACTTTTCCACCGGCGCCGATTGTGCATCGACGCTCGGTTGCATGGAGTCTTTGGGCGCTGAGGTCCACAAGACAAGCGATGTTTTTGTAGAGATCACCGGCGTCTCCGGCCACGTTACCCCCGCCAATCATCCTCTCGACTGCGGCAATTCGGGGTCGACCATGCGCATGATCTCCGGGCTTCTGGCACCCCAGCGGGGCAGTTTCACCCTGACCGGCGACGCCTCGCTCTCCCGCCGCCCGATGGAGCGCATCCGCAAGCCTTTGGAAGCAATGGGCGCGCGGCTCGCACTCACCGAAGGCCATGCACCTCTGACGATTCACGGTTCTCCGCTTCAGGCCATCGATTACACCACTCCGGTTCCCAGCGCCCAGGTGAAGACGTGCATCCTGCTCGCCGGGCTGCAAACCGCTGGAACCACAATCGTTCGGGAGGCCGTCCGCACACGCGATCACAGCGAATTGGCTCTCCGCGCTTTCGGGGCCACGCTCATCCGCGCCCTCGGCTCGGTTTCCATCACCGGCCCGCAGGCGCTGCACGCCATAGACGCTGCGGTCCCCGGCGACATCTCCTCGGCCGCCTTCTTTCTCTGCGCGGCTGCCCTTTTTCCTGGTTCCGGCTTGGTGCTGGATTCATTGGGACTGAACCCCACCCGCGCCACTCTGCTGGACGTGCTCACCGCACTCGGCGCACACATCAGCGTGTTGAACCTTGAAGAAAGAAATGCTGAACTGGTTGGCACGGTTCAGGTCTCCGCTCCTGCCCAAGGCCTTGGATCGACAGAAGTGAGCGGCGCTCTGGCCGCACAGCTCATCGACGAACTGCCGGTGCTGGCGGCCATCGGGCCCTATACCAGCGGCGGCATTCGCATCCGCGACGCAAAGGAACTGCGGGTCAAGGAGTCCGACCGCATCGCTTTGGTTGCGAAGAACTTGCGCGCGATGGGCGCCGAGGTGGCCGAATTCGAGGACGGCCTGGACGTTCCCGGCGGCCAGACTCTGCACGGAGCCACCATCGACTCCGGCGGCGATCATCGCATCGCCATGGCGTTCAGCGTGGCGGCTTTACGGGCGGAAGGCGAGACGCTGATCCAGGGCGCAGAATCCGCTGCCATCAGCTTTCCCGAGTTCTTCAATCTTCTCGACCTGGTTGCAGAGCGATAGCGAGCTAGGAAGTTGGCGGACGACGTGGATCGGCAGATACTCTATCTTTCCGCGGGCCAGCAACGTTGGAGGAGTTTTCCGGAGCTGCGACGCGCGCCTTTCCCGTTCCGGCGGTTGCCTCTTGCGCAGGATTTTAACTCATTTTTTCCTGCAAACTATTGATTATAAGATACTTAAAGAGTCATTTTTGTAACATTATTTCGCCGCAACTCATTGATTTTGTTTGGGTTACATCGATTTTTCCGGTATTTTTCGAAGGAGGGGGGGTGGGGGGGGGCGGCCTAAGGAGCGAAGAAACGGAGAACCTGCGCCCCGGTCAGGGTGTCTGCAAGGTCAAGCGGTCTTTCCAAAGACCTCTGCAGGATGGAGTTGGTTCAGGTTTCAGGTTAGCAGGATCTGGGAAATAATCTGCAAAGCAGGCGGCGAAAGGGTGGGTCTCCGTGCCTATCCGTAGATTGGCGGCCGCGGCAGCGCAGTCCCAAGAGGGCTGTCCTGGCGGCGTCCGCACAATCAGGACCCGTGCATGAGCCGGCGAAGGCGGCGGACGACTAAGACGAAACGGACCGTCCAGCTTAGTGACGACCTGGACGGTCCGTTTCAATCGGTTTGCAGCGGCAGTTACTGCGTGGCCGGCGAGGCCGTCGTAGGCTCCTTGCCCGGCTGGGCAGGCGTAAGGCCTGGCACTACGGGGGCCGTCTTCACGTCGCCGGAAGCGGCCTCGCTCAGGTTGATGCCGTAGTGCTGAAGCGTGCTGGCCAGGGTCTGGTAGAGGCCTGCGCGGTCGTGAGCATAGGCTGCATGAGCCGCGATCAGGTTGTCTTCCGCCATTGCAAGATTGCGCTGCTGGAGCAGCACATTGGCCGTGGTGGAAGCGCCCAGCCGCAGCTTCTTCGATTCGGCATCGAGGCTCTGCTGGTCAAAGTCCTTGGTTGCAATGGCCGCCTGCACCTGAGCGCGGTCGTTGGTGAGTGCGAACTGCGCGTTGACGACCTGCATTCGGATCTGGGTATAAAGCTGCTCCAGGTGCAACTCCGCCTGACGGTATTCCATCAACGACCGAGCCTGAACGGACTGCGCGAACCGGTTGCCAATGGGGATGGTCACATTGAAGCCGAAGCCCTTATCCGGGGACGAGTCGTTGTATGCATTTTCGAGGGCCGTTCCGTAACCACCAGTGCTTGGTGGGCACACGCCGCCATAAAAGCTGCAATTGAGTTTCGGGTTGATTGTGCCGGCCACGCCCGATCCTCCCAAATAGCCGTAGACATCCACATTCGGGCGCAATGCATTCCGGGCGCCCTTCAGCGTGATCTCGTCGTTTCTCAGCGTGAGCACCGCCTGCTCCAACTCGGGCCGCTGCTGAAAGGCCTCCTGTACCAGAGTCTCGATCGGCTGTTTCTCTTCGGGAATCTCCTCGATACTCACGCGATCGGTGGGAACCACCGGCGCGGTCGCCAGCGCCGGATCGTTGAGGTTGCGCGCGATGGCCTGTTTGATGACCTGCTGCTGGTAGTTCAGGCTGCTTTGCGAGATGATGAGCGACTGTTTGTCGGTAGCCACTGTCGAGTCGGCGTTGACCACGTCAAGCGGCGCCATAGTGCCGATCTCCAACTGCTTTCGGGTGTCGGAATCCAGCTTGGTGCTCTGTTCCAGAGCGCGTTGCTTTGCCTGGACGTCCTCATAGGCGCTCACCAGGCCCCAATAGATGCTCTCGACCTGATTGACGGTATAGAGAATCTGCTGGCGAAAGGATGAGTCGGTAATGCGCCGGTTGTTCCGGGCCTGGTAGATGAAGCGCTTATTCACCCAGATGCCGGCTCCCTGAAGCAGGTGTTGGGTCACTGTGGCTTTGAAGTTGGCGTTGTACTGGGGGCTGTAGGTAGTCACAGTGTTGGTCGACGTCGCAGCGGTGTTGTCCCACACAAACTGCAATGCCGTGCCGGTGACGAAACCCTGGTTGTAGGTGAAATTGTAGGTCTTGGTCGTGCTGGTACCACCGGTAAAGAAGCTGCTCGACGGAGAACTTTGACGGTCATACTGGATGGCCGCGGAAACCGAGGGCTCCAGGCTCTCCGGGGCCGGTCCGGCGCCGCCGGTGGTCAACGTCAATCCCGCAGTACCTGAACCCGCGCCGCCCGCGCCGCCCGTTGTTCCGCCTGGACCTCCGCCTGAGGTCAAGGTGGAAGAAGAACCGCCGAGCGTGTTGGTGATGAGGCCGGCCGGGGCACCCAGTGGCGCCGCTCCGGTTTTGGTCCGCAGAATATCGGTATCCGCAATATCGAGGTCGTATCGTGCGATGGCGATATCGTAGTTGTTCTCCAGCGCGAGCGCGATCGCATCAGAGAGGCTCAGGTAAATTTTGCCGTCCTTTACAAGGTCAATGAGGCGCACCGAGTTGGCAAAGCTGGCCTTGCCGATGGAGGTTGGCGTGTACATGTTAATGGGGTTTCCCAGCAGCCGCCCGGCGGGCTTGGTAAAATCCCGCGCGGAGGAGCGCAGATTCAGCGGTTCCGTCGGCATCGGGGCCGGGGCCGCAGGCAACTCGGACGCCGCCTTGTCCGGCACCGCAGGGGAAGCCTGCTGTGCGAATCCTGAAGGCACACCCGTTGTCAGCCCGAGCATGATCACGGCCAGCGCACGCAGCCGATTGGCTGCCTGTCCACGCCCGGTTTGCACGTGATTGTCCCGCGCGGTCTCATCCTGCTGCTCAAACACACTTATACCGAACAAATGCATGGTTCCTCTCCACGGTTTGCTGAGGCATGTGGGGTGCCATTCTTCAAGACGCCCGGAGAGCCTTCCCGGACGCAAATTTGTGATTCTCAGGGGCGATTTCAGCTTCCAGCCCGGTGTGCAGATTTCCACTCATCTGGCAATACGCGCACGGCCCCCAGTTCGTTCCCGAGTTTGCTGCCACCACGTTTTGCGGCTGTCTCGGCGTGATCGCGAGCAGAAAGCTGAGTATATCCCACCGACACCGTTGGCCCGGCGGGCTCCGCCGTCGGGTACCCTGATATCTAAACGGAACCCTGTGATCGATTTGACCCAAAACGCGGCGGGCTTGCAAACCTGGAAGCTAACCCTGGCCTACGACGGCACGGACTACCACGGCTGGCAGGTGCAGCCGGGAGAACTCACCATTCAGGGCGAGTTGCAGGCGGCGCTTGGCCGCATCACCGGGGAAGCTCCCCTGCCCCAGGGCTCCGGCCGCACCGACGCCGGCGTTCACGCGCTGGCTCAGGTGGCAAGCTTCGCTTTGCGAGCCCCTATTCCGCCGGAAAACCTGCAACGCGCCCTCAACCGGACTTTGCCCCTCTCGATACGAATTTTGGAGACAAGGACGGTACCAGGCACCTTCCATGCGCGGCACTCGGCGGTGGCCAAGACTTACGAGTATCGGATCTTCCGCGAGCCGATCTGTCCCCCCTTTTTTTCTCGATACGTTCAAGCCTGCCCCTGGCCTATGGACGTGGAGGTGCTGCAAAAGTCCGCCCGGCTCTTTGAGGGGGAACACGACTTCCTGAGCTTCGCCGCCACCGATCCCGATCTGGCCAGCCGCGGCGATTCTTCCAGCCTGGAATGCGGCCAAGAAGAGATAGAAGCGCCCCCGGCGCCGGTGCGGGGGACGGTGCGGACCATCTTCGATTCGGCATGGGAGGAACGCAAGACCGAGGCCGGGGAGACTCTGGTTTATCGCGTGCGGGGCAACGGCTTTCTTCACCACATGGTTCGCAACCTGGTGGGAACCATGGTCGAGGTGGGCCGGGGGCGCCTCAAGGTGGATGAGATTCCGGTAATTATCGCAGCCCGCAGCCGCGCAGCCGCCGGACCCACCGCCCCGGCGCGGGGACTGTTTCTGCATTCAGTGGAGTATCCGGCAGGAGAAGACGAGCCGATCGGCGGTCGATTTGAGGCTGGAACAACGCGTCGCCGGCACCTTCCAGATTGCCCCTGCTAACCTGAAACCACCAGTATGCCTCTGTTTCCCCGCAGTTCGGCTTTCTCGTGCGTGACGGCGCTGGCCGCTCAACGACCGGTGCACGCCGCCTTTGCCTGGCTGCACGGAAATCCAAAAACGATCATGGACTGGCAGGCGGGCCTGGTGGCGATCGCCGCGCCGCCGTTTGGCGAACGAGCCCGTTCGGAGTGGCTGGAGGCCCGATTTGCCGAGGCCGGTCTCAGCCAGGTCGAAACCGACGCAGTCGGCAACGTCTTTGGATTTCTGGCGGCTGCCGGGCTGCCGAGCGAGAGCACAGGCCCGGTGGTCGTTCTTTCGGCTCATTTGGATACGGTCTTTCCGGCCGAAACGCCGCTGAACCCTGTGGTCCGCGAAGTGGACGGGGCCGACCGCCTGGAGGCTCCAGGGGCTTGCGACAACGGCGCCGGGGTGGCGGGAATGCTGGCCGTCGCCCGCGCGCTGGTCCTGGCCAAGGCTGAACTGCCCGTCCCGCTGGTTTTTCTGGGCAATGTGGGCGAAGAGGGCGAGGGCGACCTGCGCGGGGTTCGCCACCTCTATGAGGAGAGCACGCTCGGGGGCCGCATCGCCGCGCACATTGTGCTGGACGGCGCCGGAGCCGACTCGGCCGTCACCCAGGCGCTGGGCAGCCGCCGCTACAGGGTCAGGATCACCGGCCCCGGCGGCCACAGCTTTACCGACGCGGGCACCCCCAACCCAATCACCGCCCTGGCCTCGGCGCTGGCCGTTCTGGCCCAGACTCCGCTGCCCGAGGAGCCCCGCACAACGCTCAACCTGGGCACCATTCAAGGGGGAACCAGCGTGAACTCCATCCCCGAAATCGCCCAGGCCTCTCTGGACTTTCGCTCCACTGCTGCCGAACAGATCCTGCGGCTCGAGGTGGCTTTGCACCGCGCGGTCGAAGATGCCGTCGAGCACTGGAATGCACTTGCGAACGCCGGCCCCGCGCGTGGACGGGGGAAGCTGGCCTTCAGCGTCGACAAGATCGGCGACCGCCCGGCCGCGCAGCTGCCCGGCGACTCCCCTCTGCTGGAAACTCTGCGCGCAGTGGACCGCCACCTGGGGCTGCAAACCAACCTCCGCCTGGGCTCGACCGATGCCAATATTCCGCTTTCGCTGGGCGTTCCGGCGCTGTCTATCGGCGCGGGCGGCGATGGTGGCGGCGCGCACACGCAGGCCGAGTGGTACTCCGCCAAGGATCGCGAAGTGGGGCTGCGGAGGGTGCTGTTATTGAGCCTGGCTATGGTGGAATGGGCCGCGGAACAATAGCTGCTGTCTGCTAAACTCCGCGCATGCGCGTCTTCTCGTCCGTGTTCGCGGCAGCGCTCGCCGCCGCATCTCTCTGTCCCGCTCAGACCGCCACCACGAAGCACGTTACGGCCAAACGGGCTCGACCCGCGCCGGTTCTCAATGCTTCCCCCGAGATCGTCTTCTTTAACGGCGTCATCTACACCGGGGTTGGACTAGCCGAGGATAAACCCGAGACCGTCCAGGCCATGGCCATCGGCGGGGGCAAGGTGCTTGCCGTGGGCACCAATGATGAGATCACCCGCCTGGCGGGACCGAAGACGCGCCTGCGTGACCTGGACTCCGCCAACACGAGCACGTTCGTGTTCCCCGGCTTTAACGACGCCCACACCCACCTGGGAAGCGCGGGGCGCACCAAGCTCAATGTGGACCTGACGGGCGTGAAATCGCTGGCCGCGATGCTGGCCAAGATTGAATCCTTTGCCAAGGAGGCCCCGGCCGGCCACTGGCTTACCGGCGGCAATTGGGACCACACTCTGTGGGCCAGCAAGACACTGCCCACCCGACAGGACATCGACAAGGTCAGCGCTGGGCATCCGGCGTTTCTCGACCGCATCGACGGCCACATCGCCATCGCGAATTCGGCTGCCCTGGCCGCCGCCGGCATCACCGGCAAAACCGTTCCGCCGCAAGGGGGGGCCATCGACCTTGACAGCAACGGCGAACCCACTGGCATTCTGCGCGAGTCGGCCCAGGGATTGGTCTCGAAGGTGATTCCGCCGCCCAGCCACGACGAGCGCCGCCGAGGCGACGAGCTGGCCATCGCCGACGCGTTGGCCCACGGCGTCACCAGCGTGCAGGATTTCAGCGACTGGCAGGATTTTCTGGTCTTCGAGGAAATGGAGAAGGAAGGCAAGCTCAGTCTCCGTATCAGCGAGTGGCTGCCCTTCAAAGCTCCGCTCGACGAGTTGAAGAAGATGCGCGCCCACCACGACGCGAACGACCCGATGCTGCATACAGGGATGCTGAAAGGCTTCATGGACGGATCCCTCGGCTCGCGCACCGCCGCCATGAAAGCTCCCTTCTCGGACGATCCCGGCAATCGCGGTCTGCCCCAGTACACGCAGGCGCAACTGAACACGATGGCGATGGAGCGAGCGCAGGCCGGCTTCCAGTTGGGCTTTCACGCGATTGGGGACGAGGCCGCCGCGATGGCCCTGGATGCTTTCGATCAGCCGGGTGTCTCAAAGAGCGCTCGCAACCGCATCGAGCACGCCCAGGTCGTGGATCCGGCCGACATTCAGCGCTTCGCAAAGCTGGGCGTCATCGCCTCCATGCAGCCCAACCACTTGCTCACCGACATGAACTGGGCGGAGGACCGGCTGGGAGCCAGGCGCGCGGCCTACTCGTACGCCTGGAAGGCCTTTCTCGATGCGGGCGTCCCGCTGGCATTCGGCACCGACTACCCGGTCGAACCGATTACACCCTTCCGAGGACTTTACGCGGCGGTAACTCGCATGAATGAGTCCGGAAAGAAGAGCTACTTCCCGGAGAACAAAGTTACGCGCGGTCAGGCGCTCTACGCCTATACACAGGGCTCGGCCTACGCCGAGTTTGCCGAGAAACACAAAGGGAAACTCGTTCCCGGATACGATGCGGACTTTATTCTGGTAGACCGCGATCTCTACAAGGTGGGCGCACCGGCCATTCTCTACTCGGTGGTCCGGGAGACCTATGTGGCCGGGCAGGAGGCGGTCACCGGAAACTTGAACGCTCAATAAGCAGATTTTGCGACGGCCCTGGGACTACCAGAATTGCGCGGCGACGATCGTGGCTGGTCCCGAGCGGCCGCGAATGACATCGGTTGAAAGAACGAGTTCGATATTTTTCGTTTCCCATCTGGGCGGGGCAAACGACGCCAGCTTCTTCATTTCATTCTTATCGGTGAGGAATTCACCCGCCGCCAGCGTGCCAAACACCGTGATGCCGGCGGCTACCACCACCATCTGCTCGGTCTTGGGATCGGCCATTCTCAATACAATCGCATAGTCTTTGGTGAGATCGAGGTATGGGGTTGAATAGTCGATCGACCAATCTGTATTCGAAGGATTCTTCCGGTCGCGAATGGTGATTCGGCCAGGCGTTGGATGTTCAACCGTGAAGCGAAGTTGCGGCACGAGCCGCTCTGTCCAATTGTTGTTCATCAGCCCCACGAGAACGGCCGGCCCTTTTTGCAGGTCAGTAAATGTAGCGTCGGATTGGGAAGCAAGCTGGTACTGTTTGCCGCTGGCTTGGATTAGCCCCGCAAATCGTGCCAGGGTCATTGCGTCATAGATATGGACGGTTTCGCTTTCCGAGTTGTGAAACTCCTTGAGCGTGAGCGAGGAGTTCAAGCCATGGCTTCCACCCTGCGAACCACGGCCGCCTTCGAGGTTGCCGACACAAAGGATGACTGGCGTGCGCGAAGACAGAATGGGCCGCCAGAAGCTGTCGAATGGGCTCCGCGGCGGGAAGGCAACCAGCATGGCGGCAAGGCAGGCCAGGACAACGATCCCGGCGGCGACCAGTGCGATGGACCGGAGCCTTCGCGAGGATTTTGCGTCGGACGCCGACCCTCGGACAGCGATCGGGCTGGGTGGATCGGGAGCGGCTTTGTCCGGTGCTACGGATAGGACGGAGGGCTCTTCAGCCACGCGAAACTGCGGCACGTAGGAGCCTGGCAGGACATCGATCCGAAGCTGCCCGCGCGCGTTCTCCTGGTAATACTGCGCCAACCTCTTGCGTACCTCCCCAACCGCGCTTCGCACCACGTGATCGGCGGTGTCATAGTCGGGCGGCCGATGGAAAACCTCTACGCCGATCGTTCGCTCCTTAAGCTGGGAGCCTGCTCCCTCCAAGGTCTGCTCGACAATGAACCGCAAAACGGCCGCATAACGCTTGCTGTTATGAAACACGGGACTGGCAAGGATGAGATCGAGCTGTTTCCTGACCAATTCCCTTTCCGTGTCCGAGGCGGGCTCAAAGACCGAGCGTGAAGCCTGCAGCGCGGATCCGTTCAAAGGCATACCTTGACCGACCATGGCCTCTCCCTCGCGAACGGAGCGGAGTATACCATGCGGAACGCAGCATGCACCGGACTTCGGATTCAGGCTGGAGGGGTTGGTTTCAGAGGCCTCCAGCCTGGGATCAGAACTTTATCAATCAATCGCATCAAGGATGGCATCGAGATCGACCGCATTGGCCATCGCCTGGTAGCCTGCGTCGTTTGGATGAAGAGGATCGCCGACATATGCAGGCAGGAGTTGGGCCGGATTGGCCGGGTCGCGCACCGCCTTGTCGAAATCGATTACGCCATCGAAGGCGCCGCTCGAGCGAATCCATGCATTGACGAGGAGGCGCTGCTCCTCCCCGGCCGCAGTGCCATAGTCGCCGCCATAGATGGCATTCGAGCCGGCGAATGGCGTCAAGGTGGCCCCGTAGATCTTCAGTCCCGCCTCGTGGGCCTGGAGAATCAATTGCAGATAGACGGGGATGATATCGCTGGCCTTGGCGGAACGGTCACCGATATCGTTGATGCCTTCCAGCAGGATTACCGCCCTGGCGCCCGGCTGATTGACTGCGTCGCGGGCAAAGCGGAAGGGGGCGGTATACCCAAACTCCAACTGCGGACGAATCGTGAGGAGTTCGTTGCCGATGATCCCGGCATTGACCACAGAGAGCGTGTCCCCTCTGCGAGCCGCAAAGGCGCGGGCGAGATCGTCGGGATAGCGGTGATTGGCATCATTTGTGGAAAGGTAGCCGTCGGTGATCGAGTCCCCAAACGCGATCAAGGTACCCCGAACTCTCTCAGCGGCTCGCACGTCTACACCGGAAACAAACATCCAACACGAAATGGTGCTCGAAAAGGGAGTGGCGGCGCTTGAACCGGTTTGATCGCCAGAGCTGAGAAAGTTATCCTGGTCGGCATAGTAGTGTTGTGTGGAGGGTCCGGTACTTGCCGGCAGATAGACGCTCACGTCGAGATTGTCTTGCGCGTGCACCGTCATGGGAATCGGGTCGCTCAGGGCCTCACCTCCCGCCGCAATCAGGACGGAGCTTTCTCCGCCGAAGCGAAGCGGGTGAAGCGTGTCCGGCGCCGCTGCTGCGCCACCGGCCGAGAGGGCGATGGAGGCAGAACCGACAGCCAGAGGATTGTTGCCCGCGTTGTTCGAAATTCTGACCCGCACCCAATCTCCGCCCGCAGAAACGTGCAGCACGTTGCGAATCGTCTGATTGTTCAGGCCTACGTCAGAGGGACATCCCGGAGAATAGAACGTGCCTCCCGGGGTGGGGCTGCCTTGCCACGAGGCGACCCACTCGTGATTGGAGGGCTGTGCCGCGGTCATCGCGCATACCGAAACGAGGATCGACGTGCAAGCTACGAGCCTGCCCGCCTTGGGACGCGCCTTCATCTTGGAAGGGCGATTTACCGGACTGCCGGAATGGCGCGAGCTTGCCTGCGCATGGAAAGACATGAGACGGATTCGCTCCGCAACGGTCATTGTCGGCTCCTTTATTTGGATATCTCGATAGTCCTCGGAATACGGAAACAGCGGGGAAACAACGGGGCCGCGCAAGCCTGTGCCCGCCGACCGATTGCAGGGAAGTGCCGGAAAGGCTCAGGAACTCTTATCGGGAGCGCGGCGAATCGCGTTGCGTACCGTAACCCGCACACGAGGCCTCAGAAAACATAGGGAGACAGGTGGGGGCGCACCAGTCCATGACGGTCCGTGTCTGGCATTTTTCGTTGTTTAGGTGACAGGGATGGAACAGGCGGCATGCCGGATCGAGCGCCGTCTTTTCTCAGAGCCAACGAAAAGCCACCGCCAACCTCCGGGCGCAAATGGTCTGACCCCCGATCACTTTTCCTTGCCCTTCGCTATCTGGGCGCCGCCTCCGCGGAGTCT
>Ga0181531_10001228_pt1 | contig 16332 bp, 11 predicted proteins | sample PEATcosm2014_Bin_38_FD_119743 | JGI IMG/M metagenome (GOLD analysis project Ga0181531, IMG submission 119743) | Peatland microbial communities from MTU Mesocosm Facility, Houghton, MI, USA - PEATcosm2014_Bin11_10_metaG | ecosystem: Environmental > Terrestrial > Soil > Wetlands > Peat | place... | reverse complement strand
GTCCGGCTCGCGGCCCTCCCGCTTGGCGAGGACCATGTCGCGCTGAGCGGGGATGATGACGAAGAACACATTGGCCACCATGATCGTGCCCAACATCGCGCCGAATTCGATGAACGCGCCCCGGCCGCTGAAGAGGTGGCAAAGCCCATAGGCGGCCGCGCAGGAGAGGAGCACGATGGCGCCGGCGAGCCACGCCGGCCGCCGCGCGAGCGGGCTGCGGCACAGCGTGTCGTACACGAGCCAGCCGGCGACGATGAAACCGACGCCGATCGCTATGGCTTCGAGCTGGGTCAATGCGGCCACGCGAGGGTCGATGAGATAGATCTCAGCCTGGGCGTAGTACAAGAGGCACAAGAGGAAAGCCCCGGAGAGGAACGTCGAGTACGCTTCCCAGTAGAACCAATGCAGCGATTGCGGCAAGACTTGCGGTGCAACGCGATACTTCTGTGAGTGATAGAAGCCGCCGCCGTGCACGGCCCACAGCTCGCCACCGACTCCCTTGCGAACCAGTGCCTCCTCCGTCGGAGGCAGTAAATGATTGTCGAGCCAGACGAAGTAGAACGAGGCTCCGATCCAGGCGATGCCGGTGATGAGGTGCACCCAGCGCCCCAGCAGGCTCAAGAAGTCGATGGCGAACGCGCTCATGAGGCAGTCCGGCGCGGCGTCGAGCGCGGCGCGGCGGCAATGGGAGAGGCGATCATTTTTTCTTGCGGCGCGCCGTCGCGCAGGTGCGGCAATCGCCGGCACAGCCCGATGGGTCCGGCTCGGCGCGCGCGCCAGAGCTCGCGCCGGGGGCCGCCTCCGGGGCCTCCAGGGTCTCCGAGGTCTCAGAGGTCTCAGAGGAGGCATAGGAGGGCGCGTCAGATGCCGCGTCAGATGCCGCGCTGTGCGGCAGCTTGGGCTTTGCCTGCTGCAGCAACTGAGCGGCGATCGCAATGGCAATGGCGCCCGGCAGCTTGCTCGAAATGCCGGCCACGCCGATCGGGCAGTTGAGTCGCGATACCGTCTCGCGGCTGAGGCCGTCGCGCAGCAAGCGCGACCTGAATCGTGCCGACTTGCTCGCCGATCCGATGAGCCCCACCCAGCATGAATCGGTGCGCGCGAGGATCATGCGGCAGATCTCATAGTCGAGCGCGTGATCGTGTGTCATCACCACGAATCGCGTGCCCGCGGGAGCGGCGGCCACGTGGTTTGCAGGGGCGGCGCACGCCGTTGAGGTCACGCCCGAAGGGACGCAGGCCGGCAACAGCCCGGCCCGGGAGTCGATCCAGGTGATCTCGAACAGCGCGAGCTCCGCGAGCAGTCGCACCAGGGCTTGACCCACGTGGCCCGCCCCGAATATCCACACATCCGGGCGATGCGGCTGCGGCATCTCGAACAACGTGACGCGTTCCGGTGCGCGCCCCTCGATCACGACCGTTCCGGCGACCGGGTGGCGCAGCAGCCGATGCGAGACGATGCCGTCGGCCATTTCGCTCGCGACCGCGAGTCCACGCTCCACGCGCAATCGGCGTGCCGCATCGTCCAGCCAAGGGAGATTCTTGCGAGTCAGGCGCTCGAGCCAGAGCTCGACCCGGCCTCCGCAGCACTGCCCGAGCTCACGACCCAGTATCAGGTGGACGATGCGCGCCGGCGCGGCGCGTGAATCGCGCAGCAGCTCGCGGGCGAGCGCGGTGGCGCGCCATTCAAGTTCCCCACCGCCGATGGTGCCCACCGTGCCGGCTGCATCGACCAGCATGGTGGCGCCCGCCTCGCGCGGCGTGGAGCCGCGCACCGCGATGACCGTGATGCGCGCGAGTGCGGTGTGTCGCGAAAGGTGATCCCGGGCCGCATCGATCCAATGGCCCGCGAGGGGTGTGAGCCACGCGCCCGCCTCGCGGAGCGCGACCGGGCGCAACCTGGTGCTCGGCACGCTCATGCGGCGTGACTTTGGCGCAGCGCCTCGAGGGCGCGCAGCACGGCCTCGGGCGTCGCCGGTGCCGTCAGGTCCGGCAGGCAGCCGGCGGGTCCGCATGCCGCGCAGGCATCACGAATGGCGTGAAACACGGAGATCGCCAGCATCAACGGCGGCTCGCCCACCGCCTTGGATCGAAAGATCGCATCCTCGTCATTGGGCGCGCCCGGCAGGAACTCGATTCGAGCATCCTTCGGCCAGTCGCGGGCGGTGGGAATCTTGTAAGTCGAAGGCGCGTGCGTGTGGAGCTCGCCATCGCCATTCCAGTACAACTCCTCGGAGGTGAGCCAGCCGGCGCCCTGCAGAAAACCTCCCTCGATCTGGCCCAAGTCGATGGCCGGGTTCAGCGAGGTACCGACATCATGCAGAATATCGATGCGCAGCAATTGCGTCTCACCGGTGAGCAGGTCCACCGCCACCTCGGAAACGGCCGCACCGAAGGCGAAATAAAAGAAAGGCCTGCCGCGCTTCAGGGCTCTATCCCAGTGAATCTTCGGCGTGCGGTAGTGCCCGATGGCCGACAGCGATATCCGTGCTTCGTGGGCGGCGCGTGCCAACGCGGCAAAGGGCAGCCGCTCTGCGCCTATCTGCACGTGGCCGTCGGCGAAGGAGACATCCTGCGCTGCTACGCCATACTTCTCGCTCGCCAGGGTCGCCAGCCGCCCGCGGATTGCGATCGCGGCCGCCTGCGCCGCTTTGCCGTTGAGGTCGGCGCCGGAGGAGGCGGCCGTGGCGGAGGTGTTCGGCACCTTGCTCGTGTCCGTGGTCGATATGCGAATGGCCGAGAGCGGCAACCCGAGCTCGGTGGCGACGACCTGCGCCACTTTGACGTGCAGTCCCTGGCCCATTTCCGTGCCGCCGTGATTCAGCAGGACCGTGCCGTCCGCGTAGATCTGCAGCAGAGCGCCGGCCTGGTTGAAGTGAGTCGCGGTGAACGAGATGCCGAATTTAACGGGCGTGAGTGCCAGCCCTTTCTTGACGAATGGCTGAGCAGCGTTCCAGCGGCGGACCTCGTTGCGGCGCAGGGCGTACTCGCTGCTGCGCTCGAGTCGATCAAAGATCTCGGGCAGACGGTTGCCCTCCACCACCTGGCCGTAGTGCGTGACATTGCGTTCGGCGATGCCATAGAGGTTCACTCGTCGAACCTCGAGCGGATCCAGATTCAACGTGCGTGCGATGTCATCCATGACCGCCTCGATCACCATCATGCCTTGAGGGCCGCCGAAGCCACGGAAGGCGGTGTTGGACACGGTGTGAGTCTTGCAGCGATGCGAGATGATCTCGACATGCTCCAGGTAGTAGGCGTTGTCGACGTGAAACATGGCGCGATCGTTGACGGGGCCGGAAAGATCGGCGGAATAGCCGCATCGCGAGGCGAGCATCAGCGAGAGCGCAAGCAGCCGGCCTGCCTCATCGAAACCGGCGTCGTAGTCGGCGATGAAGTCGTGCCGCTTGCCGGTCATCACCATGTCGGTGTCGCGGTCCAGGCGCAGCTTGACAGGTCTGCCGGTCTTGCGCGCCAGCACGGCCGCAGCCGCGGCGGTCAGCGAGGCCTGGCTCTCCTTGCCGCCGAATCCGCCGCCCATGCGCCGGCATTGCACGACGACCTGATTGGAAGAAAGGCCGAGGGCATGAGCCACGATGCTCTGGACTTCAGTCGGGTGCTGCGTCGAGCTATGGATCAGCATGCCGCGATCTTCCTGCGGGATGGCCACTGCTATCTGGCCTTCCAGGTAGAAATGGTCCTGACCGCCGATCACGAGCGTCGAGGTCAGGCGCCGCGGGGCTGAACGCAGCTGAGCATGCGGATCCCCGCGACGCACGGTTTGGCTGGGAAGAACGTAGCTCTCGGCGGCCAGGGCCGTGCGGATGTCGAGCAACGCGGGGAGAGCCCTCAAGTCGAGCTTGGCGCGCCGGGCCGCGATGCGTGCTGCGCGCATCGAGCTTGCCGCCACGGCGAACAGGGGCTGGCCGACGTACTGGACCAGATCTGCGGCGAATATCGGATCATCGTGCACCGCGCCCCCGTAGTTGTTCTCGCCCGGAACATCGGCGGCCGTCGCGAGCGCTGCGACGCCGGGCGCGGCCGCAACGGCGGAGAGGTCGAGCGCCGTGATGCGGCCATGGGCGATCGGGCTCATGCCAAAGGCGGCGTGCAATGCGTTCTCGGGCAGCACGATATCGTCACAGTACTGCGCCTGGCCGCTGACGTGGAGCGGCGCGCTGTCGTGAATCTGCGCCGTGCCTGCGCTCATCGGGCGGCACTTCGCAAGGCATCGGAGGTGCGCAACGCAGGACGCGTGCCCTGGTTTTGCAGAAAGAAACGCCGCAGCAGGTTGCCCGCGGTCTTCAGCCGATAGGCGCTGCTCGCGCGCATGTCCGACACAGGCGTGAAGTCCTTGGCGAGCGCGGTACTGCACGCCTCGATACCCGCGGAGGTCCAGCCGTGCTCGAGTAGCGCGCGCTCCGCGTGGCGAGCGCGGCATGCGATGGCGGCCATGCCGCCGTACGCGAGCCGCGCACTTCTTACCCGCTCACCGTCCAGGCTCACGCAAAAGGTGGCGCAAACGGAGGAGATGTCCTGGTCGATGCGCTTGGACACCTTGAAACTCCCGAGCAATCGGTCCTCGGCCGCGGCCGGAATGGCAACACCGGTCACGAACTCGCTTTCGCCCAGGGCCTTTTTCTGGTAACCGAGATAGAAATCCTCCAGCGGAAGCCTGCGAACGGCGTCGCTCTTGCGAAGCTCGATGTGCGCTCCGAGCGCGATCAAGGTGGGTATGGCATCGCCGATGGGCGAGCCGTTGGCGAGATTGCCGCACAGAGTCGCCGAATTACGAATGGGCGGCGAGGCGAAACGCCCGGCCTGTTCGTCGAGCTCGGGGAATCGGCGCAGCAGAGCGGGCCAGGCGTCGGTGAGCCGGACGGCCGCGCCGATCCACAGTTCCTGGGCCTGCTCGTCGATGGCCGACAGCTCGGGCACATCGCCCACGAACACGAGAGTCGGCAGTTCGCGCAATTGCTTCGTGACCCAGAGGCCCACATCCGTGCCGCCCGCAAGCACCACGGCATCCGGGTGCGCCACGAGCGCTGCACTCAGCTCATCGAGAGTGCGGGGCGCGAGATAGCCCGGATACCGGAGCGAGCCGCCCGCAACGCGCCCCTCCGCCAGGCGCCTCAGGGCGTCGAGCCGCTCCGCAGATCGAGCTTCACCGCGGCTCCAGCGCTCGGGCTCGGGATAATCTCCCTGGCTCATGGCTGCATCGATGATCGGCCGGTAGCCGGTGCAGCGGCATAGATTGCCGCTGAGAGCCTCGAGCGCCTGCTCGCGATCGGCGTGGCCGCGCTCGAGGTACAGGGCGAACAAGGACATCACGAATCCAGGGGTGCAGAATCCGCATTGCGAAGCATGATGGTCGATCATCGACTGCTGCACGGGGTGAAAGGCCCCCGAGGGTTGCTGCAAGCTCTCGATCGTGACGAGCTCCTTGCCATCCAATGTGGGCAAGAAACGGATACAGGAGTTGATTGCGCGATAGGCGACACCCCGCGTCGACAGCTCGCCCAGCACCACCGTGCATGCTCCACAATCGCCCTCGGCGCAGCCCTCCTTGGTGCCACGCCGGCCGGCGATCTCGCGCAAGTAGTCGAGCACGGTCATCGTGGGTGGCGGCCGCTCGATGGCCACGATGTGCCCGTCGAGAATGAAGCGCAGCGTCTGTGATGAGCCGGCATGGGAGCCGACGGGCAGCGACATGCGGATCAACTTCCCCGGTACGTGGAGTAGCTCCACGGAGATACCAGCAACGGCACATGGTAGTCCTCGCGCGGATCTGCGACACCGAAGGCGATGACGACCTCATCCAGAAAGGGCGGCTCGGGGAGCTTGTAACCCAGCGCGCTGAAGTAGGCGCCCACATGAAACGTGAGCGCGTAGCGGCCGGCCCCGAATGCGGCGCCCTCGATCAATGGCATTGCGCAGCGCCCATGGTCATTGGTCTGCGCCGCGCCCATCAGCGGCATGTCAACGACCGCCTTCGATGGGGTGCCGGCGCCGCGCAATTCGACGCGCATGCCGGCGGCCGGGATGCCCGCCGCAACGTTCAAGACATGTGTGGTCAGCTTTCCCATAGCACCCCACGGGCCAAGGCCATTACAGCACGTCCATCAGGGGTTTTGTACACGAGCGCTGCACCGATCATGTGCGCTGGGGGCTTCAAATGCCCCAACGAGGTGCCGTCGTTCGCGCCCAACTTGTTTGCGGCGCGCATGTGACGTAGAACCAACGAACAAACAATCAGGGGATGGCCGCATGCTCAATCGCCTTTTTGGTCTTGACCGTCATGGCACCACGGTTCGCACCGAGCTGCTCGCCGGCTTCACGACGTTCCTCACGATGGCCTACATCGTCGTCGTCAATCCAGTCATCCTCGGCGCCGCCGGACTGCCGATGGCTGGGGTGGCCGCCGCGACCTGTTTTGCCGCGGCATTCGGCAGCATCCTCATGGGACTCGTGTCCAATTATCCCCTGGCACTCGCGCCCGGCATGGGCCTCAATGCGTATTTCACGTACACGGTCGTGAAGAGCATGGGCGTGCCCTGGCAGACCGCCCTCGGCTGCGTCTTCCTGTCGGGATTTGCATTTCTCATTCTCACCCTGGTGGGTGTGCGCCAGTTGATCATGAATGCGGTACCCCGAGCGCTGTTCGCCGCGGTGGCAGGCGGGGTCGGATTGTTCATCGCCTTCATCGGCCTGGTCGATGCCGGTGTGATCGTGGCAAAACCCGGCACCCTGGTCGGTCTCGGCAATCTCACCACGCCGACGCCGGCGCTGTCGCTGCTCGGGCTCCTGGTGATCGCGTCGCTGCAGGCGTGGCGGGTGAAGGGCGCCATGCTGGCCGGCATCCTGGTCACGGCCGCCATCGGTTGGGCGATGGGCATGGCCCACTTCGCACCGGGCGCCTACAGTCTGAGCGATCTGGCATCCGCCGCTTTCAAGCTCAACGTGTCGGGAGCCCTGAATCTCAAGGGCGGCATCGGATTATCCCTGCTCGAGATCATCCTCGTATTCCTTCTCGTCGATCTATTCGACAATGTGGGAACGCTGGTGGCCGTGACCAAGAGGGCAGGCCTCACGGCCCCCGATGGCTCGATACCGAGGCTCAACCGCATTCTGATCGTGGACTCGCTCGCCATGATGGTCGGTGCGACGTCCGGAACCAGCCCGGTTTCGAGCTACATCGAAAGCGCGGCGGGTGTTGCGGTCGGTGGACGAACCGGTCTCACCAGCGTCGTCGTTGGAATCCTCTTTCTGTGCACCCTGTTTTTCGCACCGCTGGTGCAGGCGATCCCGACGGCCGCGACCGCGCCGGCCCTGATTCTGGTCGGCGGCATGATGATGAGTGCGCTGGCGGAAGTCGATTGGGTCGATCCGCTCGAGGCCATTCCGGCGTTCCTCACGGTCATCATGATCCCGTTGAGCTTCTCGATAGCGAACGGCCTGGCCTTCGGCATCACCAGTCACGCCGTCCTCAAGCTGGTGCGCGGCAAGGCGACCCGAGGCGACTGGCTCGTGTACCTTCTCTCGGCGCTGTTCATTGCGCGCTTCATCTATCTCGCCTAGATCGTCCCGCCTCAGAACTTGCCGGTGAAGGTCAGATCGAAGCTGCGCGGCGGCTGCCGCGTCAGGAAGTCGTTGCCGTAGAAGGGGTTGTCGTTCAGCCAGTTGACCCTGTTGGCGACGTTGTACACCATCAGCCTCGCGGTGTAATGCTGCAGGAAGCTGTAGAAGACACCCGCATTCAGCGTGTACTGCCATGGAATGGTCGGCGGATTGTAGTACCCGGTTTTCAGGACGGATGCCGGGATGGCGTTGTTTATGGATTGGGAGTACGTCCCATATCCGAAATCGTCGTTGAGGGCGGCTTCGGTCGCCGCGATGTTCACGTAGCCGGCCTGCGTGGTCTGGACGGGTCCAGTCACCTGCAGGTTAGCCTGGAACCCGAGGCCGTTGTCGAGCTTGTAGTTGAACAGGAAGTTGATCAGGTGCTTGGGAACGCCCGGATCGTCGAAGTCCTGGCCGGCGCTCCACTTCACCGCCGTGCCGGCACCATCGATGTTGAAGCCGGGCTGTGCAGGGAAGTTATAGAACCCGGCCGCCGTATCCAGCCTGGTATGCAGGTAGGAATAGCTCGCGGTGGCGAAAAAATGCGGGCCGGGCTGGTAGTTGAGCTCGAATTCGGCGCCCGTGATGTGCGCTTCGGATTCCTCGGTGAGGCTCGGACCGGTGGACTCCTCGCGCTGCTGCTTGAATCCTGCGATGGAGATGAAGAGCGCCTTGCCCAGCAGGTCGAACTTCACGCCCGCCTCCTCCAAGAGCGTGCCTTGGCGCAGTTGGCTGGTGACTGGAACGTTCAGCGCGCCGACCGCTCCGTCGTTCGCCTGGGCATAAACGTACTGCGCCTTGTTGTAGGTTAGATACCCCGACACCCATTCCGTCGGGCTGTACACCAGGCTGATGTTCCCGTTGTACAGGCCGTACCAGCCGGTGTGCTGCGACTCCGGAGGCGTCAGGTAGTAGCCGCTGACATTTCCGCTCGACGCGTAGGGCGCCGCCGCGGCCGAGTACAAGGGGTCCGAGTCGTTCAGCTGGACCAGGTCGCCGCGCGCTCCGTAGAGCACGCTCCACTGCGGCGAGAACGTCAGGCGGTGCTCGAGGAAGATGGCAGCGTCCTGGAGGTTGGAATCGATGGTGGCGTCGGGATACAGAATCGAGCCGAACGCCGAACCTTCCCCGGGGAATCCATACTGGATGTGGCCAAAGGCCCCCGTGTAGGGGAACGCGCCCCCGATCAGCTGCGCCGAAGCAGGGAACACCCAGGTATTCGGACTCTTCGACAAGTCGAACACGCTCACGGGCTCATTGTTGTAGTTCTGGATGTCGAGCACGTGCGCGTAACGGTAGGTGATGCCGGCGTCGATCTCGTTGTGAACCGGACCCAAGGGGAACTTGAGCTTGAAGTCGGTCTTGTTCTCGAAGGTGTAGCTGCCCTTGGCCGTGTCGGCGTAGTAGTCCTCGGTCTGGTTGTAGCGGTTGACGTAGTCGTAGAACGTGTTGTTCACGATCGAGAAGTTATCGCTCAACGAGAGGGTCTGGATGATCTGCAGCATGGCGTGCAGCGAGTGCGCTCCCGTGCCAGCCGGCTCATCGATGAGGGTGCGGGGGTTGAGCACCGTGGAGCCGGTGAGATCCACCTCCGTGCCGAAGCCGACCACGCTGCTGAGCGGCGGAGCGCCGGTGAGGTAGGTGCTGTTGTCGATGAGCCCCTGGTTCACACGGTTGATGCCGTCGTTCTCCCGGTAGCGGGTATCGGTGATGTCGCCGTTGATCGAGATCTTGTAGTTGGGTGTCACCTCGGCGACCAGGGCGGCATACAGCGACTGCTGGTGAAAATACATGTCGTAGTAGTAGCTGCCGCTGTCGTTGCTCTGGAAACTCACGCGCCCGGCCACATTCGCGGCCAGCGGAGTGGCCAAATCGAGGCTCACGATGCGCTTCTGGTGGGTGTCCGCCTCGGCAGAGGCGGTGGCCGCGAACGTGGTCATGGAGGGCATCTTGGTGTCGATATCGATGGCGCCCCCAACCCCCGCCCCGGCTCCGCCCTGGACACTGGCAGGACCCTTGATGATGTCGATGGAGTCCACCATGTTGAAGCTGATCGGGGCGCCGTAGCCGTTGAGCGTGAAGCTGTCGCGCATCCCGTTGTAGAACATATCCGCGTACTGGCCACGGATGCGGGGTACGTTCGGCTGGCCGAACGAGGCGTCCGAATAGGCGCTGGCGGTCAGCGAGGAGAATCCGCCGGGATTCTGCACGTCGAGTGCGTCGAGCTGCGCTTTCGAGATCACGGTCGTGTTGCGCGGTGTGTCCATCACGCCGAGATCGAGCCCGTACGCTGACGTGGACGTCACGGTGGTCGGGAGGATGAGGTCGCCGCGCCTGATGCCGTGGACAACGATTTCATCGAGATTCTCGGATGATCCCTCCGGAGCGGCCACGGAACTCACCGGTTCGGCGGTTGATTGCGCATCGGCGGGGCGGTAAGCAGCGAGGATCGAGCAGCACACCACGACCGAACCGTGAATCCAGGAGCGTCGATTCATTTCCATCCCTCATTGATTGTGTATCCCTTGTTTTTCTGGCGTGGCAGGCGGGCCCGCGCGCATGGGAAGGCACAGTGCAAGAATCGTGCGCGGCCCGGTTCGGGGAGCGATCAAGTGTCCGGAGGCATTCGGCGCGCAGCGGAAAAACCTGCGTCGCGGCGCGCGAGGATTCCTAACTACCTAAATTAAGGGGAGAAGTTCGCGATCGCAGGAGGAGGGCCGCGCGAACTCCGATCGACCTCGGCGATCGCTCGCGGGCGATGGCGCGCACCAATTGTGCACACAACCCGCCCTACGTTTGTACATGCCCGGTTTGTACATGCCCGGTTTGTACATGCCCGGTTTGTACAGGCCCGAGGCCCGAGGTCTGCGGCCCGGGGCCCGAGGCCCGGGGTCCGCGCGGCGCCGCCGTCGCGTCTGGGCAATTTGCGAATCGCGGCGCTTCCACCTTATTGTCGCGGCATGTTCAAGCCAGGCTGGCCCATCCGTCGTGCGTCCGCATTGGGCGCCATCTTGTGCGCGCTCGCGCTGCTGGTGTGGTCCTCGGTGCGCGCCGCGCCTGCATCCGAGGTCGCGCCCATCCCGGTGAAGGTGGTCGTGGTGACCATGTTTCAGCTCGGCACGCTGACGGGCGGCGAGCCCGGCGAAGCAAAGCTCTGGGTCGAGCGGGACAGGCTGGATCGCGCTCTGCCGTTTCCGCTGGGTGAATATGAGCTGCGAATGAACGATGCGGGTTTGCTGCTGATCTGCACGGGCGGCGGCGTCACCAACTCGAGCAGTTCAATCATGGCGCTGGGTCTCGATCCCCGCTTCGACTTGACCAAGGCCTATTGGGTGGTCGCGGGCATCGCGGGGGGCGATCCGCTCGATGTGTCGCTGGGGACGGCGGCGTGGGCAAAGCACGTGGTCGATGGCGATCTGCTCTACGAGATCGATGCGCGCGAGATTCCCGCCGACTGGCCTTACGGGATGTTGCCGCTGGGCGCGAAGAAACCCAACGATATCGCGAGCGGTTGGACCGTCGACACCATACACTACGAGCTGAATGCAGCCTTGGTCGAGTGGGCTTACAGCCTCACCAAGGATCATGCCGTGGCGGATAGTCCCGGCATCGCGCGATTCCGTCAGCAATTCACGGGATATCCCGCCGCGCTCCGTCCGCCCTTCGTGACCATCGGGGATTCGCTTTCCTCGAGCAGGTATTGGCACGGCGAGCACATGAATCAGTGGGCCAACGATTGGGTGAAACTGCAAGCCGGCAAGGATGCCAATTTCATGATGTCCAATATGGAGGACAGCGGTACGCTGACGGCGCTGCGCCGCCTTTCGCGAGCCGGTCGCGTGGACTTGAAGCGCGTGCTGGTGCTGCGAACGGCGAGCAATTATTCGATGCCGCCGCCGGGAAAAAGCGCGGCGTGGAGCACGACGGCTGAGTACCCTGAGCAGGGTGCCCCGGCGCTCGAAGCGGCTTATCAGGTGGGGAATCGAGTCGTGCAGGCGCTGATCGCAGGCTGGCCCCGCTATCGGGACACCATTCCCGGTCCCTAGCGATTTGCCGGCAGATCGCTGTGCGGAGTCGGCGCGGACATGAGCTCGACGAACATCCTGGCAAATCGCGGCAGGTCGAGGTCTACTTGAGCGTGTACCCGCTGTAGGTCGACGGCCGGCTTCAGCGCGTCGCTCCAGGCCAGCGTCTCGCCGTAGGCCGGCCCGTGACTCACGTCGACGTCCATGTATAGGTCATCGCGTCGGGTGATGATGCTCGGATCGAGCCACGCGCAGGCGGCGAGCTCGTCCCACAGGTAATAGCGCTCCTGCGAATACTTTGCGATGTATCGAGCCGCCGGATTTTGCGACTTCGAGATCGCAACCAGCATCTCCTCCGTGAACATCGCCTTGATCGACACATCCACGGTGGTCAAGTCGATGCGGGGCCAGTGGGCCCGCAGCGTCATTCGAGCCGCCTCCGGATCGAACCAGAAATTGAATTCGTGGCGCGGACTGGTCGCAAATTCCGGATCAGCGGTGTGCGGGTTGAGGCTGCCTCCCATCACGACCAGTCCTTGAGACAGTTCGGCGAAATGAGGATCGAGCGCAATGGCGAGCGCGATATCCGTCAGGGGTCCGGCGGCATAGATGGTCACCTGGTGCGGGTGGGCATGAACTTGCCGGATCAGAAAATGCGCTGCGTCTTCGGCAATGGGCTTGGTATGCGGCTCACCCTCGGGCAGCGGCGGGGTATCCCAAGGAGCGAGCGGCGCAGCCGGCGCCGGTGGTTCGACCAGTCCCGGCGTCGCGGGCAGCGTGCTCAACTTCTGACCCCACGCACCCAACCAGGCAACATGGCCGACCAGCGGCGCCATGAGGCGGGTCTCCTCCTGCGTCCGGATCAGCGGAAACACCGCTCCGAGGGCGACGGGTACGTCGGTCCGTCCGATCAGTTCCAGCAGCCGCAGCGCATGCCGTGCCTCGTCATCCCGCCAGGCATTGCCGGTCACGACCGTGATCCCGAGAACGTCGACCTGTGGCGACTGTAGCAGCGCCATCATCGACATGATGTTCGAGCCTCCCGGCCCGGACGTGTCTTGATCGATGATGACCATGCGTTTTTGTGCGAGCGCGGAGGTGGGCGCCGCCTGAGCGGTGAGCATCAGCACTAAAAGCCCGGCGAGACAGCGGCTCATGGCTTCTCGAAGAAATCCTCTCCCACCGGCTTGTGCTCGAGGATCTCTTCGCGGGTGAGCCCAATGAGCTCGTGCGGAAACACCAGCCATTTGTCGGTGTCGAGAACGTAATAGTCCGGCACGAGCTTGCTGCGATTGCGCGTGGATTTGTAGTACACCGTGGCGATACGCCACTTCACCGGCCAATTTCTCCGGCAACGCTGCTTGAGCTCCGAGATGACGGCCTCGAGGCTGCGGCCCGAGTCGAACACATCATCCACCAGAAGCAGCTCATCCTCGGCCGATACGCGGGAGACGAGATAATCGATGGCGTGAACGCGAACGGTCTTGTCCTGCTGATCGATGCCGGTGTAGGAGGAGGTGCGAATCGCGATGTGATCGGCGTGTATGGCATGGTACTCGAGCACTTCCTGCACGGCGATGCCGATGGGTGCGCCGCCCCGCCACATGGCGACCAGGAACGTCGGTCGAAATCCGCTTTTCACGACGAGCCGGGCGAGCTCCATCGAGTCCCGGAGCAGGGAGTTGGCTGAAATGAAGAGCTTGTCCATGCGCGCAAGCTTACTGTAGTCGGGGGATATCCGGGCATCCGCCGCCACAGGTCGCGTCATATAGGCGGGTCGTCTGCGCCACTAACAGGCGATGACGACTCGTCGTTCGACATTGGGTGCGCTCATGTTTGCACAGACCCGGCCATACCGTTGGCGTTGCCTCACGCTTCTCTTCCTCGGCCTATTTTTCCTCGGCCTGTGCGCCGGACGCGTTCTGGAAGCGCATCCCGAGAGCGGCGAGGTCATCGGACGGATCAGCATCGCCGGCCCACCGGGGGCGCAGTACATCGAGGGCTGGGCGTGTGAGCAGGGGAATCCCGATCCCGTGACCGTCCATGTCTTTACCGGCGGCGGTCCCGGTGTGGGCCAGCTCTACAGTGCATACACCGCGAACGCTTCACCTGGAGAGCCGGGCATCAGCAGGGCCTGTGAAACGAGCACGGGCCATCGCTTCCTCATCGACATCACGGGCGATCTTTTCTCGCGCGCGGGCCAGGAGATTTTTGTTTACGCCCTTGCGCCCAAGGGGAGCTCCGGCCGCCTGCTCGCAGGCTCGGGGACTGTCGCCGTGCCGGTTGCCACGACGTTCGGGCGTCTGCAGAGCCTGGACGCCGGCGGGCGTGCGACAGGCTGGGCAGTCGATCGGGCCGACGGCACAGCCTCCATCGCTGTGGCGGTCTTCGTGGATGGAGCTTCCCTGATGGGTGCCGAAACCGGAACCCTGGTGTGGCTCGGGCCCGCCGATCAGGCGGCTCCCGACCCGGACGGGGCCCTCGGCATCAACGGGCATCACGGATTCAACGTGCAGCTCCCGGCATGGGTGACGCAGGGCGTGCATCGGCTCTCCTTTTATGCGTTGAACACCCGTGGGACGATTGCCGCGCCGCTGCAACAGTCGCCCGCCGTACCGGGCAGCAACACGCTGGTGAGCCAATTCACCTTCTCGACCAGCGCCTCGGGTTTTCCGACGCATTGGGTCGGCTACAAACTTCCCGCAGGTGCGGTGGATCTCGTCGGCCTGAGCGGGACGGTCAGCCTCAACAACAGCGCCGACATTTTCAGTGAACTGCTGTTTTACGTCACCTTCATGCCGTCGGGCTCGTGCCCGGCCGAAGGGACCGTCGCATCGAATGGACCGCCGGGCCTCGAGCCCAACCTATGGTCGGACATCGTCAAGGCGCCCACGGCCGGTACGTTCACCATGCCCGTGAACTTCACGCTGCCGGTCGGGATACCCCTGTCGAACTGCCTCGTCGTCGCCATCAACGGAGGGACGGTTGCGGGCGAGCACGTGGTGAGCGGTCTCGCAAACCTGCTCATCACGTATACGCCCCATACGGATGCACCCACACAAATGCTCGGACTGGACAACGAGTTTTGCTTCGGCCAGAACTTTGGATGCCAGGAGGCGAGCACGGACGACCGGCTGACGTTTGCAGCCGTCAACCAGGTCACCCAGCGAAGCAAGCTCGAGACGATATGGGGCAACATCAACGACAGCAGCTTCGATGGAAGCGCCAACTTCGGCCCGCTGCCTTCCGCGCCGTGGATGGCGACGAACGATGTTTACCTCTATCACGGATCGGATTGCTCGCAGTTTGCGCCGGGACGCAGCCTCAACGGCCCGGGCGACTTCTCTGGCCAGATCCCGAAGGACGCAACCCACCTGCTCAGCGCCCCGCTCACGGGGGGCGGCGGTGCCGGGGAGGGCGAGACCATCAATTCCCTGTTGCCGGGAACGACCAGCGGGATCGCCGTCTATCAGAATTTCCCGGATGTGACACTGAACCCTGGGGACTGCTTGGTGACGCTGTTTGGCGTCAAGAACACGACAGGCGCCTTCGACAACGAGGATCAGCTGCGTGCCATCGTGACGCCCTTCTGAGTGGCGCGGTTCCCGCCTGTGGCGTTGGCGAACCCGGCCTCGATATGCGGAGCTTTTAGGTATGATGTTGGGGATGACGGGCGCTGCGCGCATCCTCGCACTCGGCCTTGGGCTGCTTCCCTACCTGGGGACGGCCGGCATCGACACCTGGATGCACGAACGGGCGCGCAAAGTCCCCGTCGTCGAGCAGCTATTTCACGCCGGGCTCGCGATCACGTTCACGGCATTCGTGATCTGCGTGTTTCTGCGGCGGGAGGTGTCGGCCATCGCGTCGCTCGCGGCCTTTGCCGTCTGTCTCGTCCTCGACGAGCTGGGATATCACCGGGGGCTGGCGCGAAACGAGCGCCGCGTGCACGTCATCTCCTGGGCGGCGCTGCTGCTGTTCATCGGGGTTTGGCGCTGGACGGAGCGGAGCGGATGATCGGCCCGATCGATCTGCATCTCTGGTACGTCGTCATGACCGTGCTCGGGATGTCCTTGACCTTCGCTTTCCCGATGACGAAACATTTCAGCGATCCGCACGACAAGCGGCGCTACTACACGATGCAAGCCATCACAATCGTGTGCGCGGTACTCGGCGCCAAGTTGGCGGTCGTACTGGGCGATGCGTTGTGGCCGCTCAAGAAGTTTCACGATTGGGGCGCGCTGCTGACCGGCGGGCGCTCGATTGCCGGGGCGTTGCTCTTCGGCTTTCTCGGGGTCGAGGCGGCCAAGCCACTGCTGAAATACGACATCCCGCCGAACGACCGGTTTGCGATCATCCTGCCGTTTTCGATGGGCATCGGGCGCATCGGTTGCCTGATCGTCGGCTGCTGCCGCGGCGCGCCGTTCGACGGTCCCTGGGCGATCACTTATGCCGATGGTATCCCGCGGCATCCGGCGCCGGTGTACGAGATGATGTTCGACTGGACCATGGGATTCGTGCTCCTGGCGCTCTGGAGGCGGCAGATTTTATTTGGGCGCCTCTTTGCGCTATTCCTAGCGTGCTACGGCGCCTTTCGCTTCTGCATCGAGTTCCTGCGTGAAACACCGAAAGCCTACGGGGGCCTATCCGCCTACCAGATCATGGCCCTCGCGATGATCATGGCGGGTCTG
>Ga0181531_10001227_pt1 | contig 16338 bp, 11 predicted proteins | sample PEATcosm2014_Bin_38_FD_119743 | JGI IMG/M metagenome (GOLD analysis project Ga0181531, IMG submission 119743) | Peatland microbial communities from MTU Mesocosm Facility, Houghton, MI, USA - PEATcosm2014_Bin11_10_metaG | ecosystem: Environmental > Terrestrial > Soil > Wetlands > Peat | place... | reverse complement strand
GATGCTGAGCCCGCTGGTCAGTGCCGAAGGTACCTTGGTGACGGCGGCGATCCGCGACATCAGCGCGCGCAAGAAGGCCGCCGTCGTTCTTCAGCAGAAGGTGGATGAGTTGAACCGCTCGAACGAGGAGCTGGGGCAATTTGCCTACGTCGCTTCGCACGATTTGCAAGAGCCGCTGCGCATGGTGGCCAGCTACACGCAGCTTTTGTCCAGACGGTACAAGGGAAAGCTGGGCGCCGACGCCGACGAATTCATTGCCTTTGTGGTAGATGGGGTGAGCCGCATGCAACGTCTTATCCAGGACCTGCTGGCCTATTCGCGTGTCGGGTCTAAAGGAAGCTACCTCCTCGAAACCTCCAGCGAAGATGCATTGCAGCAGGCGCTCGATAATCTGCGCGGCGCCGTCGAGGCAAGCAACGCTGTAGTAACGCACGATCCCCTCCCCGCCGTCCTTGCCGACGAGATGCAACTGGTCCAGTTGTTTCAGAACCTTGTCGGCAACGCCATCAAATACCAGAAACCCGGAGTTCCCCATGTACACGTCTCGGCCATCAAGAACAGCGGGAAGACTTGGGATTTCTCGATAAAGGACAACGGACTGGGAATTGACCCACAATACTTCGAAAAGATTTTCGGCATGTTCCAGCGGTTGCACAAAAGAGACGAATTCGCCGGCACCGGGATTGGCTTGGCCATCTGCAAAAAGATCGTCGAGCGCCACGGCGGCAGTATCTCAGTCGAATCGCAACCCGGAGAAGGCTCCACGTTTCACTTTGCCCTGGCGGCGGCGCCAGCTGAAGTCATGAGAGCCGCGGGAGGTTAGGTTAGAGTCTGCGTCCATGCAGTCGCAGGATCATCTTGACCCAAGATTAGATCGACCCACTAGGACACCGTTCCCGTCATTTTGTCGAGACTTCGTCGGGCGGTAGTTTCAATTGCACTCCGCCTGAAGTTTTGGCGGGAGCTTGATGCACAGATCGCGAAGTTCTTTGACTGATACGCCGCTCAAAGTAAGAACTGCTTGAGTAACTTTCTGGGCATCTGGCAACGCCCACTTCTCTATCTCTCCAAGGAGATTCACTCCCGACTTGGCTCCGAACGAGCGGCGAATGATTGGCTGTGGTTGCGCGCCGCCTATGGGCAAGGGCGGCATCTGCTCATCACCACACCAACCTCCTGAAGCCCCGCGCAAGCCGCTATTGCTAGGCGGCGAAGCGCAACTCCCGGACATCCTCCAAAATCTGCCGAAATGCTGGCTCCGGGGCACGGCACATGGTTCGATATGTATCCAGGAAGGACAGCCAGTTATTTGGTCGCGATTCCGCGCAATCAAACTACGACATTGAGGTTGTCGCGACCGCCCGATCCAGCCGCAAACTCACTGCCCGCCGTTCTTAAACAGATCGCTGAGCGATTGCTGGGGATAAACGCCGCCGACCGACTCCGCCGGCGGCGGCTGAGCTGGCGGCGCCGCGGCCGTTGGCGCGCCGCCGGGCGGCGTGTAAGGCTGGCCTGAGGGCGTGTAGGTCGTGGGCGGACGCGGAACGTTTTGCGTTTGCGTCGAGCCGGGCAATTCAAACAACGACTGCTGCGGATAAGGATAGCCATTCGAGGCGCCGGCACCCGCCGGAGCGGGTTGCGCCGGCGGCGGCGTATACGCCGTTTGCGTGGGCTGCCGCGCAGCATAAACGGGCTGACCCGGCGCCGCGTAGGCCGGCGGCGGCTGCGGCGGCACGTAAGGCTGCTGCGAGGGCGTGTAGGTCGACGGCGGGTGCGGAACGTTGGCCTGCTGCGAACCCACCAGCGGCTGCAGCGGATATCCAGCGCCGGAAGGATCGGCCGCCGCGCGTTGATCGGTCGAGCCTTTGAACAAATCGGTCAGCGATTGCTGCGGATAGGCCGAGGCCCGCGCATCGTAGTCCTGCGACGGCGGATCGCGGAACATGTTGAGGAAGCTATTCGAGTTGCCGGCGTTGGCCTGCTGTTGCGCTTGCGGCGGCTGGTAAGCGGGCGCGGCGGAAGCACTCGCCGGCGCGCTGGCATTCGGCGGTGGCGGCACGGCCATGGTTTGATTGGTGCTCGGCGCGCCAGCCGATGAGGAGGAGAACGACGAGCACCCGGCCAAGAGCGGTGCGACGGCAAGCGCCGCAGTGATAACGCTGATCTGCGCGATGCGCCGGCGGTCGGCGTTTCGTTCGCACCAACCCGCGCGGCCCGATAACCCCTGCGTCCCCATAATGCGTTATAGCAAGCCCATCGTGTCGTTCTCAAGGCCGCCGGCACCGCATGGCTAACGGCGCATCCGGATAAGTCTTTGATCCATAGCCAAAATGTGCTCGCGGCACGGGTCGTCATCCTGCCGACCACGCGGACCGCTATATATCGTTATGATGATAACATCGGCGAGATGAACCGGCCGGGCCAACCTGCAGCTCCGAGGCAATTATGACCGCCGTCGACGGCAGCGACTTCCCGGCTGGCCTCCAGCCGCTCGCCATGCCGAGCCCGCTGCCGGGCCATTTGAGTTTGCGCCAATCGCTGCGCGCCATGCGCGAGAACGCGCTGACCGCGCACGGACCGGAGAATTTCGCCGCCGACATCATCACGCAGCGCGTGTTGTGGCGGCGCATGTTCATCATCAACGAACCGAACGCCATCCGCCACGTCGTGCTCGACAACGCCGCGAACTATACAAAATCCGAAATCGGCCGCCGGCTATTGGAGCCCGGCCTCGGCCGCGGCCTGCTCACCAGCGAAGGCGACACCTGGCGCCGCCACCGCCGCATCATGGCGCCGGCCTTCGATCCGCGCAGCGTCGCCGGCTATGCGCCGATCATAACGGGCGTCACCGAAGAACTGCTGGCCGAATGGGACGCATTGCCGAAGCCCCGCGAAGTCGACGTCGCCACCACCATGATGCATGCGACGTTGCACATCATCTCGAAGGCGATGTTCTCCTCCGACTCCGACGAAATCGTCGATGTCATCGAGAACGGCGTCAACACCTATCAGACGCTGGTGCGCCCCTCCCTGCTCGATCTTCTGCATGTGCCGCTGTGGTTGACGCGGCTTCTTGCGCCGCTGCCGGTCGCTGGAATTTTCGACGAGTTCGATCGCAAGGTGGACAAGCTTCTGACCGAGCGCGGCCGCACGCCGGAGGCCGAGCCGAAGGATTTGTTGGCGCGCCTGATCGCGGCGCGCGACACCGAGACTGGCGGCGGCATGACGCCGCAAGAGGTGCGCGATCAGGTCGTCACCATCTTCATGGCCGGCCACGAAACCACGTCGCAGGCGTTGTCCTGGACCTGGTATCTGCTCTCCCAGCATCCGGCGGTCGAGGCCAAGCTGTATAACGAGCTTGCCGCCGCGCTTAGCGGCCGCGCGCCGCGCTACGAAGATGTCGCCAATCTCCCCTATGCGCGCATGGTGATCGAAGAATCGATGCGGCTTTATCCGCCGGCGCATACCTTCGGCCGCGAGCCAATCGCCGATGACGAAATTCTCGGTCACCGCATTCCGGCCGGCGCCGACGTGCTGATATTGCCTTGGCTCCTGCATCGCAAGCCGCAGCTCTGGGATGACCCCGACCGGTTCGATCCGGAACGCTTCACGCCCGAGCGCGTCGCGGCGCGCCCGCGCTTTGCCTATCTGCCGTTCGGTGCCGGGCCGCGCATCTGCATCGGCGCGGCGTTCGCGATGACCGAGGCGATTCTGATCCTCGCCGCCATCGCGCAGCGCTACCGGTTGCATCTCAAAACCGGCCATCCGGTTGAGCCGCAGGGCTTGATCACTTTGCGGCCGCGCTACGGGCTGAAGATGATTTTGGAGCAGCGGCAAAGCTAGCCCGGCGCACTCTCCGCGGCGATGTGAGGTGCGCTTTCAAGCCGATTCGCCGTATTCCCTCTTAAATCGCGATACCTTATGCGCGATGCCGTCAATTGGACCGAACTTGTTATCCACCGGTTATTTTTAATTTCGTCCCCCTACGCAACCGCCCTGTCTATCGCAGCAATACGCGGAGTGATAGCGTCGCAACTTGTAGTCGGCGGCGGCCGACTGCGAACAGGCGATCATGGACAATCTCATTATCGAACGGAACATTGAAAGATATGCCGACCGACTCCGGACCGAGATCGATCCGGCCGTGCGCGCCAGCGTCAAGGCGTTATTGATTGAGGAAGAGAACCGCTTAGGCTTTCGTGTCGAGCAACTTGACAAGGTCAACGGCTACATCACCGATTCCCATCATCGGATCGAGATGCAACAGCGCTTGATCGAGCGGTTGCGGTCCGTCGAATGCGACGGGATTGCGTCGTTGTCGGGCGGACGCGATTTGACCCTGGCGTTGCGGCTGCTGGTCAATCTGAGGGAGCTTCTCATCCTCTTTGAACAATATCGCCAGCGAATCACCGATGCGTTGGCAAAGTATCCGCCGCATGGCGACGCCATGCTGCAGAACGGAGTCGCCGCTAACGCACGTGGTCTGACGCCGCGTGAAATCGAGGTGCTGGCGCTGGCCGCACAAGGCAACACCTCCGATCAGATTGCAGACATTCTCCGCCTTACCAGGCGCACCGTGGACGCCCACGTGCAAGCCATCCTGCCCAAACTCGAGGCGGCAAACAGCGCCCATGCGGTCGCCATTGCGCTGACTGCCGGCATTATAAAGTTCAATTAGCCGGCGCGGGACCTGCAGGCCATATTCGCGATTCCGTTTTCAAACGAAGTTGTTGAAGCGAACGGTGATCCGAAGCCAAGGCCGTCCACCGCACGCGATTGACCGGGGCTGCGGCTAATACACATCCGCCTGAAAGCGGCCGCATGCCTTCAGCTCGGCGATGAATTTGACCGCTTCCGCGGGCGAACAACCGCCGTGTTCAGCGACGATTTCGGCCAGCGCGGCTTCGACGTCCTTTGCCATGCGCAAGGCATCGCCGCAGACATAGATATGCGCGCCGTCGTTGAGCCACGACCAGAAGTCGCGGCCGACCTCGCGCATGCGATGCTGCACGTAGGTCTTTTCCTTGCCGTCGCGCGACCACGCCAGCGTCAGCCGGGTCAGATGGCCGGCGGCGCGCATGGCGACGAGTTCGTCTTCGTAAAAGAAATCGTGGTCGCGGCGCTGATGGCCGAAGAACAGCCAGTTGCGGCCGCCCGCGTTGGTCGCCTGCCGCTCATGAAGAAACGCGCGAAATGGCGCAATGCCGGTGCCCGGACCGATCATGATGATCGGTTTCGACGGATCGTCCGGCAGCGCGAAATGCTGCGCCTTTTGCACATAGACCCGGACCTTGTCGCCCGGCGCAACGCGGCCACCGAGGAAGGTAGAACAAACGCCGAGCCGCGTGCGCTTGTCGATTTCGTAGCGCACGGCGTCGACGGTGAGCGAGACGCGGCCGGGGCTGGTCTTGAGCGAGGAGGAGATGGAATAGAGGCGGGGCTGCAGCGGCTCGAGCGCTTCGATGAAGGCTTCCGGGTCGGGCCGGATGCCGGGGAATTTGTGCAAGGCGGCGAGCACGTCAAGCGTCGCGGCATCGCCGTCCGGGTCTTCGCCGGCCGCGAGCCGCTTGGCTTTTGCCCGGCGCTCGCCGCCGGTCAGATACGAAATCAGCTCGAACAACATGTCGGGCGCCGGCGACAGTGCGACGCCGTCGGTGAGGACTTCGCCAAAGGTGCGATCGCCGATCGGAAAATCGGCGGGCACGCCAAGCGTGTCGAGCACGGCAGTGACCAGGTGGGGATCGTTGGCGGGGAAAATGCCGAAGGAATCGCCGACCACATAATCGAGGCCGGTATCGGCGAGATGGATGTCGACGTGCCAGGTTTCCTTTTCCGAGCCGGGCTTGTTGAGCCGGCGGCGCGACAGGAACGTGGCGTAAACCGGATTGTCGCGGGAGCGGCCGGGCGCGGCGAGCGGCGCCGGCTCTACTTCGACCGGCGCCGCGGCGGCGTTAGCGGGTGGTGAAGCGTCAAGCTCGGCATAAAGTTGTTTGACCATGCGGGCGGTTTCTTTGCCGCCCGGCACGCAGAGGTTCAAACGCTTCTCGGATTTGGCGAACAGCGCACCCGCATAATCGTTGCAGTTATAGCCGCATTGGCCGCAATCCTGCTGCGCCATCGCCGCCATCAGGCGTCGCGGCAGCGCCTTGCCTTGCGCAAGATTCATGCGATCGGCAAGCGGCATGGCCGGATCGTGCCAAGGAGCGCCGTCGTCTTCGGCTTCCGCCGGTGCTGCCGGTACATTGCCGTCGAGCAAACTGCCCAGGAGCTTCGCCGCGTCGGCTTTGGAAACCGGCGTGATACCTTCCGACAGTCCAAACAAACCGGCGAAGAGTCCGTTCAGCCAATTGCGCTGCTCCGGCGAAAACGGCGCAGTCTCCGGAATGAGCGACGGGATCGGCGGTCGCGGCGTCACGCTCATGCGGCGGCCTCGCTGTCCGCCATTACCTTGAGCGCGCCGATATCGTGGCGGCGCGAAAAAGCGAGAAAGCTTTCGTCCGCCGAAGCGCGGTGCGTCAGATACGCTCTGAGGATGCGCTCGACGGTGCGCGGTGCCTCTTGCGCGATCACATCGCGATAAATCTCGCGGCCGAGCGCGGCATCCGGTCCAAAGCCGCCACCGACCAGGATGTGATAGCCCTCGACCGGATCGTCGTCTTCGTTTTTCTGCACCTTGCAGGCGAGCAGGCCGATCTCGGAAATGAAATGCTGCGCGCAGGAATGATGGCAGCCGGTCAAATGAATATTGACCGGCGTGTCGAGTTCAACGCGCGTCTCGCACCAGCGGGCGATCTCTTCGGCATGACGCTTGGTGTCGGACGCCGCGAACTTGCAGCCGACGTTGCCGGTGCAGGCGACGAGCCCGGCGCGAATGGCGTTGGTGCCGATGGAAAGCCCGAGCGCTTCGATGCGCGCGCTGGCAGCCGCGACCTTTTCGGTCGGAACGCCGGAGATCAAAAAATTCTGCCAGACCGTGAGCCTGATATCGCCGTCGCCGCATTCGCCGGCAATGGCCGCGAGTTCGCGTATCTGCGCCGACGAGATGCGCCCGACCGGCAGCACGACGCCGATCCAGTTTAGCCCCGGCTGCTTTTGCGCATGCACGCCGATGTGGGCGGTGCGGCTATACGCCGGGCGTGGCGCAACCGCGCCGGGCACGGCGCGATCGAACTTGCGGCCGAGTTTCTCTTCCAGCAAGCCGACGAATTTTTCGATGCCCATGGCATCGAGCACGTATTTCAGTCTGGCCTTGGTGCGATCGGTGCGGTCGCCGTGTTCGATGAACAACCGCACCACCGCGTCGGCCACCCTGCAGGCATCCTTCGGCTGCACCAGCACGCCGGTGTCGCGGGTGAAATCGTGGTGGCCAGTAATGCCGCCGAGGCAAAGCTTGAACCACACGCCGGGGGTCAGCCCGAAGCCGTCGTTGACCTCGACCGCCTGGAAGCCGACGTCATTGGTATCCTCCAGCACCGGTATGATGCCGGCGCCGTCGAAGGCGACGTTGAACTTGCGCGGCAGGCCGTAAAGCGAGCGGTCGTTGAGGATGTGGAAATGCCACTCGCGCGCGTAGGTGCGCGTGTCGATCAGCTCCTGCGGGTCGATGCCCGCTGTCGGCGTGCCGGTGACGTTACGGATATTATCAGCGCCGGAGCCGCGCGAGCATAGGCCCAGATCCTGGATACCCTCGATCATGGCGACGGTGTTGTGTGCTTCGATCTCGCGGACCTGCAGATTGGCGCGCGTCGTCACATGCGCGTAGCCGCCGCCGTAACGCTCGGCGAGATCGGCAACGCCGGCGAATTGCGCCGCTTTGAGGATCCCGTTGGGGATACGCAGGCGGCACATATACGCGTTCTGGTTCGGCGCGGCGTAGAACAGCCCGAAGAACCGCCAGCGGAAATTGTCCGGCGGTTTGGCGTATTCGCCTTTGGCGGCGAAGTCCTTTAGCCGCTCGTAAGTGTCGAACGGATGTTCGTCGCGCTTGAACTTTTCCTGATCGGAAAGTTTTTTCCCCGCAGCGAGAAAGCGGTTCTGCGCTTTGAGCGCCGCGGCTTCCGGACCGGTCGGCTCCGCCGGCGCGGCAACGCCGCCGCCGGCCGCGACGCCGGCCACGCTTTTCGCCGCCTTGGCGATCTGAACTCCGGCAACGAAACCTTCCAGATAACGCTTCTGCTCGGGGTTGAAATCGCCGATTGGTTCGACGGCGGCGGTTTTAAGGTCCGCCTCGCTCATTCGGCCGGTACCTGCGTCGGCGCCGAGAGCGGCGCCGGCGCGGCGGCGCCTGGTTTGTGGGTGATGTAGAGCGCAAGCCCGGTGAAGAAGAAGCCGCCGATCAGATTGCCGACCGTGACCGGAATCTGATTCCACAGCCACCATTGCGCGACGGTGACCTTGGCGCCCATGATCATGCCGGTCGGAATGATGAACATGTTCACGACCGAATGCTCAAAGCCTTGAGCAAAGAAGATGAAGATCGGCATGTAGGCGCAGGCGATCTTGCCGATGGTCGATGAGGTGGTCATCGCCGCGACGATGGCGAGGCAGACCATCCAGTTGCAAAGAATGGCTTTGACGAAGACCGTGATCATGCCGGCATAGCCGAGCGCTTCGTAGCCGGTGGTTTTGGCTTGCGCGATATCGACGATCTTGGCGGCAACGCTGCCGGCCGCGACGGCGGTGGCGCCGAAATTGGTGAGCGCGATCGCCAGTAGGCCGCCGTATACGACGCTGCCGATCAGATTGCCAACAAACACCCAGCCCCAGTTCACCAGCATGGTCTTGGTGTCGGTGTCCCTTTCGAGCCACGGCAGCGGCAAGAGGCCGAAGCTGCCGGTGACGAGGTCGAGCCCAAGCAGCACGATCAGGATGAGGCCGACCGGGAAGATCAACGCGCCGACCAGCGGCTGCCCGGTCTGCACCGCGCCGGTGATGGCAAGACTGGTGGCGGCGGCGAGGATCGCGCCGGCCAGTCCGCCGCGGATGACAAGGTCGACGGGCGGCAACGCGAGCTTGGTCCGCCCGGCGTTGAGCATGGCGGAGGCGACGTCCACCGGTTTCACGTAGTCCATGGTCTCGGCTCCAATGCGCGAAGGCCGCCGAGACGCTTGTTTTGAAGGTTCCGGCAGGCCAAATGCCTGATCTCTTGCCGCAGAGCAGCAAGCGATGTGCCAGCCGCTAGGCGCTTGATTTTATTATTTATTAACGCGCGCACGGGGATCCGCTGGCGCGTCGAGTGGCAGAAGAGTCAAAATGTTAGGCAGGGGGTAAGCGCCCGCCGACCTTACGAATCTTCCTGCTGGCGGTGAACATCGTGGACGACGACGCCGGAGCCGGGCGGCGGTATCGCCATCCAGACCTGGTGCTTGAGGGTGCGGCGGGTGTCCTCGTAGCCGCTTTGCCAGTGCTCGCGCATCGAGGTGCCGGAGAACTCGTAGTCCTTGGCATGCCCCTCATAAGCTTTCTGCTGATAGATCAGATGCAGGACGGTGATCTCCGGCAGGTCGGCGAGCGTCTCGAGGTGCTTGAGATCGTCGGGGCTGAGCTGGTCCTGCGGCACTTTCTTGAGCGCCTTGGCGAGCAGCATGCGCAGATTGTGGATGCGCCGGTAGACGTCGGTCGTGTAGCGCGTACGCGAGGAATACACGATGTCCTTTTGGCGGGCCAACACCTCCTGCATATCGCGCGGCAGCATGCCGCGGGCGCTGAACAGATCGACCTGAAAGACCAGCGTGTTGAGCTTGTCTTCTTGATCAAGCAGATGCTGCAGCGGCGTGTTGGAGACGATGCCGCCGTCCCAGAAATGGTCGGTGCCGATCTTGACCATGGGTAGTGCCGGCGGCAGCGCGCCACTCGCCATCACATGCTCGGGCTCGATCTGCTCGTTGGCGTTGTCGAAATAGGCAAAGTTGCCGGTCAAGACGTTGACGGCGCCGACCGAAAAGCGGTGGCGCTGCTCGTTGATGAGGCTGAAATCGACCAACTCCAGCAACGTGTCGCGCAGCGGCGAGGAATCGTAATAGCTGGTCGCGGTGGTAGCGCCGGTGAGACTCATCCACGGATTGGGAAAGCGCGGCTGGAAAAAGCCCGGCTGCCCGGCCACGGTGGTGACCAAGCAGCTGTGCGCGTTGCGCGCCTTGCGGAAGATGTCGCCGTCGGGCGTGAACGGCCAGATCTTGCGCTCGGTGATCATGTCCCAGAAGCGCTGCAGCTGGCGCGGACGATGTTTGGGCGGATTGCCGGCGATGATTGCCGAATTGATGGCGCCGATGGAAACGCCCGAGACCCAGTCCGGTTCGACGCCGGCCTCGTGCATGGCCTGGTAGACGCCGGCCTGATACGCGCCGAGCGCGCCACCGCCTTGCAGCACCAGCGCGATGCGGTCGCAACGTTCAGGGCGCCAAGCCTGCGGCGGCTCGGTTGAGGGGCGCGACGGACGATTCTTCAGGTTACTCGGAATGTCGTGCATGGCGGGTTACTCGGCAAAGGGCGCAAACGGATTTTGAAACCGCCGCAGCTTTGCCAAAGCCAATGACCGCTAGATGACAAGCCGATCCGGAAAGCAAAACAGCCCGGAAAGATTGTCACAGGACTGTCGGCATCGTTTCACAAACTCCGCCTTGGGTGTGGCCGGCATTTCTAAACGCTGTTTCTGAACACCCAGGGGGTTGGAATGCAGGCAGGTAAGACCGCCATCGTCACCGGCTCGACCAGCGGAATAGGCCTTGGCATCGCCACCGCGCTCGCCAAAGGCGGCGCCAATGTTGTGCTCAACGGCTTTGGTCCGCCCGACGAAATCGACAAAATCGTCAGCGATCTCAAGCGTCAGCACAACGTCGGGGTGATGTATTCGAGCGCCAATATCGTCGACCCCGACGAAATCGAGGACATGGTCGATCAGGCCGAGGCGGAGTTCGGCGGCGTCGACATCCTGGTCAACAATGCCGGCATTCAGCACGTCGACCCGATCGAGGAATTCCCGGTCGACAAGTGGAACGCCATCATCGCGATCAACCTGTCCGGCGCGTTTCACACCACCCGGCTCACCGTGCCGCACATGAAGAAAAAGCGCTGGGGGCGGATCATCAACGTCGCCTCCGCGCACGCGTTGGTCGCCTCGCCGTTCAAGTCGGCCTATGTCTCGGCCAAGCACGGGCTTGCCGGCTTGACCAAGACGGTCGCGCTCGAAGTCGCCGAACACGGCGTCACGGCAAATGCGATCTGCCCGGGCTATGTGCTGACCCCGCTGGTGCAGAAACAAATTCCGGAGCAGGCCAAGGCCCGCGGCATCAGCGAAGAAGCGGTAATGAAGGACGTACTCCTTGCCGCGCAGCCGACCAAGGAATTCGTCGAGGTTTCGCAGATCGCGGCGCTGGCCACGTTCCTTTGCTCCGATGACGCTGCCTCGATCACCGGAGCGCTGCTCCCGATCGACGGCGGCTGGACCGCCCATTAAGCGGAGCCAGCGATGCGCAAAGAGGACATTCTCAAGCTGCCGTCGATGCCGGCGAGCGGACCGAGCTATCCGGCCGGACCCTATCGCTTCATCCACCGCGAGTTCATGGTGATCACCTACGAAACCGACGCCGACGTCGTGCGTGATCACCTGCCGGAGCCGCTCGAGCCGCTTGATAACCCGGTGGTGCATTACGAATGGATCAAGATGCCCGACTCTTCTGGCTTCGGCGACTACACGGAATCGGGGATGGTGCTGCCCGCCCGCTTCCGGGGCGAAGACGTCAATTTCGTCGTGCAGATGTATCTCGACGACGATCCGCCGATTTCCGCTGGCCGGGAAATCTGGGGCTTTCCCAAAAAATACGCGCACCCAAAACTGGAAATCGTCAAAGACACGCTGACCGGAACGCTGGAATATGCCGGCCAGCTCGTCGCCATGGGCACCATTGGCTACAAGCACGAGGCGATGGCCGGCAACGGCGAGAAGACCACGGCGATGCTGTCGAAGACGCAGGTCAATCTGAAAATCATTCCCGGCGTCGACGGCCATCCGGAAATCTGTCAGCTCGTCGGCTACAATCTCACCGACATTGTCGTCAAAGGCTCCTGGCTCGGACCCGGCCGGCTGCACCTTGTGCCGCATGTCAACGCACCGGTCGCGGACTTCCCGGTGCGCCGGGTGATCGGCGCGCATCATTTCGTCGCCGACCTGACGCTCCCCTACGGCCGCGTTACGATTACAACAAGGCGGAGCAGCTTCACCTCGACGTCGTGCCAAAGGCTGCGACGGCCTAAGTTCAACGGCCGGGGGCACTCCCCGGCGTCATTGAAAATGCGTCGGTCCGCCAACCTACACTCTCTGCTTGCAATCCGCGCATCGTGCGCTTTTCGCGACAATAACGGCGGGTTTGCGCGGGGTCCGCGGTCCCTCGACTAGCAAACGTGTACAGTAGCGGCCAAGTATCAAACATGTGGCAATCCGCCCGCTCGTCTCGCACCGTCCGGCGCAATGTAGGGTCACCGTCGCGACGGCCCCATCGAGCGCCCAAGGTTTTCTTTTCAATCAAAAAACAAAGGGGCTCTCGCGCCCCGTGCGCTCTAGCGTGTCACCATTCCTGATGTTACGGTTTGTGTCGGTCACCCTTTTGGGCGGCTAGTGGACATTCTATGGCCCGACAACGAACAAAACCGACTTCACAGCACACCGGGCTCTACTTCGCCCGCGAGGCGCGCGGTATGAGTCGCACTGAGTTGGTGCGGCGGTCCGGCGTTTCAAAGCAGCAATTATCTCGTCTGGAAAATGGCCTGATCCGACTGAGACTTGATCACTTAAAGCCATTTGCGCCGCACCTTGGATACACACCGGAACAAATGCTGCTCTGGGGACGCTATCCGGGTACCGAAGGTGTTGATGCGGCCGAAGGCGACACGTTACATGCGGGTGCCGCGCCAAAAAAAAATATCGGCGTGGTTCGCGTTCCCGAACTTGACATGCACGCTAACGAAGGGGTGCGGGAAAGACGCAAAGACGGCCGCTACTCCGACCCTGTGAAAACTGAACGCTGGGCGTTCCCGGAGAGATTTGTAGGCGACGAACTGCGCGCGTCCCCCGACCGGCTTGTCATCGTCGAAGCCGCTGGCGACAGCATGGCGCCAACCGTCGTTTCCGGCGAGCGGGTGATCGTCGATACCGGCCACAAGACGCCGACGCCGGACGGGCTTTATGCTGTTCGCGATGCCTTCAAGAAGATCGTTGTCCGCCGTCTGCAGGTCTTGCGGGCGGCGCATCCAACACGCGTCAAGATCGTCTTTGATAACGCAAAACATCCGAGCGAAGAGGTTGCGTTGGATGATCTCGAAGTGTTCGGGAAAGTGCTCTGTTGCCTGAAGCTCTGTTAGTAGCCGCTGTCGCGTCCCTGACGACCTGTGCCAACCGCTTCGCTATGCCTTACCCCGCCCCCGGCTTGACCACGCGGATGTTCAATTCACGCAATTGCTTCGGCGTCGCCTCCGACGGCGCGCCCATCATCAAATCCTCGGCGCGCTGATTCATCGGAAACAGCACCACCTCGCGCAAATTCTCCTCGCCGCACAACAGCATGACGATGCGGTCGATGCCGGGCGCGATGCCGCCATGCGGCGGCGCGCCGAGCGAGAGCGCGTGCAGCATGCCGCCGAATTTCTGCTCCAGCACGCCTTCGTCATAGCCGGCGATGGCGAAGGCCTTCTTCATCACGTCGGGACGATGATTGCGGATAGCGCCCGACGACAACTCAACGCCGTTGCAGACGATGTCGTATTGGATGGCCTTGAGCGAAAGAATCTTGTCGCGGTCGCCGTCGTCGAGCGCGAGAAATTCCTCCGCCGGCAGATTCGGCATCGAGAACGGATTGTGGGAGAAGTCGACTTTCTTCTCCTCATCGTTCCATTCATACATCGGGAAATCGACGATCCAGCAGAGCGCGAAGCGCTCCTTGTCGATCAGGCCCAAATCTTCGCCGACTTTGGTGCGCGCCAAGCCGGCAAATTTATAGAAACTCTGCGGCTCGCCGGCGACAAAGAACACTGCGTCGCCCGCGTTGAGGCCGAGCGCGGCGCGGAGCTTTTCGGTCCGCTCTGCGCCGAGATTGTTGGCCACGGGCCCGCGGCCGACGACTGCACCGCTGTCGGCCGCAAAGAAAATGTAGCCGAGCCCCGGCTGGCCTTCGCCCTGCGCCCAGGAGTTCATGCGGTCGCAAAAGGCGCGCGAGCCGCCGCCGGGCGCCGGGATCGCCCACACTGCTGCTTTTGCACTGCCCTCGAGGATGCGGGCGAAAATTTTAAAGCCCGAGCCGCGGAAAATCTCGGAGACATCCGCCATCTCGATCGGATTGCGCAAATCCGGCTTGTCGGTGCCGTATTTTTTCAGCGCCTCGCCGTAGGGAATGCGCGGGAATTTCGCCGTCACCGTCTTGCCGGCGGAAAATTCCTCGAACACGCCGCGGATCACCGGCTCGACCGCGTCGAACACGTCGTCCTGGATGACAAAACTCATTTCCAGGTCGAGCTGATAGAATTCGCCCGGCGATCTGTCGGCGCGCGCGTCCTCGTCGCGGAAGCAGGGCGCGATCTGAAAGTAGCGGTCGAAGCCCGACACCATGATCAGCTGTTTGAACTGCTGCGGCGCCTGCGGCAGTGCGTAGAATTTTCCCGGATGGAGCCGCGACGGCACCAGATAATCGCGCGCGCCTTCCGGCGAGGAGGCGGTGAGGATCGGCGTCTGGAATTCGAAAAAGCCCTGCTCCTTCATCCGCCGGCGCAGCGAATCGATGATCGCGCCGCGCTTCATGATGTTGTTGTGCAGATGCTCGCGGCGCAGGTCGAGGAAGCGGTATTTGAGCCTGATCTCCTCGGGGTATTCCTGATCGCCGAACACCGGCAGCGGCAATTCGGCAGCGCGGCCCAAGACCTCGATCTCGCGGATGTAGACCTCGACTTCGCCCGTCGGCAGTTCCGGATTGTCGGTGCCCTCGGGCCGGTGCCGCACCTTGCCGTCGATGCGCACCACCCATTCGGAGCGCAACGTCTCCGCCACCTTGAACGCCGGGCTGTCGGGATCGGCGACGACTTGGGCCAGCCCATAATGGTCGCGCAGATCGATGAACAACACGCCGCCGTGATCGCGGATGCGATGGCACCAGCCGGAAAGACGCACTTCCCTGCCGATGTCGCTGGCGCGCAGGTCGCCGCATTTATGCGTGCGATAACGATGCATTGTCGCTTCAGATTCTCTCGTTCGGCGTGGCGGTCGGAACGCGGAAAGCGCACGCGACCAGGCCTTTGTCAAGGCAGCTATGCCCGGGCTTTGAGAGGCCTTCCCGAACCGCCTGGATTGGCCGATAAGTCCGCCACCAAGGCATCTCTCATGACCAAGTCACCTCGAGGCAAACAAGCGGGCGCGTCCGTCGACATGACGAGCGCCGAAGCGGTCGTCGCTACGCTTATCGGGCACGGCATCGACACGATCTACGCATTGCCGGGCGTACAGAACGACTACTTGTTCGACGCCTTCTTCAAGGCCGCGGATCGTTTACGCACCGTGCACACGCGACACGAGCAAGGCGCGTCGCTCATGGCGCTCGGCGCGGCGCTCGCAACCGGTCGGCCGCAAGCCTATGCCGTGGTGCCGGGGCCCGGCTTCCTCAATGCGGCGACCGGCCTGCTGACCGCCTATGCGATGAATGTGCCGGTGTTGGGCCTGGTTGGGCAAATTCCCGATGCCCATATCGGCCGCGGCCTCGGCCATCTGCATGAGATGCGCGACCAGGCCGGCATCATCGAGCGGATGGTCGATCATCGAGCACGGATCCGCAAACCGGAGCAGGCTTCGCGGCAGACGGCGCAGGCGCTGCGCGCCATGCGCACCGGCCGCCCCGGACCGGCGGTGCTCGAATGCGCCATAGACGTTTGGGGCAAGAGCGGGCCGGTCGTGTTGCAGCCGCCGCTGCCGCAGCCGGCGGCGAAAATAGATACGGACGCGGTGCGCCGAGCCGCGAAAATCCTCGGCGCCACCAAGCGGCCGCTGATCGTCTGCGGCGGCGGCGCTCAGGACGCGTCCGCGGAAGTGACGGCGCTTTCGGCGATGCTGCAGGCGCCGGTGCTCGCCTATCGCCGCGGCCGCGGCGTACTCGACGGCCGTAATCCGTTCAGCGTGACGCTGCCGCTCGGGCGTGAATTGTGGGGCGAAGCGGACGCGGTGCTGGCGGTGGGGACACGGCTGCTCATCCAGTTTCGCGAGTGGGGCGAGCGCGATATCCCGATCGTGCGCGTCGACGCCAATGTCGAGGAACACAGCCGCTGGCGGCGGCCGAAGGTGGCGCTGACCGGCGAAGCCGGACCGAT
>Ga0181531_10001226_pt1 | contig 16349 bp, 12 predicted proteins | sample PEATcosm2014_Bin_38_FD_119743 | JGI IMG/M metagenome (GOLD analysis project Ga0181531, IMG submission 119743) | Peatland microbial communities from MTU Mesocosm Facility, Houghton, MI, USA - PEATcosm2014_Bin11_10_metaG | ecosystem: Environmental > Terrestrial > Soil > Wetlands > Peat | place... | reverse complement strand
TGCGTGAGAGACGAACTGACCGCTGGCGATATCTGTGGCGTCTGGTGTGGACTCCCGGAGCGGGTGATGTCTCAGCGGTGCGCTTGCCCGCGCTGCTGTTTCCTCTTTATCGGGTCGTGCGCCTCGGGCGGCTGGCGAGAAAGCTCGTTTTGCCTTCTCGGAAACGGCCACACGCCGGTTAGTGCAATTCGCCGTCGCCCGGAGCTACATCCGGCGTGTCCACTTTGCGCACAACAGAGGTGCTGCCCTCGGACGGCGCAATTTGGAATTGCCCTGGGTCCTTGCCCGCGAGAGCAGCGCTCATGAACTGCATCCATATGGGGAGTGCCGCATGGCCTCCCGTTTCCTTGGCTCCCAGTGATTTCTTCTCGTCGTATCCGATCCACACGCCGCAAGTCAGGCTTGGAGAAAATCCGATGAACCAGGCGTCGGTGAAATCGTTGGTCGTCCCCGTCTTGCCGGCCAATGGATAGGGCATCTTGGCCGCCGCAACCGCAGTTCCGTGCAACACGACTTCACGCAACATTCCGGTCATCACGCGCGCGGTGCGCGAGCTGATGACGTCTCTGATATCCGAGAAGTCTTCCTCCAGAACCCGCCCATCGTAATCGGTCACTTTGCTGATGTAGCGCGGTGCCACGCGTACCCCGTCGTTGGGAAACACGCTGAATGCCGAGGTTTGTTCGAGAGGTGTGATTTCCGCCGAGCCGAGCGCCACCGGCAGATACGCGGGAATATTCGCGGTAATGCCGAAGCGGTGCGCGTATTCGATCACCGTCTTGATGCCCACGCGATCGGCTAGCTTCAGCGCCGGAATGTTTCTCGATTGCGCGAAAGCGCGCCGCAAGGTAATGGTTCCTTCAAATTTGTTGTCGTAATTATGCGGAGTGTAGGCGCCCGACGCCGTCTGAAACGTGATGGGCGCATCCACGATCGTATCGTCGGGACTGCCGCCCTCGTCGATCACCGTGGTGTAGACATAAGGTTTGAACGACGAACCCACCTGCCGGAGAGCTTGTGTAGCGCGATTGAACTTCGATTCGTTGAAATCGCGCCCGCCCACCATGGCCTTAATCTCACCGGTCGAATTGTCGATCGCGACAAGCGCACCTTCAACTCCGGTATCCTCTTCTAGGCTGACGTGTGCCTTTCCTCCGGCATCGAGCGAAAGTATCTTCACGTAGATCAAGTCGCCGGGATGAAATAGTTCATCAAGTTTCAATCGTGGCCGCTTCGCAGTTGCTAACGTCATCGCCGTGGCCCAAGCCACATCCGCTTGCGTCAGTGTGGCCGTGCGAGTGCCGAAGCGGATCTCGGCCGCCGTCGCCGAGACTTGCGTCACCAACGAGTGCACATATCCGTTCACTTCCGACTCTTCATCCCAATCGGGGTCGACATATTTGTCGATCGTTTGACCTTGGGCAATCACATTCACCAGTTTGCCCCGCCAGCCGTGACGGCGCTCGTACGCTGCCAGTCCGTCGAGCAGAGCCTGCCGCGCTGACTTCTGCATGTCCATGTCAAGCGATGTGTAAACCCGCAGGCCCCCTTCGTGAACCTGATCGCTGCCATACTTCGCTTCGAGGTACCGTCGAATCTCTTCAACATACGATGGAGCCAGCGAATTCGGGTCCTTTTGCAGGTTCAGGATAATGGGTTTGCTCCTGGCTTCCGCCGCCTGCGCGGCCGTAATCTTGCCGTCCTCCAGCATGGCGTTGAGTACAAGATTACGGCGCTTGATGGCGCGATCAGGATGCGTGATCGGGGAATAATATTGCGGTGCCTTGGGAAGTCCCGCCAGCAGCGCCGCTTCTTCCAGCTTCAATTGTTTGGCGGGCTTGTTGAAGTAATACTCCGATGCCGCCTCATACCCGTATGCGCCGTGGCCGAGAAAAATCTGGTTGGCGTACAGGGTAAAAATCTGCGGCTTGGTAAAACGGCGCTCGATCTGGATGGCCAGCAGCGCCTCTTGCACCTTGCGGTAGAAAGAGCGATCGGGCGAGAGAAAAAGATTGCGGGCCAGCTGCATGGTCAGCGTCGATGCGCCTTGTACTTTTCCACCCGACTCGATGTCGCGATAGGCGGCGCCAATGATGCGCCAGAGGTTAATGCCGGAGTGCTGGTAGAAGTCCTTGTCTTCGATGGAAACCAGCGCGTCGCGCAGAACCGGAGGATAGTCGTCGTAGCTGGCGATCACCCGTCTCTGCAACGCGAACGTGCCGATGACGCGTCCCTTCCCGTCGTAAAGTTCGGTGACCGAACTCGGACGGTAGCGTTCCAGCTCCTCAACCTGTGGCAAGTCGGTCGAGTAGACCAGCAGCAGCCCGGCAGCCGCGCCGACGGCTGCCGAAAGCAGGATGAGCAGCGCGAAGACAAAGCGTCCCACCAGCTTTCGTCCGCCGATTTCAATCGCCGGAAGATTCGGGTCGATGACTTTCACGGCAACGTTTGAGGATTTCCGAGCTCCTGATTTTCAATGTTAGCGTAAAAGAACAGCTTTCAAGAGTTCTTGCCTAGCCGGGGGTTGCAACCTGCGGAAACCAGCAACGCCCGCAAAAGTAAAATCGCCCGCCGAAGCGAGCGATTTTGCATTACCTGAAACCTGAAATCTGAAATCTGTTCTTCCTATCCCTTGGCCTCTCGGTTCTTCAGAACTTCCAAAGCCTTGTTCAACTGATCGTCGACCTGATTCTTGGGCTTTTCGTTTTTCTGGTCGCCGGCTTTATCCGCGGGCTGCTCGTCTTCGTCGGGAAGTCCGCCATCATCGTCCGTGCTGTCGGCAATCAGAACGTTCGGAGTGACCGCCACATCTTGAATGGCCTTGCCTCCGGGCGAGTAATACTTCGCGACCGACAAAATCAGCGCGGAGTTGTCCGGCATTTCGATCAGCTTCTGCACCGAGCCATCACCGAAGGTTTTGTCTCCCACGACGTCGCCGCGCGCATTCTCGAGAATCGCCGACGCCACAATCTCCGCCGGCCCCGCCGTCCCCCGGTTCACCAGCACGGCCACCGGCAGCTTGGTGATGTCTTTCGAGGGATCCGCATTAAAGGCCTGCCGCGGATACTTCTGCCCCTGCAAGTAGGTGATCGTTCCGTGATCGAGGAACAGGTTCGCGGTCGCGATGCCCTCGGACTCGACTCCACCCGCGGCATTCCGCAAATCGAGCACCAACTTCTTCGCTCCCTGTTTCTGCAGGTCTCGAATCTTGCTGGCGATCTCCTGCGATTTGCCTTCCGGGAACGAATCGACCTGGATGTATCCCACATTGTCGGCCAGCATCTTATCGCCGACCGGCGGAATCGCAACCTGGTCTCGCGTGATCACAATCTTCTGCGGCTCGGCGCGCCGCGGACGAACCACCGCCACCGTCACGGTCGATCCAGTCTCGCCTGAGAGCAGGCTGTGAATCTCGGCAAGGGACATGTCGTGTGTGCTCTTCCCCTCGATCGACTCGATGATGTCGGAGTTTTCCACGCCCGCTTTGTCCGCCGGACCGCCGGGGATCACCGCGACCACCGCCGCGTATCCGAAACGCTTGGAGACTGTGGCGCCGATATCGGCATTGCCGCCGCTTTTCATCGTCTTGTAACGTTTGTATTCTTCCGGCGACAAGTAGCTGGAATTGGCGTCGAGTGATTCCAGCAATCCATGCAGCGCGCCTGCGGTCACTCCCGAAATATTCGGCTCCTCGACATATTCCAGGCGAATCCGAGACAGCACCTCGCTGTATACCGACAACTGCCGGTAAGCGCCGTCATTCGACGAGGCGCGTATATTTACAAAATTGCCCGCGATGGTAAACAGCAGGATGGCCAGCGAACTTGCAATGACAGTAACCTTCAACTTCGTCGACATAATTTTTTGATCTTCGCTCTTCTGATGGTATTTCTGACCGTCACTCTCGATCGGATTCTGGCTTGCGTTCGCGGCCCCGAGTTTCGCTGACGAGACGTTAAGCCATTATAGACGGTTTGATGCGTGCATCCGAGAGCAAGGTTCCTGCGAATAGCCGTGAGTAACTAGAAAGAATCGGTCTTCGCCCGACGACCGTGGCGATTTTGAGTCGCCAATGCAACGTCCGTAGAATCATCTACTTAGGCTAGCCCGGGGAGCCCCCAATGTCCCCGATCGGTTCGCGGCTAGCTTTCGAGCAGGCTGGCAATTTCTTCGTGTCCTTTTTCCCGGGCCACCATCGCCGCCGTCTTTCCCGCGTCGTTGGCCAGTGCCCGGTCGGCCGAATGCCGAAGCAGAAGCTCGACCATCGCGCGGTCCCCGTTCTGAGCCGCGGCGTGCATCGGAGCCCATCCTCCTTGCTGACGCGCATTGACCGGCGCTCCGTGTTCGAGCAAAAGTCGCGCCGCCTCCAGGTTGCGGACCGACGCCGCCGAGTGAAGCGGCATCACCTGCATGGCGTTGGCCGCGACGGCTTCGACTTTCGCTCCGCTTTCGATCAGCAAACGCGCCGCTTCCGGTTGGGAGAAGAAGCACGCAAAGTGCAGCGCCGTGAAACCGTCCGCGGAGCGCGCATCGGCGGCATGGTCGTCCCGAAGGCACTCCAGCAGACGTTCCATTTCCCCGACCGACGCAGCCTCGAACACATCGAGCGTCCTCTTCTTTGTGGCCACAAGTTCGGCAAGATCGCGTTGGCCGCGATAGAGACAATGCATGAGCAGGCTGACGCCAGACTCGTCCCTTGCCTCGGCAGCGCTCGGGTCCTCCGCCAACATCCGCCGGAACCCTTCGAGATTGCCCGACTGCAGAAGCCCAAACGCGCTGTGTGCTGTTTTCATGGTCGTATCCTTTGCCGGCCTAATTCATTAGCACTGCTAACGAATTATAGAATTCCCAGCACGCTTGTCAAGAAAAACGTTAGCTTGGCTAAGGATCAATGTTAAGCTGGATCTTCATGTCCGGATCGCCCAGCAGGCTCCATCTCGAGACCGCCGACCGTCTCCACTCCGCCGCGATCCATTTGCTGCGCCATGCCCGCAAGCGCGATACCCTCGCTGGCCAGGGACCGGCTCGGCTCTCCGCGCTCTCGGTGCTGGTGTTTGGCGGGCCCATGGCCCTCGGCCAGTTGGCCGCGGCGGAGCAAGTCAAAGCCCCCACCATGAGCCGGATCGTGTCGGGTTTGCAGCGTTCTGGGCTCGCGAAAATCGAGGCCGACCCGCACGACGCGCGCCGCATACGCGTCATCGCCACCGCCAAGGGGAAGCGCCTTCTACAGCAGGCTAGAACGCGCCGCATCAGGCTGGTGGCCGGAAGTCTCCGCGGGCTGTCTGAGTCGGAGTTGAACTTGCTGCTCGAAGCCGCGAAATTAATGGAGCAGACCACTCGGCAAGGTGAAAGAAAATAAGACCCGCCGACTACGGTTCATCCCCCACCGGATTGCGCAACACGCCGACGCCGTCAATCGAAACTTCGATTGCGTCCCCTGCAACGACCGGGCCAACTCCCTGCGGAGTGCCCGTCGCGATCAGGTCTCCCGGTTCGAGAGTCATCACTCGCGAAATGTAGCGAATCACCGTGTCGAGCGCAAAAATGAAATCGCGCGTGTTGCCCGACTGGCGTACTTCTCCATTAACCCGCGTTTCGACTTGAACTCCCGCCCACGGATCGAGTCCGTCGGTGACCACCGGACCCACCGGACAGAATGTGTCGAAGCCCTTGGCTCGGGTCCATTGGCCGTCTTTATTCTGCAGATCCCGTGCCGTGAAATCGTCGATACAGGTGTAGCCGAGGATGTAGGGTCGAACGTCTTCATCGTCATGCAGGCGATGAGCGCGCCGCGCGATCACGACTCCTAGTTCGCCTTCGTAGTCAGTGCGCTCCGAAACCTTCGGCCGCAGAATCGTCCCCCCGGGAGAAAGCAGGGAAGACGGCGGCTTGAAAAAGATCAGCGGCTCTTTCGGAACCTCGTGCCCCAGTTCGGCGGCATGTTCGCGGTAGTTCCGTCCCACGCAGACGATCTTCGTCGGCTGCACCGGGGGCAGCAGCGCCGCTTCCGCCAGCGCGATGCGATCCATGCGCCGGCTGGGCAGACCCTCAACATCCCCATCGCTGAGCTGTGGTGCTTGCAACAGCAACCGGGTGATCGCATCGCTGCCGGCCACGGATTCGACTAGGCCGTAGTGGGCGGAACCTTCCTGCTTAAACCGGCAATATTTCATGGACTCATTGATTCAAACACAAAGCGGAGCCGTCTACGCGAGAAAAACATCGTCAAAAACAGCCGCTGCCGCGGGGTTCTAGGGAACCGGCTCGCTGGTCGTTTCCGATCGCTGGCTCTCGTTGCCGCGCAGGTCGACCGCGGAAACCGAATAGGTATAGGTCTTGCCCGATACCACAGCCAAGTCCCGATACGCCGGAGACTTCACTGGCTCTTGATTCAGTTTCACCGCCGCGCTTTCCGCTTCGGAACGATAAATGTTGTATCCCGCAAGGTCAGCATTCGTTACCGGCGCCCAGATCAGATCGATAAACGGTTTCTGCCCTTCACCGGCGAACGCCGCTTGCAACCCGACCGGCACGGATGGTGCGAACGTGTCGTGCGCCACGACTCGTACCGGCTCCGTATCATCGCCCTCGACCTGCACTTCGCTGTCGGGCCGCGTGATGATGCTGACCGCCGTCACGCGGTACAGGTAGGTCTTTTCCCACTCGAAGCTCGAATCGGTAAAGCGCACCGGCCCCGCTTTGCCAACCGCAGTCTCGCCCGCGACCGAATCCTTATTCGAGCCCTCCTCGCGGCGGTAAATGCGGTAACGATGCTGCACTCCCGCTACTTCCTGCGGTTCTCCGCTGCTCGTCCAGGTCAACACGACGCCGTCCCCCGTTAGCTGCGCGGCGAGATCCGGCGGAGGAGCTAGCGTCAGGATGGCGGGTACATGCACACGGTTCGAGAGTCCGGCCCCACGGCCGTTGCGATTGAGGACTTCTACCGCAAACGTGATTTCCGCCACCGGGTCGTTTCTCTCCATGCTTGCCGGGAGGGTGTCGGTGTAGGTCTTTGCAATTTCCGTGCGCGACGAGGACTTGGACTGGGTCCCACCGTGTGATTTCGGTTTCTGCGGCACCCGCGCCGGTGCGGGGACAATGGCCACGCCATTCCCGCATTCCGCGATGTCGGGTTCCGCGCTGCGGCAGATGAGTGTCGGACCGATATACCGCGCACTCTGCCGGTCTGTTGTGAGCGTCGGTTCACTCCAGTTGAGCGTCACGCGATTGCCCTTGCGGCTGGCGCGCAGGTCCGACGGAGGCTTGAGAAGTTCGAGCGACGGCGGCAGCGGCGGCCCGGTCTGGGCACATCCCGCCAGCAGGCAAAGACCTGTCAGTACCAATAAAGTTTTGCGGGGCGCATGCATGGCGCAAGTAAGAAGAGTACCAGAGGCAACTGCGATGCCTGGTAGGAGCTACGATTCCAGAAAGCGGTTGACACCGGCCGCATCGCGATGGTGTCCTGTACCTACTTTCCAGCTTCCCTGGGTTCCGGAGCCCCGGAACGATTCCAACGTTTGAGGTGCCGCCATGCCATCCCGCAAAGTCACTCGCATCGATGTCGCCCATTATCAGAATGCTCCGCATCATCCTATGCCGGCGGGAACTCGGCAATTTCGTGCCCACCGATTGCCCGCCAGCTTTCAGACCATCGTCGACCCCGACAAGAATCCGGCGCAGCCGTGGCGAGATCTGCCCGCAGCCACCGGAGCTGCGCCGTTTCATCTCTCGCTCGCCAATATCCTGGCCCCAGCCTCGATCGACGCCATCAACAAGGCAGGCAAACTGGTGTTTCATGCGGTCGGCGATACCGGAGGCGTCAACACTCCCACCCAAATTGAAAATGTCGAGACCTACATGGAATCCGACTTCGCCGCAGCGGATGTGACCACCCACCCGTCGTTTTTCTATCACCTCGGCGACGTCGTCTACTACGACGGAGAGCTGGCGAATTACTACCCGGAGTTCTACGAACCCTACATGAATTACCCGGGCCCAATCGTGGCCATCCCCGGCAATCACGACGGCGACATCAATCCTCAGACGGGCGAGACAACCCTCGAAGGGTTTGTTCGCAATTTTTGCAGCCAGGCGCCAATCCACAGCCCCGACGCGCAAGATGCGCCCCGCACCACGATGACCCAACCCAATGTGTATTGGACTTTGCTGACTCCACTGGTGACGATCATCGGCCTGTACAGCAATTGCCCTGAGGGCGGCCAGCTCAGTCAGGATCAGATCGACTGGTTCGAAGCGGAACTCAAAGCCGCTCCCAAGGATCGCGCTGTCATCGTCGCCGTTCACCATCCCATTTACTCGGCCTACGGCCCAAAACCCGGAAGCCAGGTTCTTCACGCGGTGTTGGAAAATGCGGTAGTCGCCGCCGGACGATTGCCGGAACTCGTTTTAGGCGGACACGTGCACGACTACCAGCGTTTCACCGGACAATTGCAGAGCAAAGACGTGCCGATGATTATCGCTGGTGCAGGTGGGTACAATGCGAAGCTCCATACCTTGCACGCCGCATTTCACAAGGCGAAACTTCCGGTGACGCTCGGCACTGCGGGTGGGATACTAGAAAACTTCAATGACAGCCAACATGGCTATCTGCGTGTCACCGTCTCGAAGAAATCCATCGTTTGCGAATATGTTGCCGTGCCAGACCCCAGCAAACCAACCAAAGGCCCGCTGAAGGCGTTCGACACGCTTACGATCAAGACGAATTACTAGGCCGATGTGTGGGTGCGGCGAATACGGCTACGGGGAATTTGGGCGACTCGCGCGCGCTGCTCTCAGCTCAAGCCAGGCCTTATCCTGTCCCTGGTCTTCCTACAGAATGTACCGCGACAGATCCTGATCTTTGACGATTTCGCTCAGCATCTTCTGCACGTAGGCCGGATCGACTACGAATTGCTGACCCTTCTTTTCCGGCGCTTCGAAGCTGATTTCATCCAGCACCCGCTCCATGATGGTGTGCAGGCGGCGCGCCCCGATATTCTCCGTGCCTTCATTCACGCGAAAGGCAAAACGCGCAACCTCTTCGAGCGCATCGGGAGTGAATTCAAGCTTCACCCCTTCGGTTTCGAGCAGGGCGATATATTGCCGCGTCAGCGAAGATTTCGGTTCGGTCAGAATCCGGACAAAGTCTTCCATGGTGAGCGACTGCAGTTCCACGCGAATCGGAAAACGTCCTTGCAGCTCTGGAATTAGGTCGCTGGGCTTCGATACGTGAAATGCGCCCGCCGCCACAAACAGAATGTGATCGGTGCGAACCATGCCGTAACGCGTGTTGATCGTAGTGCCCTCGACGATCGGCAGGATGTCGCGCTGCACGCCTTCGCGTGAAACGTCCGGACCATGGCCGCTTTCGCGGCCGGCGATCTTATCGATTTCGTCGAGAAAAATAATGCCGGAGTTTTCCACGCGGTCGATCGCCGTCCGCGTGACCTGCTCCATGTCGATCAGGCGCTGCTCTTCTTCCTGAATGAGGTATTCGAATGCCTCGTTCACTTTCATCTTCCGCTTCTTGGTTCGCTGCCCGAAGATGTTGGGCAGCATGTCTTTGAGATTGACGTCCATCTCTTCGACGCCCTGGTTCGAAATAATTTCGAACGACGGAAAATTGCGTTCGCGTGTCTCGATTTCTACCGTGCGATCGTCGAGTTTTCCTTCCCTCAACTGTTGCCGCAATTTTTCACGCGTGCGGCTCGAGGATTCTGTCAGGCTGGTCGTGCCATCCAGAACCACGCCGCCCGAAGAACTCGTCGTCGCGCTGGATTCCGATGGACGCGAAATCGGAGGCAGCAGGATATCCAGCAGTCGCTCCTCCGCATTGAGTTCCGCCTTGTCCGCAACGTCTTCCAGCTTTTCTTCGCGCACCATCTCGATGGCGATCTCAACAAGGTCACGGATCATCGACTCGACGTCGCGCCCCACATAGCCGACTTCGGTAAACTTCGAGGCTTCAACCTTGAGAAACGGAGAATTCGCGAGCTTCGCCAACCGGCGTGCGATCTCGGTCTTGCCCACGCCTGTGGGCCCGATCATGAGGATGTTCTTCGGCATGACCTCTTCGGCCATGTCCGGAGCGAGCTTCTGCCGTCGCATCCGATTGCGCAATGCGATCGCGACCGCGCGTTTCGCGTCTTTTTGGCCGACCACGTACTTGTCGAGCTCCGTGACAATCTCGCGCGGCGTCAACTCATCGAGAGTGACGTGTTCTTCTTCCGCCGTTCCAGGTAAATAAATAGCCATGTTATCTTTCAGCTTTCAGCCTTCAGCCCTGCCGTCTGAGCTGACGGCTGAGGCGGACGGCTGAGAGCTACAACTCCTCAATCGTAACCTTGTCATTGGTATAGATGCACATGCGCCCGGCAATCTTCATCGCTTCTTCCGCAATCTCACGTGGAGAAAGCTTAGTGTGATCAGCGAGGGCCTGCGCCGCCGCCTGAGCAAACGGGCCTCCCGAACCGATCGCCGCGATGCCCGTATCCGGTTCAATCACATCGCCTTGGCCGCTCAGCAGGAACGTCGTTTCCTTATCGGTCACGATCAACAGAGCTTCGAGATGGCGGAGGAACTTGTCGGTGCGCCAGTCTTTGGCCAGTTCGACCGCGGCGCGGCCGAGATTGCCGTGATACTGCTCCAGCTTGGCTTCGAAACGGCTGAACAGCGTGAACGCGTCTGCTGTCGAGCCCGCAAATCCGGCAAGAATCTTGTCTTGATACAGGCGGCGTATTTTTCTGGCCCCGTGCTTGATCACCGAGTCGCCCAGGGTAACCTGCCCGTCGCCTGCCATGACAACCTTATCGTCACGGCGGACGCAGAGCACGGTAGTCGAGCGAATCAGGCGGCGCGAGGATGTTTGGGTGCTGGTTTCAGGCACGGCAACTACTGCAGTGTTCTTCTTCATGAGCGCAATTCTTGATTATACAACCCATCGTTTAGAATCTAATCAGCGCACTGCGGAGCCACTCTTTTTGTCGTTTCTGGACGAGTTAAACCCACAACAACGCGAAGCCGTCGAAACCACCGAGGGCCCGGTGCTGATCCTAGCTGGCGCCGGCAGTGGGAAGACTCGCGTCATCACGTTTCGCATCGCCTACTTGATCGAGCACAAGGGCGTGATGCCCGAATCGATTCTCGCGATGACCTTCACCAACAAGGCCGCCGCCGAGATGGCGGAGCGCGTCGAAAAGCTGGTCGGCGGTCTGAGCATCGCCAAGCCCGTTATCTCCACCTTCCACTCCTTCTGCGTTCGCGTCCTGCGCCGCGATATTGAAGCTCTCCGCATTCCTTCGACCGTGCCCGGACAGCCTCCGATTGGACTCACGAAAAACTTCGTCATCTACGACGAAAGCGATCAGCAGCAAGTGGTCAAAGGCATCATTCGGCGCATGGGCCTCGACGACAAGCAACTCACGCCCCGCAACGTTCTCTCGCGGATTTCCTGGGCCAAGAATCACATGCTCACCGCGCAGGAAATGTACCTGCAGTCCGCCGATCCCAAGAACGAGCGCATCGCCCACATTTTCGAGGAATATAGCAAGGAACTACGCAAGGCGAATGCCATGGACTTCGACGATCTGCTGCTCGAAGCCGCTCGTTTGCTCAAAACCGTCGCCGCCGTCCGCGACTATTACAATCGCCGGTTTCAATACATCCTCATCGACGAATATCAGGACACAAATCGCCCGCAGTATGAACTCATGCGCCTGCTTGCCGGAGACCGCCACAACGTCTGCGCCGTCGGCGACGAGGACCAATCAATCTATTCCTGGCGCGGTGCCGACATCCGCAACATTCTCGAATTCGAGCGCGACTTCCCCGAAGCCAAAATCATCCGGCTCGAGCAGAACTACCGCTCGACTCAGAACATTCTCGGCGCCGCGTCAGCCGTCGTTGCCAACAATGTCCGCCGCAAGGGCAAGAATCTGTGGACCTCGCGTCAGGGTGGCGCGAAAGTTGGCTACTACGAGGCTCCCGATGGCGAGAATGAGGCTCTGTTTGCCGCCGATACCATCAACCGCTACGTGCGTGAGTCCGCCGAGAATGGAGATTCCGCCCGCGCCGCCGTCCTCTACCGCACAAATTCGCAGTCCCGCTTGTTCGAAGAAGCGATGCGCCGCTACCAGTTGAAGTATCACGTCGTCGGAGGCTTCTCCTTCTACGAACGCGCCGAGATCAAAGACATGATCTCGTACCTGAAAGTCATACAAAATCCTGATGACTCGGTTTCGTTGCTCCGCGTGATCAACACTCCCGTGCGCGGCATCGGCAAGACTACGCTCGAAACGCTGGAGCAGCTTGCCCTCGAAACCGGCCTCTCGATGTGGGGAGCGGTGGGCGAAGCAACCACTCGCCAACTACTACCGGCCCGGGCATTGGCTGCGCTGAGGAGTTTCCGCGACCTGATCGAAGATGGTCGCGCCATGCTCGCGGGGAACTTCGTGGAAAGAGTCGCCGAGAGTAGCGCCGGCGTCTCGGCGCCAGTTGTCGGGACGGGCGCCTCGTTCCTCCAGGCTGAGCGAAGCTCGGCAAATCTGTCCACCCGAGAACCTCAGGCCGACGACACGGATTTTGATCCCGGGAATTTCAGTTTTGATTTCGGACCGGATGATGCGGTGCTTGAGGACGCTGCAGCTTCTTCCCATGAGCCGGCCGCGGTTGAATCACCCGCCGAGCCCCTCGAAGGTTTCCGCGCTCCCGGCGCTGCCGCCAATACCGCCGAGCTTCTCAAATTCCTCATCAACCGCACTGGATACATAAAGCAGCTCGAAGACGAAGATACACCCGAGTCTTTTTCGCGCATCGAGAACCTGCGCGAACTCGTCAACGCAGCCATGGATTCGCGCGATCGCGGCGAGACCCTCGACCAGTTTCTCGATCATGCTGCCCTCGTCAGCGACGCCGACCAGTATGACGAGCGCGCGCAGATTACGCTGATGACGTTGCATGCCGCAAAAGGACTCGAGTTCCCCTTGGTCGTGCTCGCCGGGATGGAGGAAGGCCTGTTTCCCCACTCCCGCACGCTCCTCGAGCCCGATTCCATCGAAGAAGAGCGCCGCTTGTGCTACGTCGGCATGACCCGCGCCATGGACAGTCTGGTCCTCTCGCGCGCCGTCTATCGCCGCCGCTACGGCACCGACATGCCCGAGGCGAGCGTACCTTCTCGTTTTCTCGACGAAGTTCCGCCGCAGCTCGTAGAAGAACTGGGGGGTGCGCGCCGCAAAGCCGCCGGCTACGGAAGCGCAGGCGCCTCGACAGATTCCCGATCGACCTCGCGGTCCGCCCAGCGCCGTCCTGCGGCCTTTGACGGCGAGACCACGCATTATTCCTACGAAGACGAAGATCAGAGCGCCACCTGGAATCCGGAGCGCGTCAAATCGAAGACCCAGACTCCGCTGCGCAATTACAACTCCATCGACAACATCGCCGAGTTCTTCGCTTCGCGGGGCAAGAAGTTTCATATCCCGAAGCTCACCACCGAAGCACCCACCGGACAGCGCGGCTTTCGTCCCGGCCAGAAAGTAAAGCATCCGAAATACGGTGAAGGTACCGTCTATCAGCGCGAAGGTGATGGGGAAGACGCCAAGATTACGGTACAATTCCCTCGCTTCGGTTTGAAGAAACTGGTGGAGCGCTACGCCCAGCTCGAGAAAGCTTGAGTGCTCTCAGATTACATTCCGGGCTTTCACATTTTGTAGTTCCGAACTTACTTCAAGGGGTGATATCGCAATCATGGCAAACACAAAGAAGCTAACCAAAGAAGAGCGCAAGAAAACCAAGCGCGCCTCGCGCAAGAAGATCAAGGCGGAAAAGCCCAAGAAACCCCGCGACTACGCGCGCGGATCGAAAAAGCGCAAGGTGAAAAAGCTGGCGCGCGGTCAGGCGAAGCGCTAACCCGTTCGCTCGATCCGAGGAAATCCGGGCATGGGTCTTCGCGCCCATGCCCGACTCCGTCGTGAGGAGATCACAAACGCTTGTCACAACTATCGAGTGAGCCAGCCGTCGGCGTCATCCGTACCTCGAACACCCAGGCCCTTTGTTGTAAATCCATCGACAAGCTCATCGCCGAAGCCGACGATCCCCAGCACCGGCTCAGCAAAACCCTCGGTCCCTGGTCTTTGACCGCACTCGGCATCGGCGCCATCATCGGCTCCGGCATTTTCGTTCTCACCGGAACCGCCGCCGCCGGAGAATATTTTCAGGCGCCCTCGATCCTGCACGCCCAGGCGCTCGATCTCATCGTGAATTTCTTTCGCACTGGCAGCACTGCCGGAGCCCTCATGCATGGACGTCCTCCGGCCGGGCCCTCCATCGCCATCTCGTTTTTTCTCGTGGCCATCGCCTGCAGCTTCGCCGGTTTGTGCTATGCCGAATTAGCCTCGATGATTCCGATCGCCGGCAGCGCCTACACCTATTCCTACGCCACGCTGGGTGAAATCTTTGCCTGGATCATCGGCTGGGATTTGATTCTCGAATACGTCGTCAGCAATGTGGCCGTCGCCGTCGGTTTTGCCGGGTATACCAAGGCGCAGTTAGCCGCCTTCGGTCTGAACTTGCCTGACAAATGGGCCAGTCCGGTCTGGGCTTCCGGGCAATGGACTGGTGCCTACTTCAACCTGCCCGGCTTCCTGATCGTTTTTATTCTTACGTTGCTGCTGGTTCGGGGCGTAAAGGAATCGGCCGAAACCAACAACATCATGGTCGCCGTCAAAATCGGCGCTATTCTGACCTTCCTCGTCGTTGGCGGCATGCTCGTCAAGCCCGCCAACTGGACCCCCTTCGCACCCTCCGGATTTGCCGGCATCGTCACCGGCGGCGCCATCGTCTTTTTTACCTACATCGGTTTCGACTCCGTTTCGACCGCCGCCGAAGAATCGCGCAATCCGCAAAAAGATTTGCCCTTCGGCATCATCATGTCGCTGATTGTCTGCACCCTCCTCTACGTCGGAGTCGCACTCGTGCTGCTCGGCATGATGAAGTACACGACTTTCGTCTCCGGAGAAGCCGCCGACGCTCCCGTCGCCTACGCGATGAAATATCTCGGCGTTCATCCGTTCTTCCGATCGGTCATCGTCATCGGTGCGCTTACCGGCATGATCTCCTCGCTGCTCGTGTTTCAGTACGGGCAGGCACGCATCTGGTATGCCATGTCGCGCGATGGCCTGTTGCCCAAATTGTTCTCTGCGGTGCACCCGAAATATAAAACGCCTTATTGGTCCACTTGGATCGCCTGTTTTGCCGTTGGCATTCCCGCCGGGCTCGTGGATATTGGCGATGCCGCCGACCTCGCCAATATCGGAACTCTGTTCGCGTTTGTGCTCGTTTCCCTTGGAGTCATTTTCCTGCGCCGCCGCCAGCCTGATCGCCCCCGCGCTTTCCGCGTTCCGTTTGTGCCCTGGTTCCCGCTTCTGTCGGTACTCTTTTGCGGCGGCCTTATGTTCGGGCTCACTCTGATCACATGGCTGCGATTCGTGATCTGGCTGGTGCTGGGATTGCTCATCTACATCTTCTATAGCCGCCATCACAGCGAGTTCTGCCGGGACAAGAAAATCGGGTGATGCTACATGAAATCTCGGCAACGTTCGGAATTCCTCGAAGACGTTCAGGCAAGGCAAAGGAATACCGTCTGGCCAGATACATTGAGAAATGGCCGAACCGTGGATGGTTTTCTATGGAAAGGTTCTCCTCACGCGACTACGGTTCAAAGAGTGGGCATCGCGATCTTCGCGGTGTGTTTTCTTGCTGAGGGTTTCCTTTTTGTTTATATGGCTGCCTCGGAAACTGGCTCTGGGGCATCGCTAATCCCGGCTTTATTTGCGCTCTTTTGGGTTCTGATTGGCTATAGACTTCTGCGCAATGCTTTTCGGCACTAGATAGATAGGCGACGGGAACCAGCGGTGTGTTGACCCCACCCGTCATCCTTTAGAATCGGTGTATGTCTTCGGAACCCTCCCGCTTCGTTCTTACTCTGCCGAAGGCTGAAGTTCATCTTCATCTGGAAGGCTCCATCGAGCCCGCAACCCTGCTTGAACTCCGGCAACGTCATGGTATGGAGGGAGCGTCTCTCCCTGAAGTCGAGCAGCTCTACAATTACACCGATTTCACCGGATTCCTCTCCGCGTTCAAAGACGTTACCGGACACCTGCGCACTCCCGAAGACTACGAGTTGATCACCTACCGCTTGATGGAGCGCCTCAAAGCCCAACACGTTCTCCATGCCGAAGTAATCGTTTCGGTCGGCGTCTGCCTGTGGCGCAAACAGGAGTTCCCCCCCATCTTCGAAGGCCTCGAACGCGGCCGCCAGCGCGGCGAAAAGGACTTCGGCGTCTCCTTGCTCTGGA
>Ga0181531_10001225_pt1 | contig 16356 bp, 14 predicted proteins | sample PEATcosm2014_Bin_38_FD_119743 | JGI IMG/M metagenome (GOLD analysis project Ga0181531, IMG submission 119743) | Peatland microbial communities from MTU Mesocosm Facility, Houghton, MI, USA - PEATcosm2014_Bin11_10_metaG | ecosystem: Environmental > Terrestrial > Soil > Wetlands > Peat | place... | reverse complement strand
TTGATCGGGTCGCGTTGAAAGAAGAGGTTGGAAACGATGAGTGATATTGGCGAGCGGGTGAAGAAGATCGTCGTGGAGCACCTCGGCGTCGAGCCCGACAAGGTGACTGAGGGCGCCAGTTTCATCGACGATCTCGGCGCTGACAGCCTCGACACGGTCGAACTCGTCATGGCCTTCGAGGAGGAATTTGGTTGCGAGATTCCCGACGACGCCGCCGAAACCATTCTCACCGTGGGCGACGCTATCAAGTTCCTCGAAAAGAACGCAAAGAGCTGATCGCCGGGATTATCCTGCTGCGCCGCACCGGCGCCCACGCGTGATGCCTGCATCGGATCATGAACGGGCGGCCTATCCCGCTAGCAGGCTTTACCGAGATGGCATCAGCCACAGCGTCAGCCCGGAGAGCTGATGATGAGACGTGTCGTCGTCACTGGCCTTGGTATGGTGACGCCGCTTGCTTGCGGGGTCGAGCCGACATGGCAGCGCCTTCTCGCCGGCCAAAGCGGCATCAGTCGCATCGAAAAATTCGATATCTCCGATATTCCCAGCAAAATCGCCGGACAGGTCCGCCGTGGCGACGGCTCGGATGGCACCTTCAATCCCGATCAATGGATGGAGCCGAAAGAGCAACGTAAGGTCGATGACTTTATTCTTTTTGCCATGGGAGCGGCGACGCAGGCGCTCAACGACGCGGATTGGCATCCGCGCGACTACGAAGATCAAATCACCACCGGCGTTATGATCGGCTCCGGCATCGGCGGTGTGGAAGGCATTGCGGAAACGGCGCTGGTTTTGCGCGACCGCGGGCCGCGGCGCGTGTCGCCGTTTTTCATCACCGGCCGGATCATCAATCTTGCCTCCGGCTATGTGTCAATCGCCCACTCGCTGAAAGGACCCAATCACGCCGTGGTCACAGCCTGCTCGACCGGCGCGCATGCCATCGGTGACGCCGGCCGGCTCATCGCGCTCGGCGATGCCGATGTGATGGTTGCCGGTGGCGCTGAATCGCCGGTCAATCGCATTTCATTCGCTGGATTTGCCGCGGCGCGGGCGTTGTCGACGGGATTTAACGACACGCCCGAACGCGCATCGCGTCCGTATGATCGGGATCGCGACGGATTTGTAATGGGCGAAGGAGCGGGCGCGGTGGTGCTCGAGGAATACGAACATGCCAGGCAGCGGGGCGCCCGCATCTATGCCGAACTCATCGGTTATGGCCTCTCCGGCGATGCTTTCCACATCACCGCTCCGGCGGCGGATGGTGATGGCGCGCTGCGTTGCATGACAGCGGCCCTTCGCCGCGCCGACATTTCGGCGGGCGATCTCGATTACATCAACGCTCACGGCACATCGACACAGCTTGGCGATGAGATCGAGCTCAAGGCGGTCGAGCGGCTGGTCGGCAATTTTGCGGACAATATCAGCATGTCATCGACCAAGTCCTCGATCGGTCATCTGCTCGGCGCAGCCGGCACGGTCGAGGCGATCTTCTGCCTGCTGGCGATTCGCGATCAGGTGGTGCCGGCAACGATCAACCTCAACAATCCCTCGGTCGCCACGGCGATCGATCTCGTGCCGCATAAGCCGCGCAAGCGCCCCGTCAAAATCGCCCTGTCGAATTCTTTCGGCTTCGGCGGGACCAATGCCTCGCTTGTTTTTCGCCGGATGCCCGATTAATGCGACCATCACCGTTCCGCCATATTTGCTCCGCACTCGCCTGCAATTCACTATGGGCCCATCATCCAACCTATGGGCACAGCGGGTAATTCAGCGAACTTCGGTTTGCTGCGGGGGTTTGGTCTTTCACTCATCATGAATCGAGCAAAACGGAAGATGCGGCGGTGAGCGGACCCGAACCACCGCCGAACGGCAGCGGTCTGCCGCCGGCAGTTAAGCCGCCGCCGGCAGTTAAGCCAACGCCAGCGGCCAAGCCTGCGTCGCCGGCCAACTCTGCGTCTCCGGTCAAGTCAGCGCCGCGGGCTGCGGCAACCGTGCGCCCGAGCGCCGCGCCGGCCGCCGCTCGTGCTGCGAAAGGTCAGCGCGGATCGGCGCCAGGATCTGTGCCATATTCCAAGGATTCCGGTAGGGCCGTGCCGGGCGGAGGCGAGCCCTATCCGCCGCTCTCGGAACGGCTGGTGAACGGGGTGGGTGCGGCTTCTATGAGTTCGAAGAATGCCAAACCCATCGCGCCGCGTAGTCCGCGCACCGCGATCGAGCCCGATACGGTGGAGATACCGACGCGCCGCTCCAAAAGCGCGCGGCATCCTTTTGTCGTCATCGGCAACGCCATCATCAGCATCTTCGTGCTGCTGGCGATCGTTGCCGGCATTGCGCTCGCAATAGGCAAACAGCGTTTCGACGCGCCGGGGCCACTGGCAGAGGATCGTGTTGTCAGTATTCCGCGCGGTTCCGGCATCCGTGACATCGCTGATGTGCTGGTCCGCGATGGCGTCATCGACCAGCCCTGGGTCTTCGTCGGCGGCGTGCTCGTACTCAAGGCGCGCGAAGGTCTTAAAGCCGGTGAATATCAGTTCAAGGCACATTCCAGCATACGCGATGTGGTCGCGACTATCGTCGATGGCCGGGTGGTGGCGCACCAGTTCACTGTTCCCGAAGGCTTGACCTCCGAGCAAACCGTCGCGCGTCTTTTGGACGACGACACCCTGACCGGCAACATCCGGGAGATCCCGCGCGAAGGCACGCTGTTACCCGACACTTATAATTTCACCCGTGGCGTGACGCGCGAGCAGATGATCCAGCGCATGGAACAGGCGGAGCAGCGCGCGCTTAAGGAGATTTGGGACCGCCGTTCTCCCGATCTGCCGCTCAAGACGCCGGATCAACTCGTCTCCCTCGCTTCCCTGGTCGAAAAGGAAACCGGCAAACCGGAGGAGCGCACGCGTGTCGCCGCCGTGTTCGTCAATCGGCTAAAACAAAAGATGCGGCTGCAATCGGACCCGACCATTATTTATGGCTTGGTTGGCGGCAAAGGCACGCTCGGCCGGCCGATCATGAAGAGCGAGATCGATCAAGCCACCGCCTACAACACCTATCAGATCGACGGATTGCCGCCGGGACCCATCGCCAATCCGGGCCGTGCCTCCCTCGAGGCTGCCGCCAACCCGGCGCGCACGCGCGAGCTATATTTCGTGGCCGACGGGACCGGCGGTCACGCATTTGCAGAGACCTACGAGCAACATCAAAAGAACGTCGCGCGGCTGCGATCGATCGAATCCGACCAGAAGGATCAGGCGCCTCCTGATGCGCAAACGCCTCCGCCGCAAGCTGCGCCTGTTGCCGCGGCTCCCGCCCCCCAACCCCACCGCGCGCCTGCCCGTCGTAACCAGACCACGACGACGCCGACGATGCATTAGCCCGGCGGATTCGCTCGGCCACGACCTGCAAGTGGCGTGATCGCTCTTGTGAGCGAGACGACCCGCCGCTAAGTTCGGCGCGAATTTTCGCATTTTTGCATCGGGATCGCGTTCATGGCGCTATCGAGCATGACGGGATTTGCTCGCGGCCACGGCGTCAGCGGCTCCTATGCCTGGGCTTGGGAAATCAAATCGGTCAACGGCAAAGGCCTCGATCTGCGGCTACGGCTGCCATCCGGCTGGGATGCAATCGAGCCGGCGGCCCGGGCCCTCGCCGGAGAGCGCCTGGCGCGAGGGTCGATTCAGGCAAACCTCGCGGTCGAACGTACCGGCATCCAGCCGACGGTACGCATTAACACGGCTGTGCTTGAGGCGATTTTGACGACCGTGCGCCAACTCGGGCCACGCATCGAGGCGTCGCCTCCGAGGCTTGACGGTCTGCTCGGCCTCAAAGGCGTGATGGAGGTCGGCGATGCCGAGGAAGACGAGAAGGAGCGCCGGGCGGCCGAAGCGGCCGCGACCGCCGGGTTCACTGATCTGCTCGGCGCGCTCGCCGAAATGCGCCAGCATGAGGGCGCAGCACTCGGCCGTGTACTGAAAGTCCGGCTCGGCGAAATCGGCGCGCTCGCGCAACGCGCCGAACTTACCGCCGGCCGGCGACCGGAGGCGATCCGGCTGCGGCTTGCCGAACAAGTCGCCGCGCTGCTCGCGCAATCCGAGCGTTTCGATGCCGACCGATTGCATCAGGAGGCGATCCTGATCGCGGCCAAAGGCGACGTACGCGAGGAGCTCGACCGTCTTGCGGCGCACGTTGCCCAGGCGCAGCGTCTGATCTGGGAGGGCGGGCCGGTCGGTCGCCGGTTGGATTTTCTCGCTCAGGAACTCAACCGCGAAGCCAACACGCTTTGTTCCAAGGCCAACGACATCGAACTCACCAATATCGGCCTGGAGCTCAAGGCTGCGGTCGAACAACTCCGCGAGCAAGTGCAGAACGTGGAATAGGGTATGAAGCGCGACGGGCGACGGCAAAAGAAAATAGCGCGACGCGGGCTGATGCTCGTTTTGTCCTCGCCCTCGGGGGCCGGAAAGACAACGCTTTCGCGCCTGTTGCTGAAGTCCGATCGCAACGTCGAACTCTCGGTGTCGGTGACGACGCGACCGAGACGGCGCGGAGAAATCGACGGACACGACTATCATTTCATTGAGCTCGCTGTGTTTAAGAAAATGGTAAGAAGGAGCGAGCTTTTGGAGTGGGCCGAAGTGTTCGGAAATTGTTACGGGACGCTGCGACGGCCTGTGGAGATGGCGCTAAAGGCCGGGCGCGACGTGCTCTTCGACATCGATTGGCAAGGCACGCAACAGCTGCGGGAGAAAGCGCGCGACGATCTGGTCAGCGTCTTCGTGCTGCCGCCCACGGTGAAGGAATTGGAGCGGCGACTGAAACGCCGCGCCCAGGACAGCAGCAGTATCATCCGCTCGCGGATGGCGAAGGCTGCCGGCGAAATGAGCCATTGGCCGGAGTACGACTACGTCATCGTCAATCGCGATAAAGCCGAAGCCTTCGCCGAGCTGCGCGCCATCCTCGCGGCGGAGCGGCTCAAACGCGAGCGGCAGATCGGCCTGTCCCGCTTCGTACGCGCGCTGCAAGCGGAATTGTGATCTTATAGCGTCCTAGGCCGTCAGAACGGTGCGGCCGACGACACGGCCGGCGCGCAAATCGTCGAGCGCTGCCTCCGCTTCGTTGAGCGGACGGGAGCGGGTCGGAATCGGCGCGATCTTCTTTGCACGTACCAAATCGAGAAGCTCAAGCGCCTCCGCCAGCGTGCCGGTCAGTGTGCCCTCGATTGTGATGGCCTTTATGCCGAACATAGCGGCGGCGATCGAAAAGTTGCCGCCGAGAAGACCTGTCACAACCACTTTGCCACCCCGCGCCAGGAGGCCGGTGGCGAATTGCAGCGATTTGTCGGAGCCGACGAAATCGCAGACCGAAAGCAAGCCCCCCGTCGCCGCCATGATTGCCTTGCGCGCCTGCGGATCAGACGGATCGTAGGCTTGCGCGGCACCGCCCGCGATCGCTGCGTTTCGTTTCTCAGCGTCGATATCGGCGACGATCGGCGGCGTGCGAAAAAGCGCGCGCGCGATTGCGTGCCCCATCATGCCGACGCCGCCGAGGCCGATGAGTAAAACCGGACCACGCTCGGGGCGGTAGGTGAACCGCTTGAGCGCCGCATAAGCGGTCAAACCCGAGCACATCAACGGTCCCGCAAAGTCCGGCGACAGTGGTGCATAGTCGAGGAGATAGCGCGGATGCGGAACAAGAACGTGGGTGGCGTATCCGCCGTCGACGCTAATGCCGAGATGGCGGTTGCTGGAGCACAAATTCTCTTCGCCGCCGAGACAGGTGGCGCACGTGCCGCAACCGATCCAGGGATAAACCGCAACACGACTGCCGGGGATCGCGCCGGCCGCTTCATTCCCGACCGCTTCGATTACGCCGGCGATCTCGTGGCCGAGCGTGAACGGCAAAGTGCGTCCTGCGCTGACGTCAAGCTTCTTGTCGCCGCCGAGCGAGAAATAGCCGTCCTGCATATGCAGGTCGGAATGACAGACGCCGCACCGTTCGATGCGCACCAGCACTTCGCTGGCGCGCGGCGCCGGGCAGTCCACGACCGTCTCGCAAAGCGGTTGCCCATAGGCGACCAGAGACTGGCGGCGATTTTTGGTCACAGTGTTCTATCTCCGAGCGTCAGGCGCCGGCATCATGCCCGAGGCTGCGGCGCAGGGCGAGGGCCCGGGCCAGCGCTACAAAGCCTGCGACCGGGATCTCTTCGGCGCGCGCCGTCGGGCTTAAGCTGGCGGTCGCGAGCAGCGCCGCGGTATCGCTCCCGAGCGAACGCAGGCTTTGCCGCAGCATCTTGCGCCGTTGTCCAAAGGCTGCCCGGGTTACGGCTTCCAAAAGCGCGCGATCGCAGGCGAGCGGTTCAGGCCGCGGCAGAAGACGTACCAGCGCGGATGTAACCTTGGGCGGCGGCACGAAAGCTGAGCGATTGACGTCAAACAGAATGCACGCTTCGCACCGCCATTGCGCCAAGACCGATAGCCGGCCGTAACTTTTTGAGCCGGGCTCCGCAACGATGCGTTCGGCGACCTCGCGCTGAAACATGAGCACGGCGGCATCGTACCAGGGCGGCCAAGGCTCCGCCGTGAGCCAGGACACGAGCAGGGCGGTCGCAATGTTGTAGGGCAGGTTGGCGACGATGCACACGGGCCTGCGATCGAGAAGCGGGCGCGGGTCGAAGGTAAGCGCATCCGCGGCGACAATGTCGAGACGGCCCGGAAAACGCGCGCCGATCTCCTTTAATGCGGCGAGCGCACGCGCGTCGCGCTCCACCGCGATCACACGGGCGGCGTCGAGCGCGAGCAACGCGCGTGTCAGGCCGCCGGGGCCCGAGCCGATCTCCAATACCGTGACGCCGGCGAGCGGTCCCGCGGAGCGGGCGATCCGCGCGGCGAGATTGAGGTCGAGAAGGAAATTCTGCCCGAGAGATTTCTTTGCAATGAGTCCATGCCGGCGAATAACTTCGCGTAACGGCGGCAGGCCATCTGGCGCGATGCTCACGACGCGAGGATCGGCGCCGGGCTATCCACCATGGCAAGCCGCGCCGCCAGGCGCAGCGCCGCGATGAAGCTCGCCGCGTCGGCTGTTCCGGTGCCGGCGAGATCGAACGCGGTGCCGTGATCCGGAGAGGTGCGGACGAAGGGAAGCCCGAGCGTGACGTTGACCGCGTGGTCGAACGCCAGCGTCTTGATCGGGATCAGCGCTTGGTCGTGATACATGCACAACGCCACGTCGTAGGTCGCGCGCGCCTGCTTGTGGAACAGCGAATCCGCAGGCAGCGGACCTCTCGCATCGATGCCCTCAACGATGAGCCGTGCCACTGCGGGTGCTACGATCGTGCGGTCTTCTTCGCCGAGCGTGCCGTTTTCGCCGGCATGCGGGTTGAGGCCGGCGATCACCAGCCGTGGATGAGGGATGCGAAACCGCGCGGTCAGATCGCGTGCCACAATGCGCGCGGTCTCGACCACCAGCGCGGTCGAAAGGTGCTTGAAAATTTCTTTCAGTGGAAGATGGATTGTCACCGGCACGACCGCGAGTTCCGGCGACCACAACATCATCACGGGGCGCAGCGATTTGCCGGTCGCCTCCCGTACCAGCGTGGCGAGGAACTCGGTTTGGCCCGGCTCCGCAAAGCCGCCGTCGTAGAGCACGTTCTTTGCTACCGGACTGGTGACGATGGCCGCCGCTTGGCCAGCGATGACGTCGGCGACCGCGCGGCGAATGGAGCCAATCGCGGCCGGAGCGCTTGACCGGTCCGGTTGTCCTGGCTCGGCGGTGACCGCAACATCGAGATCCACCACCGGAAGGGCGCGAGAAAACGCCGCGGTGGCGGCGGACGGCGTCACCATTGCGAACGGAACGTCGAGGCCGAGCTGCTCAGCCCGCCGACGGAGAAATTTCGCGTCGGCGACGATGTAGAAGCACGGAATGTCGATCTCGCCGCGTCGATGCCAGACAGCAAGCGCCAGGTCGGGGCCGATCCCGGCAGGCTCGCCGAGCGTCAATGCCAGTGGCTGCACGGTTTCGATTCCGCCGTTTATTTGTCTTCGGGTAGCTTGTATTCGATCATGGCTTGGCGTCGCAAATTGTCGAGATAGCGTTTGGCCTGCGCGCCGAACTTCTGCTGCAGCATTTGATCGCGGATTTCCCGCATTTCGGGTGTATCCGATTTAGTTTCCTTCTTGTCGCAAATCGCGAACATCTGCACCCCTTCCGCCGTTGTTTCCGGCGGTGTCAGGTGCCCGATCGCGGTGCCATCGAGTATCTGCCGCAGTTGCTGGGCAAGGTCGGCGGAATATTTCGACACCTGATCGCGCACGGCAACGTCTGGCAGAGCGCGCGCAAAAGTGACGCCGTCGTTGCAGTTCACAAAACGTGAGCGCAGAGCTTCGGCCTCACGTTTGCGGGTTTCATACGCGGCGTCGGGCGAACCGCGCGGCACGATGAGCACGACCGGGCGCATGATGTATTCATATCCGACGTCGCTTTTTTCCGAGGTCTTGTGCAACTGGAGTTGCGCTTCGACATCCTTGTCCCTGATCTCGAGGCTCGACTTGTAGCGTCCGCGCACAAGATTAGTCCAGGCGATCTGGGCGCGAAGCCGACGCTTGAGCGTATCTTCGCTCGCACCGCCGTTGACAAGGATTTGCGTAAGCTTCGGCGCGTCTAGGCCCATGCGCTTTGCCACGCCCGAATACGAATTGTCCACTTCCGAATCGGGAACGTCGAGGGTGAAGCGCTTGGCTTCATTCACCTCCAAGATCTCATCGATCAGGCTGTCGAGTATCTCCTTGCGGGTGGGCGGTTTTTTGGTGGTCATCAGAATGAACTTGCCGCGATGCTCTACATCGAGCGTCGTAATCGGCTGGCCGTTGACGAATGCCACGACCTGTTGCGAGCGGGCGGCCGACGTAGCGCCGCAGGTGATTGCCGCCACGGTCATGATCGCAGCAAAGGCCTTCCGGCAGGTCCTGAGCAGCAGGATTTGCGATTGCACGTCTTGTTTCTCCCTCCGCAGCTTATCCGCTGCCGCTTCCAGCTCCCCATTCCGAGTAGAGCTCAATATTACCCCGGTGTGGAGAAATTTAGAATGTGGAAGCGATCGGAGCCAGCACGTCGGGGCCAAGCGTGCGCAGGCTCATTTGCAGCATGACACTGTCGTTTGGCGTCGGCGTCGTACCAGTATAGGTGTACGAGGTGATGAAGTTCAGCGACACCAGCAGGCAATCGTCGGTGTAGCCTATTCCAAACCGGGTCTGGTCGAATTCGTGGGCGACGAAGTCGTAGCGGACGGAGCCCAGCATAACCCAGTTCTGCGTCAGCTTGACCGAGGCTCCGGTGAGCAGCTCCTCGCGCCGGTTAACGAAGCCGATCTCCGGCTGCGCTGCGTAATCGCCGTACATAACCTGTACCGTCCATCGATCGAAGTTGGCCCGGGTTTCGAACTCGAGCCGTTCAGGCGTGAAGGCTGCCACGTTTTCGCCGAGCCCGGGATCAAATCCACCGGACGAGAAACGTCCGCGCGCCGTGAACGAAAACACCTGGTTCGGCTGGTACATGATGCGTCCGACGTAATCGGAAACATTCTTGTTCAGGCCGCTCTCCAGTCCGGTATTGGTCAGATCGGCGGCCGAATAAGAGTTCAGTCCGTAAAGTTGATAGGATTGCCCGAACAGGACGTTGAAGTAGCCGGCCTTATTGACCTGGGCGGTATAATCGACCCCGGCGTTGACCCGCCCGCCGCCTTCGACGCGATCCCAGCCGGAAAATTTGTCGATCGAGAACAGATTGCTGTCGCTAAATACCACGCTTTGAGCGTCCTCATTGGGGAATTTCCCAATCTGCGTTTCGTTCGGCCGTAGGATGATCTGTGCGATCGGTTCGATGGTCTGCGTTCCCCACGGCTCCGCATCGACGAACGGGTAGCGGTACTCCACGCCGACGTCGGGCATGGCGCGGCCGACTTCGCTTTCGTTGGGGTTGATAAAGTTCGAAACGCCGGGCTGATTGCGGATGTCGAGCTGGGCAACGTCGCCGCGGACCCCAAAAAATGGCGTGATCATTTGGCCGTTGTCGGTGACGAAGGTGCTACGCCAATCCACCTCGCCGGAACCGCGCGTATAGGTCCCGGGTATGCCGCGCAGCAGGCAATTGCTTGCCTTGACGATGGCGGGGTTTTGCGACGCGCAAAGATCGTTGGCAGCCGCACTTTGGGTGATGGCGTCGAACTCCGCTTGTTGCCGGGTGAGGCTCGTCAGGTTGAACTTGTAGCTAAACTCTCCGCCCATGACGGGTTGAGCCAGTACGTTCGAGTAATCAAGCACCGGATGAATGACCGGAATCTCCGACTGAATGTCCTTTCCGGAGAACCCGTAGTAATAGATCGAGCGAATATCAAAATAACTCCGGTCGCCAGCGCCGGTGAGGTACACTTGAGAAACGCCCTCGGTGGCGACGCCGGTGTGGAAGGGATCGAACGATCCGAGGAACTGGCCGAGACTGTAGTCGTAGAGAAACTGCGTGTCGGTTATCAGCAGCCCGGTCCACCCCCACACCCATTTGTCGTTGATCGCGAACTGGCCGGCAGTCTGGATCGCGCCACGGAAAACGTTGGCGGTCGGACTATCGGGGCCGTCACGGCCGGCGAAATAACCGGGGTCTTGTTGGAAGATGCCTGCGGCTTTGATCGAGTAGGAACCGTCCAGCAGACGCTGACGCCACACGCCCTGGAACAGCTCGCCTTCCTTCGACGTCACCATCGTCGACATGGTGAGGTCGTAATTCGGTGCCAGCGCCCAGAAATAGGGGATTTCGACGCCGGCTCCATAGGTCGTGCCATATGTGATGTTCGGAAACAGAAAGCCGCTTTTACGCGTCACAGAGGGATCGGGCGCCGACATGAAGGGCAGATACATCAACGGCGTACCGAAGAATTCCACGCGCGCGTCTTCGAAATAAATCATCTTCTCGCCGCTGTCGTGGATGATCCGGGCGGCTTCGATTTGCCAGAGCGGCGGTTTTTTTGGATCGTCCTTGCAGGGTTCGCAGGCGGTGTACACGCCATTTTGCATGACGGTGTAAGTGCCCTTCACGCGATCGGCGCGCGTGGCGGCGAACCGCGTATCGTCGACGGTTTCGAGACGCAATGAATCCACAAAGCCGTCGCGGTAATCGTCGGTGAGATCGATGAATTGGCCGTAGGTGATCTTGCCTTCGGGCTCGGTCATCCTCACGTTGCCGCGCGCCTGGAGACGCTTCGTCTTTTGGTCGTAAACGACTTCATCGGCTTCGACCGTCGATCCGTTGTAATAGATCTGAACGTTGCCGACCGCGGACACCGTGTTGTTGGTGTAATCGTATCGAATCTCCGTTGCCTGCAGCAGCATGGGCGCGTCGGACTGCGTGGCCGGCCGCTTCGGCAGCGGCGGCCGCGCCGGGAAATGCAGCAGGCTGGTGTTTACCTGTGCAGTGCTCGCCTGCGCTGCGACCGGATCGGGCGCGAGCACAGAGTGCGCGGCAAACGCGACCAGCGCGGCGAGGATCGCCGCGCCTGCCCGAACATGACCACAACAACGCGGAACAAAAGAACGGACCCTACTCGCCACTAGCCGTCCTCCTGATGCAACAGGACGACGAAGCCGGTGAGACTGCCGACCAATACTGGAATCCACGCAGCGAGAATCGGCGACATGAGTTCCGATTTGCTCATGTCTTCGGTGAACTTCGACAGCACGAACAGCAGAAAGCCGGCGGAAATTCCGCCCAGCACCATCTTCTGCACGCCGCCGAACCGGAAGAAACGCAAACTCACCGAAGCGGCAAGCAAGACCATGGCGGTGAGCAGAAAGGGACGCGACAGCAATTGCTGGTATTGCAGTCGATAGCCCGCGGCGACGAGGCCGGCGCGGTCCGCCAGCTCGATGTAGGACGGAAGTTGCCAGAAAGGTACGGTCTCAGGCGTGGCAAAGCTCTCTCGCACCTGCTCGAGCGTCAAGTTGGTGGCGAGCCGATAAGCATCCTGGAATACGGGAGCGCTTCCGCGCGCATAAATGCAGGCGTCATCGAATCGCCAGTAGCCTTGCGCCAGCGTCGCGCTCTTGGCCTCGATCCGCTCCTGGAATTGGCCGGCGGTGTCGAAGGTGTAGACCGTGACGTTGCCGAGTTGCGAGCCCTGTTCGCGGCTCGACTTGGCATTGATGATAGCCGCGCCGTCCGCGCTCCTCTGGCGCACCCAGAAGCCCCCCGTGCCGGCCTGCATTGCCGACGCCGGAAGTTCCCCCATCATCTCGGCTTCGAGGCGTTTGGAACGCTCGTGCAGAACGGCCGCAAGCGGATTGTAGATCGTCGTGGCGACCACGCCGAACAGGAATGCCGCGATCATCGAAGGCGCGACGAATTGCCAGGTGGAAATACCGGCGGCGCGCGCCACCACCAATTCGAGGCGGCGTGACAGAGTCAGGTAACATGACATCGCGCCCACCAGTACCGCGAAGGGCATGATGCGCTCAGCAAGTTGCGGCACCCGGAACAACGAAATTTCGGCAAGGATGAGGCCGGTGGCGTGCGGCCAGTCGGTGCTGCGACGCAGCAGTTCGACATAATCGATCATTGCCGCCAACGCGACGACGCCGAAGAACGACCCAGTGACGGATTTGAGAAAGCGAAATCCGAAATAGCGTGAAAGCGTTCCGGCAACCATCGGCTCGCTCCTCAACTCGCCGCGACTTTGGCGAGGCGTTCGCTGACGGCAGTAGCGATCCGCGACACTGCCGTACCCGGTTCGATGGCGCGGCCGCGTGAAATTTGCCACGATCCCGCGGCGATCGCGCCGAGCAGCGCGACGTATTGCACGGCGATCATGCTTGGCGTGTGCACGCCGACGATGATGCTGAGGAAGCCGACGAGGCGCAGGAGCGACACCGCCCCGATCAGGCCGAGAAGTGCCAGCGTGCGGCTTTGTCTGGTTGTCTGGGGCGGGCCCAGAAACGCGTAAGCGAGAATGACGAACGCCAGCGGGTATAGCGGGGTCGCGAAACGGTCATGTAGCTCCGATCGATACTCACCCGCTTGCGCTACGTAGAGTGCATCGTCGGCGCGGGGCCACATCAGTTCCCAGATGTATTTCTCGCGCACGTTATAGATGACGGCCTGCTGACCGCTCGTGAACTTCGACAGGTCGAATGCGTAGCGATCGAAGGTAACGATGCGCGGGTCGCGTTGTCCGAGTTCGAGGCGTTGGACGCTACCCTTTTCCAGCACAAGGAACGAACCGCTATCGTTTTTCACGATCTCTCCCTGCTCGGCGAGATAGGTCGCGTGCTCATCGGGATCGCGGCGATCGTCGAGAAAGATGCCGAGCAGAAGCCCATTGGGCCGCCGATCGGCAATGTGGAAAGTGAGATTGCCACCCAGTGTGGCAAAGCGGCCCGGTTGGACGATGTTGGTGAGAATGTCGGCGCGGACCTGGGTCGCCCAATCGCGCAGCTCGCGCAGACTGAGCGGCGAAACATAAACGGCAATGACTGTGACCAGCAGCGAGACCACCAAAGCGGCGGCGATGAACGGGCTGACCAGCCGCCACGGCGAGACGCCAGCTGCGTTCATGACGATGATTTCGGAATCGGAGCTCAGCTTGTTGAGGATATGGGCGACGGCCAGAACCAGCGAAATCGGCGCGATCATCATCACCAGCAAGGGGATGAGCAGGCCGGTGATACCGATGAAGACGAAGACTGTTTGCCGCTGGCTAGTGATGAGATCGAATTCACGGATTGCCTGCGTGAACCACATCACGATGGTCAGGCTGACAAGCGTGATGATGAACGCACCCATCGTGGTGCGAAACATGTAGCGGCCGATCGACCCCATCGGACTCAACTTCCCCGCTGACGGGCTCATGGCCGTCCCGGCCCCCCGAAAGCGTTGTCACGCCCGAGCCGAGCTCCCCCGAAACACCGGCAATTTCATGCTTTCACAAAGTGGCCTCGCCAAGGCAAAGCCTTTGAACTTGCAAAGCCTTTGAACTTGCAAAGCAAAGGGTTAATGCTTTGCTGTCGCGGGACGGCGGCAATGCCTTAGCTTTGCCAAAAGGCGCTTTGCACGATCGGCTAGTCCGGTACATATGCGGGTCAAGAAAGCTCAGAGCTTCCCAGGAAAGAGCGAATTATGCCCGACCGCCTGAAGATCGGCTTCACCTCATTCGATCGCATGCGGGGCGTTCTTGTTTCGTTCTGCGCTGAGGGGCTCAAATTCGGTCCCGCAACCCAGCGGGCCCTCTCGCCGATCGGCGATTTGTACCGCCGCGCTGCCGCGGCCGATCGCTTCACCGGCAAGAGCGGGTCGTGCCTCGAAATCGTTGCGCCGACCGGTCTCAACGTGCCCCGCCTGGTCGTTATCGGCACCGGCAAGGAGCGCGATCTGAAGGATCGTGACCTCATTCGTCTTGGCGGGGTCGCTATGGGCCGAGTTCCGGGAACGGCGAGCCAAGCGACGATCATGGCCGAATTCGCGGCGGGTGGCCTAAAGGCCGAACAGATCGCCGATCTGGCGCTCGGCTTGCGCCTGCGCGCGTATCGGTTCGATCGCTACAAAACCAAACGTAAGGAGGGCGAGGAGCGGGCGGACAAGGTGGATGTCAATTTCGCCTGCGCCAATCCGGCCGCGGCGGAGCGGGCTTGGTCGCGTACCGGCGGCCTTGCTGAGGGCGTGATCATGGCGCGCGACCTGGTGAATGAGCCCGCGAACATCCTCTACCCCGCAGAGTTTGCGCGCCGAGCATCGGGCCTGCGCAAACTCGGGGTCGTCGTCGAGGTCCTCGACGTTCCGGCGATGCGCAAACTCGGCATGGGGGCGTTGCTCGGCGTCGGGCAGGGTTCGGGACACGAATCGAAGATTGTGGTCATGCGCTGGAGCGGCGGCAAACGCGGTGCCGATCCGATTGCCTTCATCGGCAAAGGCGTTTGCTTCGATTCCGGCGGTATCTCGATCAAGCCGGCGCAGGGCATGGAAGACATGAAGGGCGACATGGCGGGGGCCGCCTGCGTTGTCGGCCTGATGTATACTCTGGCTACGCGCAGAGCCAAGGCCAACGTGCTCGGTGTCATCGGCGTTGTGGAGAATATGCCGGACGGCAAGGCGCAACGGCCCGGCGATATCGTCACCAGCATGTCGGGACAAACTATCGAAATCATCAACACCGACGCCGAGGGGCGCTTGGTGCTTGCCGACGTGCTGCATTACGTCAACAAGCGCTTCAAGCCGCGCTTCATGATCAACTTGGCGACATTGACCGGAGCCATCATGGTCGCGCTTGGGCAGGAATATGCGGGCTTGTTTTCCAACGACGACAGGCTTGCCGAACGTTTGAGCAAAGCGGGCGAAGCGACCGGCGAGCGGGTCTGGCGCATGCCGCTCGGTCCCGAATACGACAAGATTATCGATTCCAAGTTCGCCGACGTGAAGAACAGTGGCGGCCGTTATGCAGGCTCGATCACCGCGGCGCAGTTCCTTCAGCGGTTCGTCAACAAAACACCCTGGGCGCATCTCGACATCGCTGGCACTGCGCTTGGTTCGCCGCAGACCGACATCAATAAAAGCTGGAGCTCGGGTTGGGGCGTGCGCCTGCTCAATCAGCTCGTCGAGGACTATTACGAACGGTGATCGCTCGCCGCCGCGGCTGCTACGATGCCCCTTGCATGACCGAAATCCTCTTTTATCACCTGAAAGGGCAGGCTCCGGAGCAGGTACTGCCGACGCTGTTGCTGAAATCGCTTGAACGCGGCTGGCGGGTCGTGGTGCAGGCCTCATCAGAGGAGCGTATCGAGGCCCTAGACGCGCATCTGTGGACCTGGCGGGACGATTCCTTTCTTCCGCACGGAACCTGGCGGGACGCCGAAGTTGCTCGCCAGCCCATTGTACTGACGATCAACGAGAGCAATCCGAACGGCGCGGTTGTGCGCTTCCTGGTCGAAGGGGCGACGATGCCGGTCGACGCGTCGGCTTATCAGCGGGTCGTTCTGCTTTTCGACGGCGAGGATCCGGACGCTGTCGAGTCCGCGAGGGTGCGCTGGAGCGAGGCGAAATCCGCGGGTTTTGAGGTCACCTATTGGCAGGCCGATGAAAGGGGCAATTGGCGCCGCCAAGTCTGATAAAGGTGCGGTGCAGGACACGGTCGTATATATTTGCATATAAAGGTTTTTTGCTCTTAAGCATGTGCCTTCGGCGGGCATCGCAAAGGCCGTTTCTCGATACTATATTTTTTGCTCCGATCGGTGATTGCCTATATAGTGGTTCCATGAATAAGCGTTCAGTCAAAAAGCGGCCAGCGAAAACAAGCCGCAGTCCAGTGGTTCGCAAGGCGGTTTC
>Ga0181531_10001224_pt1 | contig 16360 bp, 12 predicted proteins | sample PEATcosm2014_Bin_38_FD_119743 | JGI IMG/M metagenome (GOLD analysis project Ga0181531, IMG submission 119743) | Peatland microbial communities from MTU Mesocosm Facility, Houghton, MI, USA - PEATcosm2014_Bin11_10_metaG | ecosystem: Environmental > Terrestrial > Soil > Wetlands > Peat | place... | reverse complement strand
GGTGAAGGACGGCAAGACGCTGACCACCGAGTGGCAGGGTCACAGCATCACGCTGCCCGCCAACAACATGGGCAAGCTGCCCACGGCCGAGCGGCACGCCATGCACGGGCTCATTCTGAAAGCCAAGACCGACAACGTCGAAGTGAAGCAGATTCCTGGCGGTGAAGAGGTCTCCGGGGTGATCCACGCGGGCGACTTTGGCGGCCATTGGCTGTCAAAGACGGAATTGGTGGTGACCATTCGGCTCGCCGCCGATGCGGTGGACGCAACCGTGGAAGCGCGCAACGTGGGTACCGAGGCCGAGCCGATGGCCATCGCGTGGCATCCGTACTTCAACCTGCCCTCGGGCGACCGCAACCAGGTCAAGGTGCGCATTCCAGCCTCAACCCTGGCTGAAGTAGATGGATACGACAACGTCTTCCCGACCGGCAAGGTGCTGCCCGTGGAGGGTACCCGGTATGACCTGCGCGCGGCCGGCGGAGTTGCCCTGGGGACCAACTTCTTCGACGACAACTGGAACCACATTGACTGGGCGAACAAGGCGGCCACAGTGCAGGTGATTGACCCGGCCGCGCACTATGGCGTGGACATCATCGGTCTTTCGCCGGAGATCAAGGCCATCCAGATGTACGCACCGCCGACGGCAAAGTTTGTAGCCATCGAGCACCAGTACAACTTCGGCGACCCTTTCGGCAAGGAATGGGGCTCGACCGACACCGGCATGGTCACGCTGAAGCCCGGACAAAGCACCAAGTGGCACGTCCGGCTGCATGCGTTTGTGCCGTAAGAAGTGGAATGAAGGCTTTCACCGGGTCGATGCGGACCCGTTTTCCGGGACCCGGTGAAAGCCATGGCCAGCAAGGCTGAGGCTCGAAAAGAGCGGCCGTGAGGCTTCCCTCAATGGGCGCAGCTTTTCGCGCCGCAATCCAGAGCCGTCTTGAGCAGGTTGGCCAGCCGCGCGCCCGCCAATGCAATCCTCTGTTGCGCAATCTGCCTGGTGTTAGCGGTGTAAGTTGCGTCCATCGTATAGGGTCCGAGTCCTGGACCGACTGGCGCAACATACACGGCACTTTTTGCCAGCGAGAAGCTCTCCGCGGCCCAGTCATCTTCCTTGGCATCGCCAACCAGAGAAGGGTCGGGCGCGGGCAAGGTCTGACCGACTTTCACGGCAGTCATGAAGTTCTGGGTTTCGCCCAGACCGACAGCATCGTCCCAAAAGGCGTGCAGTTCTTTGTCCGGCCCTGCCACCACCACCGAGTTTCCGCCCTCGTCCCCGCGCGGCGCGGCCTTGGTGACCCGCGTCGAGCAGTGCAAGGGCTGATGCACGTCGCCCACCAGGTGGATGAGCCAGACAAGGTCATAGGACTTGAGCAAATCCGGCTCGCCGGTGGCTAGAGCGGCCCGGAATGCGCCGATCTTGTCAACGGCCGTCGGACCGCCAACCGGGGGCAATGCGGTGCCGTCCTCGCTGAACGGCGTGTTGATGAAGTGCCAGTATTTATGCAACTGCTTGTCACTGTAACCGCCATTCAGCGTGGGAGATTCGCCGCGCGGAGGAGTGTCGAACCCGGTGTATCCGCTTCCCGGGGATTTGATCTCATCGGGCCATGTGGCCGCCATCATGAAGACATACATTTCGCTGTCGGCGGCGGATGTGCCGGCCGGAATAAACTTCACCCATTTCGGGTACAGCGGATTGAGTTTCAAAAGAGCCGCCGCCCTGTCTTTTTCCACCTGGGTCAGGTTTTGGTACGCGGCATAAGCCACAGTCATGTGACCTACGCTGTTCCACGCCAGCGCCTGCACCGAGGCAACCAGCAGGAGAAGAACCACAACGGCAAGAAGACACTTTCTGGGGACCATTCGAATCCTCGCTTTCGGCGAAATACGCGCGGGGAGTGTGGCGCTGGATGGTTGCGCTGGAAACCTGCTTGGAGCCAATCCGGCAGCCTCTCCCGGCAGCGTGCGAAAGCATAACTCATTGCCGAATCAAAAGGCTACGCAATTCGATTGGGCCGGTGACTTTGCGGCGCATCAAGCGGACCGTGCGGACCGTACGAGCCGAATGCCGGTTCGGGCTCCTGCTTAATCGCCCAGTTTCGTCAGCCGGACGCTGCGGCCGGTGCGCGCCGATTCCCTCGCAGCATCCAGAATCTGCATCACGACTACGTTCGTATCCAACGCGGTGAGGTCGCCTTTGGGTTCGATCTGGCCGCGCAAGACGGCTGCCAGATAACTCAGCGAGTCACTTTGCGGCGGAGTGAGCGGAGCGGCTGTAGTCTGACGCTCGTCGGAATCGTGCTCGTGGCGCAGGCGCAGCTTGTCCGCTCCCACGGTGATGGCGTAGCCGGTTGCCCCGTAGACTTCCATGTCTTTGCGGCTGAAGGGCCAGTTCCACGAGGCCTGAATCACGGCCTGGGCATGAGGATAGGCCAGCACAATGGTCGCGTCGTCATCGACGTTGGGGTAGATCTGCGGCTTGTCGTGGTTCGTCACCGCGGTCACGGTCAGCGGAGTTTCACCGTGCATAAGCCAGGTCATCAAGTCCACGCCATAGCAGCCGAAGTCGTAGAGCGCGCCGGCGCCGTTTTGGGCCGGATCGGTAAGCCAGCTCAAGAACTCGGGGGGCACGCCGATCTCCTTGGGACCCTGATGGCCATCGTGGACCACCACTCGGCGTATCGCTCCCAGGCGGCCGCTCTCCGCTTCGTCATGGGCCGCCTTGTTGCTGGCGTACCAGGTGGTCTCGTAGTTGACCAGCACATGAATCTTGTAATGGCGGGCCGTGCTGCGGATTGCCAGAGCGTCGTCGAGCGAGATGGTGAGGGGCTTCTCGACCATGACCGAGACGCCGTACTGCGCTGCGATCTCGATGGCATGGCGGTGTTCGCCAATGGAGGTGTAGACCAGCACGGCCTGTGGATGGTTTACCTCGATCATGTTGGCTTCGCTCTTAAAGAAGAGAGTTTCGGGGAGCGCGTACTTCTTTCCATACTTGGCGCAGAGCGCGGGATCGGACTCGGCGATGCCTACCAGCTTCACGTCCTGGTGTTGGGGCAAAGCCGCGAGAAATCCCTCGACGTGGCCGTGCACGAGCCCCACGACGGCGACCCGCAGCGGCTCGGGCTGGGCCTGGGCAGGCCGAGCACTCGGCAGAGTAGCAGCCAATCCGATCAACATCATGCGGCTCCAGCAGAAAGCGAAACGAGGTGAAAATCGCGGCATATTTGAGGTTCAGCCTCCTGGCCCGGAATTCTACTCTTGCCACTCAGGCGCTAGCTCGCTCCGGCTTCGACCGGGCCGTTCTTCGGGTTGTGCCCAAGTAAGGGATCTGCGAAAAGAGGGACTGGAACCTCCAGGCTGCCGATTGGAAACTGTCCAAGCCGTAAACTTGCAAGCCCCAGTTGCCGTCCATTCACATTGGGGGAAGTGTTGGAGATTCGTTTTCGCTGCCCATGCTGCGGATATAAGACGCTGGCGGCGCCCGGTGCGCTTGCCTTGTGCCCGGTGTGCTGGTGGGAGGACGACGGCCAGGAGGATGAAGACGCCTCCGAGATGCGGCTGACCGTGAACGGCCAACTGACCCTGAACGAGGCCCGCGAACACTACGCGCATTGCGGCGCGGCCCACCCCCGCTTCCTGCCTTACGTTCGTAAGCCCCGGGTCACTGAGCAGTAACGTGCCTTCCGCGGTGCATTTCCGCGCCGAAGCCGGGCCGCCGGTTTGACCCTGTAAGCAAACCCACTTAACATGGGATGAGGCACTTCCCGGTTCCCACGGTGCTGGTTGTGTTCGGAACGGTAGCCTTGGACGGCAGTTTCTAGAAGCAATCGGCCGCTTGCACCCCGCAAAGGGCGGCTTGCGGCCGGAAATCAGCCCCGAGCGGCAATTTGAATGGCGTCCAGTGCGCCTGGAAGGCGAAACGTTGAGTTCCACCGACACCCTCGAAAACAAGCCCCAACCTGAAACGGCGGAGGCCGCGCACTCTCACGAGCAGGACGGTCACGATCACGAGCATGACGGCCATGACCACAGCGAGGAGCACCAACATGGCCCGGTTCTGAACCCGGAATGCACCCGCGAGCTGGTGCTTGACGTTCCCGCCGAAGAGGTCTCCAAGGCCTATGGCAACGTGGTTCGCAACTACCGCAAATATGCCAAAATTCCCGGCTTCCGCGCCGGCAAGGTGCCGGAGACGGTCATCAAGCGTCGCTACGCCACCGAGATTCGCAAGGAAGTGATCGACGGATTGCTTCCGCAGCGATTCAACAAGGCGGTGGTCGATCTGGGCGTCAAGCCCGTTGGACAGCCCCAAATCACCGAGTTGACCGTCGAAGACGGCGCGCCGCTGCACGTAAAAGCGGTCTTTGAGTTCCTTCCCAATTTCTCCATTGACGGCTTCCAGAGCGTCATCGTCGATAAGCCTTCGGTAGAGATTACCGAAGAGGAGTTCCAGCACGAGATGGGGCACCTTCGCGAATCGCGAGCCACCATCGAGCCGGTGGAGGAAGACCGCGCCCTGAAGGACGGCGACTGGGCGCAGATCTCCTACACCGGGCAGATCGATGGCGAATCCGGGGCAGCTCCTATTGAGGGCGAGGACACGCTGGTCGAAATTGGCGGCAAAGACACTGTCGAGGCCTTCTCCGCCGCCCTGCGCGGCGCCAAGCCGGGCCAGGAGCTGAAAGCCGAGGTCATCTATCCCGCCGATTACGCGGAGGCCAAGCTGGCCGGCAAGACCGTGGCCTACGAAATCGAATTGAAGGCCATCAAGAAGCGAATAATTCCCGTCCTGGACGACGACTTCGCCAAGGAACTCGGCGACTATGAGAGCTTTGCCGAACTGGAAGCCAAGGTCCGCGAATACATGACAAGCCGCAAGCGCCGCAGCGTGGAAGGCGAAACCAAGGATCGGCTGGTGGCGGCGCTCAGCGAGCGCTATTCGTTCCCCGTTCCCGAGTCGATGGTGCAGGACCAGATTGAATCGCGCCTGGAGCGCGGCCTGCGCGCGCTGGCGGCTCAGGGCATGGAAACCGAACAGATGCGCAAGCTGGACTTCGTCCGCCTGCGCGCAGCCCAGCGCGACGGCGCCATTGCCGAGGTGAAGGCCTCGATCCTGCTGGATCGCATCGCAAATGAAGAGAATGTGACCGTCAGCGACGAGGAACTGGAACACCAATTGCAACTGGCCGCTCTTCAGTCCCGCGAGCCGATCGAGGCCCTTCGCGCGCGTTTGACTGAGGATGGCGGACTGGCTAGAATTCGGGAGCAACTGCGACGCGAGAAGACCGCAAGTTTGCTGTACGAACGGCTGCCGGCCTAAGCAGACCGCTGGCCGGATGGCGATGTGAGGCAGGTCACATGCAATTCAATGACCACGGGCCTACAAAGGAAACGGGGAGCAACGGCCCCTAACTGTTAGCTGAAATACGGGAAAAACACTCAATGGCATTGGTTCCCATGGTGGTTGAGCAGACGAGCCGGGGCGAGCGCGCCTACGACATTTACTCCCGTCTGCTTCGCGACAACATCATCTTTCTCGGCACACCTATCGACGACCAGGTGGCCAACCTCATCGTGGCGCAGTTGCTTTTTCTCTCCGGGGAGGATCCGGAGAAGGACGTTCAACTTTACATCAACTCGCCCGGCGGCTCCATCACCGCGGGTCTGGCTATCTACGACACCATGCAGTTCATCAAGAACAACGTGGTCACCTATTGCATCGGCCAGGCGGCCAGCATGGGCGCGTTTCTGCTGCTGGCCGGGACCAAGGGCAAGCGCTTCGCCCTGCCCAATTCGCGCATTCTCATCCATCAGCCGTCGATGGGCGGGCTGAGCGGCCAGGCCACCGACATCGACATTCATGCGCGCGAGATTCTGCGCATCCGCGAGATTACCAACACCCTGATCGCCAAGCATACGGGGCAGCCGCTGGATCGCATCGAGCGCGACGTTGAGCGGGACTTCATCATGAACTCGCAGCAGGCCAAGGAATACGGCATCGTCGACGAAATCATCGACCGGCCCCGCACGTAGGAGTTGGGTTGAGGGGCGAAGAATTGGCGCGAACGGACGTTGCAAGAGGATGCGCAGTAAGGAGCTTCAACGATGGGATTTATTGAGGAAGGACCTCAACTAATCCAGGATTTCGTGACCCCGGAGATCCGCTCGCTCGACGCTCGGCTTACCGCCGTCGAAAAGCGCCTGGAATTGCTTGATGCCAGAGTTGAGAAGCGGTTCGATTCTGTCGATAAGCGGTTCGATTCGCTCGAAGGCAAAATGGAGCGAAATCAGGCTCAAGTATTGGACACGCTGCACAGGATGGAGAACAATAGCCATATTCTGGAACGCCTGGCACGTGTGGAAAGCAAACTTCAAAACGTCGCGTAGCCGGATTCACGCTACGAAACGCAATTAGCTCGTCGGAAGAGGAGCAGGAAAAATGAAAACGCGCACGGGACCCGAAGAAGCACTGCGCTGCTCGTTCTGTCACAAATCGCAGGACGCTGTGGCCAAGCTGATTTCGTCGCCCAGCGACTACCCCCGCGCCTACATTTGCGACGAGTGCGTGGCCGTCTGCAATTCGATTCTCGAGGACGACCGCGGCGATGCGACACCCGCCACCACGGCCGGCCACCTGCCCAAGCCGCAGGAAGTGAAGAGCTTTCTGGATGACTACGTGATCGGCCAGGACCAGACCAAGAAGAAGCTCGCCGTCGCAGTCTACAACCACTACAAGCGCATCCAGATGAACCGCATGCGCAACAACGAAGTCGAACTGACCAAGTCGAACATCCTGCTCATCGGCCCCACCGGCTCCGGAAAGACTCTGCTGGCGCACACCCTGGCCAAGATGCTCGACGTGCCCTTCGCCATCGTAGACGCCACCACGCTCACCGAGGCCGGCTACGTGGGCGAGGATGTTGAGAACATCATCCTCAAGCTGCTTCAGGCCGCCGAGGGCGATGTGACGCGCGCCCAGCAAGGCATCATCTACATCGACGAGATCGACAAGATCGGCCGCAAGGACGAGAACCCCTCCATCACCCGCGACGTCTCCGGCGAGGGCGTGCAACAGGCCCTGCTCAAGATTCTCGAAGGCACCGTGGCCAACGTGCCGCCGCAGGGCGGGCGCAAGCACCCTCACCAGGAATTCACCGCCGTCGACACAACGAACATCCTCTTCATCTGTGGCGGAGCGTTTGTGGGCCTGGAGCGCGTGGTGGGTCGCCGTGTGGGAAAGAAGGCCCTGGGCTTCAAGGCAACCGAGACCGAAGCCGAGGCCTCGGCTCTCTCTCATCGCGACACGGAACTGCTGCGCCGGACCGAACCGCAAGACCTGATCAAGTACGGCCTGATCCCCGAGTTCGTCGGCCGCTTGCCGGTAATGGGCATCCTCGAAGAGTTGGATGAGTCGGCGCTGATCGAGATTCTCACCAAGCCCCGCAACGCCATTCTCAAGCAGTACCAACGCCTCTTCGAGTTCGAGAACGTCCGCCTGCACTTCACGCAGGAGGCCATCGGCGCCGTGGCCCGCGAGGCCCTGGCCCGCAAAGTGGGCGCGCGCGGCTTGCGCATGATCCTGGAAGAGCTGATGCTTGACCTGATGTACCACCTGCCCAACAACAAGAGAGTTCGCGACCTTGAAATTACGCGAGAGATGGTCGAGCGGCGTGACTTGTCGCTCTGCCTGCTGGAAAAGGCCGGCTGATTCTTCCGCGCTCGCGTAGCGGCAGATGTTTCAGGGTACCCCAGGTTCCGGTTTCGAGACCTGGGGTCGCATCGGCCCAACGCCGGCCATCCCATTCCGCTGTACAATCCCTAAAGAGCCGTCTAACCAGCCCCGCACCCGGAGCTGACTTCGCGCGTCCAATACACATGGGGAACCTATGACCGCATCCCGAGAAAAAACCGAAGCGCGCAAACTGCCCATGATGCCCATCCGGGACATGGTCATCTTCCCTTACATGATGACGCCCTTCGTGGTGGGCCGCGAGTCGAGCGTGCGAGCCCTTGAAGAGGCGCTGAACGGCGACCGCAAGATCTTTCTCGCTACCCAGCACGACGCCTCGATTGACGAGCCCAAGGCCAAGGAAATCTACCAGGTCGGGTCCATTTGCAACATCGTGCAGAGTGTCAAGATGCCCGACGGCAATATAAAAGTCCTGGTCGAGGGAGTGGAGCGCGCCAAGTCCACAGAGGTGAACGACCGCGACGGCTTTTTTGTAGCGACGGTCCGCACCGGCAAGACCCAATTCGAGATGACCCCTGCCGTCGAGCAGCTTATGACGCGCGTCACCGGTCTTTTCGAGCAATACGTCAAGCTGCAACAATCGCTCAACTACGAGACCATCATCGCCACGGTGCGCATGGATGAACCGGCCAAGCTGTCCGACACCATTGCCGCCAACCTGCAACTGGGCATTGAAGAGAAGCAGGAGCTGCTGGGCATCTTCGATCCGGCCTCGCGGCTGGCGCGCATCGCCGACGTACTGGACATCGAGATCGAAAAGTTGGACCTCGACCGCAACATCCAGTCGCGCGTGAAGCGCCAGATGGAGCGGGCGCAAAAAGAGTACTACCTCAACGAGAAGATCAAAGCCATCCAAAAAGAACTGGGCCGCGGCGAAAAGAGCGAGTACGACGAGCTGCGGAAAAAGATTGAAGCCGCCGGCATGCCCAAGGAAGTCCTCGACAAGGCCATCCAGGAACTCAAGAAGCTGGAAGCCATGCCGCCCATGTCGGCCGAGTCCACCGTGAGCCGCAATTACATCGACTGGCTGCTGGCCGTGCCATGGAAGAAGCGCTCGAAGGAGACGCGCTCCATCGATTACGCAGAAAAAGTGCTCAACACCGACCACTACGGCCTGGAAAAGATCAAGGAACGCATTCTTGAGTTTCTTGCTGTCCGCCAGTTGGTCAAGAACCCCAAGGGTTCGATTCTCTGTTTTGCCGGGCCCCCAGGGGTTGGAAAGACCTCGCTGGGGATGTCGATCGCCAAGGCCACAGGACGCAAGTTCGTGCGGCTCTCCCTTGGCGGCATACGCGACGAGGCCGAGATTCGCGGCCATCGCCGGACCTACATCGGCGCGCTGCCCGGTCAAATCATCCAGCACATGAAAAAAGCCGGCACCAAGAACCCTGTCTTCCTGCTGGACGAGGTGGACAAGATGGCCTCGGACTTCCGCGGGGACCCGTCTTCTGCGCTGCTCGAGGTGTTGGACCCGGAACAGAACACATCCTTCCAGGATCACTATCTGGATGTGGACTACGATCTGTCGCAGGTTCTGTTTGTGGCCACGGCCAACGTGCTGCACACCATTCCGCCCGCATTGCAGGACCGCATGGAGATTCTCCGCCTGCAGGGCTACACGGAGGCGGAAAAGCTCGAAATTGCCCGCCAATACCTGGTCAAAAAGCAGCGCGAACAGACCGGACTGAGCGAGAAGAACATCACATTCCAGGACGACGCGATTCTGGAGATCATCCGTTACTACACCCGCGAGGCCGGCGTCCGCAACCTGGAACGCGAGATCGGCAACGTCTGCCGCAAGGTGGCTCGCAAGGTGGTCAAGAGCGGCGCCAAGCATAAAGAGGAGCTGACGGCGGAGAACATCCACGAATTTCTCGGCGTTGCCCGCTTCCGCGACTCCGAGGTACATGAAAAGAGCGAGGTCGGCCTGGTCACCGGCCTGGCCTGGACCGAAGTTGGCGGCAGCATCCTCACGACCGAAGTACAGGTGCTGGACGGCAAGGGCAAGCTGACCATCACCGGTCAACTGGGCGACGTGATGCAGGAGTCGGCCCAAGCCGCGCTCAGCTACATTCGCGGGCGTGCGCAGGCCCTGGGGCTGTCCCGCGAATTCTACCGCAATGTAGATTTGCACCTGCACGTGCCCGAGGGCGCGATTCCCAAGGACGGCCCCTCGGCGGGCATCACCATGGCCACCGCCCTGGCCAGCGCGCTGGCCAAGATTCCCGTGCGGCGCGACATCGCTATGACCGGCGAGATCACGCTCCGCGGAAAGGTGCTGGCCATCGGCGGATTGAAGAAAAGCTGCTGGCCGCCCTCCGCGCGGGAATCTTCGAGGTCATCCTGCCCCTCGCCAACGAAAAGGACATCGCGGAACTTCCGGACAACATCAAGAAGGCGATGAAGCTCCACTTCGTGGATCAGATGGACGAGGTGCTCGCACTGGCACTCGAAGGCCCTCTACCGGAGGCCATGCCCGCCGAAGCCGAGACGCTGGCGGCCGTGCCCCCGGCGGATCTTAATCCCAACCTGCCAGCGCCGCAGTAAAGCCACCCCGATCTCCGCGCCTCATAGGATTGATTTGGGCCTCCGGCCCGGAACCGCGTCCAATCCCTCTTCAACCGTTCACGCTCTCGGCGTAGCCATCGAAGTCGCCTGCGATAAAAGCGGGCCAGGCGGAATGAGGAGAACGGAAGTGAATCCCAAGATGTTGCGTTGCTGCGGCTCAGGATCCCGGCGGGGCAAGCGGTTGACGAACTGGAATACTCCGGCGATCTGACTGCGAGGGATAGCGCCACGAATCCAGCCTCGCGATCCTGCGCGGGCATCTGAAGAAATCTGCGCCTGCAACGACCGGGGCCGTTTCGGAAGAGGGCTTGGAGAAAGTCGGATTGCGCAGCATCCGTGCGCATGGCAACTGCCAGGTGCAGCCCGATGAGAAGAATGAAGAGCCGGCCGGCGATGAGCGTCCGGGAGCAGACCGTGCAGCGAGAACCCTATAAAGTAACAATGGCAGGACGCTGCCGCCTTCGCTAGACCTGTCCCCGTGCAAGGCGTTGCAAACGCATGCCGCTTGACGGTCCTGAATGCCAAGCCAAAAGAGGGACCTTGACAGATTGGATTCCAAAAGGGAAATCGACTGCTTTCGCGTTTAAGTATTGTGCTGGCCTCTTGCCTGGGTTGCGGCATTCTAGGAGGGTGGGCATCGGAAGCGGGTTATCCTTTGTCCGGGTTTCATCATTAATCTGCGGCGTAACGAACCAGGAATCGTTCTGTTGCTAAAAGATCCCAGCTGAATTGATGCTCCAGAGGCTGATGCTGAAGAGATGAAGCCGAGCCCGATGCAAACTTGCAAGCTTCGTTAATTGGGCGCAGAGGACAATGAAAACAAGTTGTCTGCTTTTAAGCACTCACGTGGATTCGGGTGATTTTTTTGTTTGACTGCAAGCAGGGGTTTGTGAAACCTTTAGTCATGTCCCTTGTTTGAAATAAGCGCATTTCTGATTCAAAGAGGTAGTGGAATCTCGCGGGGCGTTTAGTTCCCAAACGGATCGCTTTGTTTTTGGGGCACCCGCAGAATTCGCATTGCTCTCTGGGCTCGCTGTTTGGTTAAGATGCAAAGGGGAACACCGGTTCTAAGCGGTCTCCCAGTCCTCGTTTGTCGATGGATTTGAAGATCGGGTTTTCCCGCTCAGTTGATGTCCGGATAGGCGGAGGCTTCGCGCGATCCATCGCAACCACTCCGCAACCCAAATTGGTTCCAGTGCGTCCGACGCAATGACAACTATTCTGAAAAACACGTTCCTGGATACCCGTGACACCTGGTTCGGCACAAGAACGTTGTGGGTTTGAATGGCACGTTTTGCTCGATTCCAATGTTGTATATGTTTTGTTATCAGCGAATTCGGAGCAGTTTTGATTTGGAGAAAGCGAGCCCGACCGTTGGATTGTTCGGGAGTAGCATGGACTACCATCCACCCCGGCAGGGCGTATTGCACTGGACGGGTGAAGGGTGAACATTGAAACAGTGTGCACATTGTCAATTGAAGTATTTTGGTCTATCCTGTGCGGTTCCTTGTTTTGCATATCGTGTTGTCGTTGTAGGATTTGGCGCGGAGTTCCAGTTTTCGTGGAGATCGCGGCGCTGAGCAAGGGGGCTATATCGTCCGGGAGAAGCCACAGCGGAACAGTGATCCCGGTTTTCACCAACTAAGGGCCGCCCCAGTCGGCGGATGGCGGTTGGGTAGGCTTTCATGTTCTGTGCGACTGTAATGAAAGGTTGAACTTCATCTGAATTTGAAGGAAACGTCGGGCAGTACCGGAATCCAAATTGCCGATTGCCCGTTGGCAATCGCAGCATCAGATCCAATTCGACTGTTCACCCAAGGCGGTCTATGAGAAGGGCCCAGGATCAGGTTATGTACGAGGATTCTTTTGTGGCATTCGAGACAAATACGGTCGCAGCGGAAGAGTTGCACGTGCCGTATGTCATGCTATCCGCAGTGGTGCCGGTATATTCGTGGCGCTATCGGTATGTGAAGCGCGCATTTGATGTTGTCTGCGCTTTGATCATGATTGTGGCTTTCATGATTCCCGGCCTATTGATTGCGGCAGCAGTTCTTTTGACCTCCAGAGGCCCGGTCTTTTATCGGGAAGAGCGGATTGGCCGCGGAGACCGCCCGTTTCGAATTTGGAAGTTTCGGTCGATGCAGCGCAACGCTGCACGGCGGGGGCATATTCCGGACGTGCAACCGGGTGGAACCGTGCTGCAATGGAGAATGCGGAAGCATCTCCGCGATCCACGGATCACTCCGATTGGCGGCTTTCTGCGCCGCTGGAGCCTGGATGAACTTCCTCAGTTGTTCAATGTGCTTCGCGGAGAGATGTCGCTCATTGGGCCACGCCCCATTGTTGAAGCCGAGACCGGATTGTATGGCGATCTGCTGCACTTTTATCTCGCGGCGACGCCGGGGTTGTCTGGACTTTGGCAAGTCTCCGGACGGTGCAAATTGGACTATGAAAAGCGGGCCAGACTGGACGCTTCCTACGTCCGGCAATGGAGCCTGAGAACCGACCTCGGCATTTTCTTCCGCACCATTCCGGCGGTCCTGGGCCGGGTGGGCGCAAGCTAGAGCGGTCTCCAACCCCGGTGGCCTTGGACATAAGGGGCTCGGCGGCTCGTGAGGGTGAAGCCCATCCAGTGCCCGGTGAATCCCGATAATTGAAACGCGGGAAAGGCAAGGGGCGCCCAGAGCCTGTCCAGGTACCAAGATTATCGACAAGTGGTGCCAGCCCACCAACGGCCGAAGAAGTTCACCGAAGAGTCGGAAGCGAGTCGCTTTTCGTTGACCTACCCGAGGCATCCCACCACCAACTGCCGGGCGCGCTTGCGGCTTAAGAGTGAAATACCGGAAAATAAAGACATCTATGAAAAGGCGTCAGTTCGTATCCGTTGCACTCCTCCTGTTCGCCGCTTCCCCGGCACTTAATTCTCAAAGCTCTTCCAGTGATACTCAGCAGAGCCCCTCCCCTTGCAGCGACCCGACTTCAATGAGCGCAGATTGTACGCAGAGTCAAGTGCCGGTCCGGCAAGCCCCCGGCGGTGAGTCTTCGCGTCCCATTGGAATTACGACTTCGACGTCATCGGAGAATGCGACTATTGGCGGGCAAACGGGAGCCGAAGCGCAGCGGGGCGGAGCCCTGCCGCCGGATCTGCCGACGGAGTTTCAGAAGTTCGTAGCCGCCACCACCGGCCAGTTCCTTCCCATTTATGGGGTGAGCCTCTTTCACAACGTTCCATCCACATTTGCTCCCATCGACCTGGCTCCCGTCACCTCGGGCTACGTCATCGGGCCGGACGACGAATTGCGCGTCCGCATCTGGGGACAGATCAATTATGCCGGGAATCTGCGTGTTGACCGGTCGGGCGACATTTACCTTCCCCAGGCCGGCACTGTGCATGTGGCAGGGCTCCAATTCTCCGCACTGGATCAACATCTGCGAGAAGCCGTCGGGAAGATGTACCGCAACTTCGATCTTTCTGTCGATATCGGGCGGATTCGCGCCATGCAAGTCTATGTCACCGGACAAGCGCGGCGTCCCGGGGTTTACACGGTCAGCTCCCTCAGTTCCCTGGTCGATGCCCTATTCGCCAGCGGAGGCCCATCTCCGCAAGGTTCTCTTCGCCATATTCTGCTGAAGCGGGAAGGTAAAACGATCGCCGACTTCGATTTGTACGCGCTGCTCATTCATGGCGACAAATCCAGCGATGTCCGCCTGCTGCCCGAAGATGTTCTGTATATCCCAGCGGCGGTGTCTCAGGTAGCAATCACGGGCAGCATCCGCACCCCGGCCATCTATGAGATGCGTGAGGGCGAAACCATCGGCAATCTCATTGAGTTGGCGGGAAAGACTACGGCTCTTTCCTCCGGTGCGCGTATCTCCTTGGAGCGGATGGGACAGGACCAGCATCGCCAAGCCATGGAGTTCGCGTTTGACCCAAGTGGCATGGGCACCCCGCTTGCCGACGGCGATATTCTGCGAATTTATCCCGTTGTCCCGGCGTACCAGAAGACAGTCACGCTGCGGGGGAATGTGTCCAACCCCGGGCGGTTCAGCTTCCGGCCGGGCATGCGCCTGAGCGATCTGATTCCCGATCGGGATTCCCTGGTCAGCCGGGATTACTGGTGGAAGCGCAGCAATCTGGGGTTGCCGGTTCCGGAATTTGAGCCCTTGATCTCCACCATCGGGAGGGACCAGCGCAACCCTGAATGGAATGGACAAGGCTTCACTTCGTCCGTAACGCAGGAAACTCTGACGTCGGCTTTGACGGCTAACGAGCAACAAGGCTCCAATGCTTCAACACAAGGCACGAACGCTACTACGCAAGGCTCCATCGCCTCTACGCAAGGCGTCAATGCCTCCTCACAAAACCCCAATCAGGCGGGACAGAACGCTAATGCCGCAGGACAGAGCTACAACGCCGCCGATCAAGGACAAGACGTCAATAACGGCAATAACGGCAATAACGGCAATACCTCCAGAATTGACAACACCAACGCGAATCAGAGGGGAAGCAGCGCGTCTCTTGCCTCCCAACTCACATCGACGCCCGGCCAGGGCGTTTTCGGCAAGGCGAAACGGAACGAAGTGCGCTTGTCGGCCCCTGAGATCGATTGGGACTACGCGGTGATTGAACGGCTCGATCCGGAGACATTGAAGACCTCGCTGATCCCGTTCGATCTGGGCAAGTTGGTGCTGCAGCATGACGCCAGCCAGAATCTGGCTCTCGAGGCAGGCGACACCATTACGATCTTCTCGCAAGCCGATATCCGCGTGCCGCTTGACCGCCAAACCAAGTATGTGGACCTGGAAGGCGAAGTGGTCCATTCCGGTATCTACAGCGTGCTTCAAGGCGAGACGTTGCGCGACCTGGTACGCCGTGCCGGGGGCTTGACACAGAAGGCGTATCTCTACGGTTCGGAGTTTACCCGCGAATCGACCCGCATCCTGCAGCAACAGCGCCTCGACGAATACGTGCGCAGTGCGAGCGTCGAGACGCAGCGTGCCACCCAGGCGCTGGCCGCTTCGACAAACCCGGGTGACGTAGCTGCCTCTCGTGCGGCCTCCCAGGACTTGATCGCCCGTCTCAGCCAGATTCGGGCGACAGGGCGCATTGTCCTGCAGTTTCGCCCCGACAGTGCAAGCGTCGATGACGTGCCCGCGATCAGCCTCGAAAATGGAGATCGATTTGTGGTGCCCTTTGCGCCAGCTACGATCAACGTCGTTGGCGCAGTTTACAACCAGAATTCATTCCTCTACCAGTCTTCGCGATCGACGGGCCGCTACCTTCAATTGGCAGGCGGACCGAATCGCAGCGCCGACTCACGCCGGGATTTTGTCATCCACGCCGATGGCTCGGTGGTCAGCCGCGCCTCTGTGACGGGTGTCTGGGGTAACGAGTTCAGCAGACTGCGCTTGAATCCAGGAGACACAATTGTCGTCCCGGATAAGACGTTCCGTCCTAACGCCATGCGCCAGATACTGGACTGGACTCAGGTATTCTCGCAGCTCGCCTACGGCGCGGCCTTTATCACCATTCTGTAATTGAGAGCCCCAGAGTGACTGGTACAAAGCGAAACGCCGAATCACCGCGATCGCATTGTGCTTCCGCAGGGCAGGGGTTTTCCAAAACGATGGTAAGGACCTGAATGACGAACACCGGGATCTTGGTCTTTGGCAGCACCGGGCAGCTTGGGTGGGAGTTGCGTCACAAACTGGCATGTCTCGGGCCGGTGCGCACAATCGAGTATCCCGAGGTGGATTTTTCCAAGCCGGAGTCGATTCGCACCGCGGTGCGAATGGCGGTGCCCGCGGTCATCGTTAATGCGGCCGCCTACACGGCTGTAGACAAGGCCGAAGGGAACCCTGAGTTGGCCGCAGCCATCAACGGCGCAGCGCCGGGGGTGCTTGCCGAGGAAGCCGCTCGGCTGGGCGCCACCCTCGTGCACTACTCGACCGATTATGTTTTCGACGGCGCCAAGCAGGGCTCCTATGTCGAGACCGATACGCCTAATCCGCTCGGTATCTATGGCGCCACGAAGCTTG
>Ga0181531_10001223_pt1 | contig 16361 bp, 13 predicted proteins | sample PEATcosm2014_Bin_38_FD_119743 | JGI IMG/M metagenome (GOLD analysis project Ga0181531, IMG submission 119743) | Peatland microbial communities from MTU Mesocosm Facility, Houghton, MI, USA - PEATcosm2014_Bin11_10_metaG | ecosystem: Environmental > Terrestrial > Soil > Wetlands > Peat | place... | reverse complement strand
GCGAGAACCCATTCCCCGTACTCGGCGCCTGGCAAGCGGTCGGCCAGCTTGACAATGTTCCCTTGGCCACACGATTCCCTTCGCCGTCATAGATGTACTGCGTCATGGCACCGGAGTTCAGGTTCTTCACCGCGCAGATGCGGCCTGGTTGAGCGAGAAGCCATTCCCCGTAGTCGGCGCCTGGCAAGCGCTGCCAGGGATCAGCCATCCCCGGGCACCACAAACCCCGCCGCTGAAAAGGCCAGGTTCACCCCACAGAGCGCGCCTTTTAGGAGTCCCACGACACCACCGACCACCCCGACTGGAGCCGAGCGCAACCTGTCGTTTCCCAACCTGCGTCGCACGCCGCCCCGGCCACGTAAGACCGCCGAGCCGAGCGCCGAGCCCAAAAAACAAACCAAACCCCGCCGCTGAGAAGGCCAGGTTCACCCCATAGCAAGCAGCAAACTCCCCCGCCTTCCGAGCATCAAGTCGAATCGACTCCAAGCCACGCCGAAGGTAACGCCCGACGCCACCTGCCATCCCCGGGACCCCACAAACCCCGCCGCTGAAAAGGCCAGGTTCACCCCATAGCAAGAAGCAAACGCCGCTACTACCCGAATATCAATGCGAATCAACTCCAAGCCACGCCGAAAGTAACGCCCGACGCCCACTGCCATCCCCGGGCACCACAAACCCCGCCGCTGAAAAGGCCAGGTTCACCCCATAGCAAGAAGCAAACGCCGCTACTACCCGAATATCAATGCGAATCGACTCCAGACTCCGCCGAAAGTACTGCCCCTGAGCCATTTTGGGAAAGCGCGCCTTCAACTCCGCCCCATCGCAAATCGACTGCCAAACCAAAGTCCCTGACCCCCGGGCGCTTCCCAATAATTTCGACTCACCTCCCCGCGTTGACACAACGAACCGCCGATGCTTTAGCATGTTCCTTGGTTCACCGCTGTCTTAAGACGCGCAGAAGCGCCCCAAACCGCTAGCCACACATGATCACAGTCAAAGACCTCACCAAAAGGTACGCCCGCACCACCGCCGTCGACCACATCTCCTTCTCCGTCGCCAAAGGCCAGATCGTCGGTTTCCTCGGCCCCAACGGCGCCGGCAAAACCACCACCATGCGCATGCTGACCTGCTTCTTCCCGCCCACCGCGGGAACAGCCACCGTCGCCGGCTTCGACGTCTTCGAGCAATCCCTCGAAGTCCGCAAACGCATTGGCTACCTGCCCGAAGCCCCGCCCCTCTACCTCGAAATGGAGACCATCGAGTACCTCCGCTTCGTCGGCCGACTCAAAGGCCTTTCCGGCCCGGACCTCGAAAAGCGCGTCACCTACGTCCTCGACCGCTGCGCCATCGCCGACGTCAAGAACAAGCTCCTCGGCAAGCTTTCCAAAGGCTATCGCCAGCGCGTGGGCCTCGCCCAGGCCATCATCCACAACCCCGACGTCCTCATCCTCGACGAGCCCACCGCCGGCCTCGATCCCAAGCAGATCAACGAGACCCGCGACCTCATCAAGAGCCTCGCCGGCGACCACACCATCATCCTCAGCACCCACATCCTCCCTGAAGTCGAGCAGACCTGCGAGCAGGTCCTCATCATCAACAAGGGCAAGCTCGTCGCAACTGACTCCGTGCACAACCTCCAGGCCCGCGCCCGCGGCGCCGAATCCGTACTCCTCGAAGTAGCCGCCCGCACCGGCACATTCGCAACGTCCCCTGTCCAGGCCCGTCTCGAAAAAATCGCCGGCGTCAGCCGCGTCGCCCTCAAAGAAGAATTCCAGGACTCCGCAGTCTTCGAGATCGAGGCCAGCAAAGGCCAGCTCGTCCGCGGCGATCTCGCCCGCGCCATCGTTGAATCCGGCTGGGACCTCAACGAGCTCCGGCCCTCCGCCATGAGCCTCGAAGAAATCTTCCTCCAACTCACCGGCAGCGACTCCGCAGCCACAGTCCCGTCCGCCGAACCGCCACCACCGGCCCAAGCCCCAGCTCCGGAGGCCCACGCATGAGAAGCGCCTGGATCATCTGCCGCCGCGAACTCGACAGCTACTTCTCCTCGCCCATCGCATGGCTGCTGCTTACGCTCTACAGCGTCATCTTCGGCTTCTTCTTCTGGAACTACCTCGGCGACTTCGTCATCGAGGGGATAGAGATGCAGATGTCCGGCCAAATGCAGCCCATGAATGTTAACGAGCAAATCATCCGCCCCCTGCTCGCCAACACCAGCTTTCTCGGCCTCTTCTTCATCCCCCTCATCACCATGCGCCTCTTCGCAGAAGAGAAGCGCAACGGCACCATCGAGCTGCTGGCCACTTCGCCGGTCCGCGACATCGAAATCATCCTCGGCAAGTGGTTCGCCGCCATCCTCCTCTACTGCATGATCCTTGCCTTCGGCGGCATCAATTTTGCCTTCGTCTTCCGCTACGGCCATCCTGACTGGAAGCCCATGCTCATCGCCTATCTCGGCATCGTTCTCCAGGCGGCGGCGCTGCTAGCGGTCGGCACCTTCATCTCTACCCTCACTAAAAATCAGATCATCGCCGGCGCTTCCACTTTCGCCGCCTGCCTGCTGCTCTGGGTTTTCTCCTGGGTCAGCGGGTATGACTCCTCCTCCTGGGCGCAGGTCCTCTCCTATCTTTCTGTGCCCGTTCACTACGAATCCTTCGGCCGCGGCGTGCTCTCCTCCAAAGACGCGATCTACTATCTTAGCGTCATCTTCCTTGGACTCTTCTTCACCGCCCGCTCGATGGAATCCCTTCGCTGGAGGTCTTAGTTCGGAATGGCAGCAAGTCAATGGCTTAAAGCGAGACAAACAAAGTACGCAGCCTATGCGACGACTTATGTCCTCGTTATCCTCGCCATCGTGGTCGTCGCCAATTTTCTCGCCAATCGTTATGAGAAGTCGTACGACGCGACCTCCAACAAGCGCTACAGCCTCTCCGATGAAACGAAAAAAATCGTCGACGGCCTGAAGCAGCCGGCTACCATCACTTACTTCGATCAAAGCCGGCACTTCAACACAGGCAAAGACCTCCTCGACGAGTACGCGAACTTATCGCCGAAGGTAAAGGTCAAGTATGTCGACCCCGACAAGGATCCTGAATTAGCCCGTGCGGCCGGCATCCGCAGCTACGGCACCGCCACCGTGCAGGTCGGCGATCGCACCGAGACCGCCACGGACATGACCGAGGAAGGCATCACCGGCGCCTTCATCCGCGATATCAAAGGCAACACCCGCACTGTCTGCTTCCTCGCTGGCAGCGGCGAACACCAAATCGACGACTCCAGCCGCGACGGCGAGTCACACCTCAAAGACCTTCTCGCCAAAGACAGCTACCAGACCCAGTCCATCGACCTGGTCCAGAAAGCCGAAGTCCCCCCCGGCTGCACCGCCATCGTCATCGCCGGCCCCACCCATAACTACGAGCAGCCCGAAGTCCAGGCCATCAGAACCTATGTCGAGAACGGTGGCCGCGCCCTCTTCATGCTCGATCCGCCGCTCAGCATGGGCCCCTCCGCCATCGCCGAAAACGACGCTCTCACCTCGCTCCTCGCAGGCTGGGGCGTCACCGTCGACAAGGACCTCATCCTCGACCTCAATCCCATCGGTCAGATCTACGGCTTCGGCGGCCAGGTCGCCCTCGTCAACACCTATGGCGCCCAGCCCATCGTTGCGGACATGAAGAGCTCCCTCACCGGCTTCCCGCTCGCGCGCTCGCTTACCTTTAAGAGCTCAGATAAAACCACCGTCGAGAAGCTCTTCGACTCCTCCGGCACCAGCTTCGCCACCATGAACCTGAGCTCGCCGAAGATCAGCACCAAAGACCCGACCAACAAACGCGGCCCGCTCACTCTCGGCGTTGCCGGCAGTTACAACACCGGCAAGCCTAACTCTCAGGGCCGCTTCGTCGTCGTCGGCAGCTCCGCCTGGGCTTCCAACGCCTTCATCAGCTTCAACGGGAACGGCGACCTGGCCGCTAACGCCATCAACTGGCTCTGCTCCGACGAAGACCTCATTTCTATCAAGCCCAAGGCGCCAGAAGATCGCCGCATCACCATGACCCGCGGCCAGCTCAACGTCGTGCGCATTGTCAGCCAGTTTGTGCTTCCGCTCATCGTCATCATCGGCGGCATCATGGTCTGGTGGAAGCGGAGATGACTCGTCGGGCGACGCACACGTAGTACTCCATCGGACAGGCATTGCTGATACACGCCCGGCAGCAGCAAAAACGACCTTTCAGTCTGCGGAAAAACTCCACCCGACCCAGAAAACTCAACCCACAAAACCAAGCGCATGGCCAGGTTCACCCCACCGCAAAAAGCAAACTCCCCTGCTACCCGAAATCATCGCGAATCTACTCCGACTCTCTCTGCGGCGGGGCGCAGCCGCGGAATTATTCTTGACAAGTATCTATATCGAAAGATATATATACTTGCCTATGGCCAAGGCCGACGTCCAATCTTTTATCCCCATCAAGCCCCAGTGGTTTCACATCATGCTCTCTCTCGCCGGTGGAGAACAGCACGGCTACGGCATTATGCAGGACGTCCTCGAGCGCACCACCGGCAAAGTGCACCTCTGGCCGGCCACGCTCTATGGATCCATCAAGCGCCTCATCGATGCCGACCTCATCGAAGAATCGAACGCTCGTCCCGCCCCCGAGCTCGATGACGCCCGCCGTCGTTACTACCGCCTCACGAAACTCGGCAAGCTCGTCCTCGACGCGGAGTGTGATCGCCTGCAGGAACTGGTTCGCACAATTCAAGTAAAGCGCGCCATGGTGACCGAATGACAATCGCAGCTCGCATCTACCGCCGCCTGGCTGAAGCCTTCCCGCACGAATTCAAAATGGCCTACGGCGACGAGATGTTCGTGGCTGGCGAGGACGCCATGCGCCGCCTGGCCCAGCAGCGCCGCGCCTCGGGGCTCATCCGCCTCACCGCCGACATTGCCCTCCGCCTCCCCATCGAATACCTCAGCGAGATGCGCCAGGATATGCGCTACGCGGCCCGCGCCCTCGCCAAGTCCCCCAGCTACGCGCTCGTCGGAATTCTCTCCCTGGCCCTCGGCATCGGCCTCACCACCAACGTCTACACCGAGGCCTGGGTCCTGTTCACGCGCACGCTCTCCGGCGTCGCCAACCCACAACAACTCGTCACCGCCGAAACTCCCGCCTCCTACCCTTACATCCAGCGCTACCGCGAGCAAAAAGACCTCTTCACCGGAGTAGCCGCCGTCCAGAACAGCGTGCAGTTCAACGTCGCCCTCCCCGGCCAGACCGCGAAACCCGACCGCGTCTATGGGCAGCTCGTCTCGCCGGATTACTTCTCCGTCCTCGGCCTGGAACCGCAGCGCGGCCGCCTCCTCATCGGCGCGCCGTTCCTGCTCGCCGGCATCGCTCTTCTCGCCTGCTACATTCCCGCCAGCAGAGCCATGGCCATCGATCCCCTGAAAGCCCTGCGCCAGGAGTAGCGCCCCGCGCTCACTTTTCGCTAAGCGCCTCTCGCTAAACGCCTCTCGCCCCGCCCCTCGCTCGCTCCCGGGCCACCCATTTATACTGGAACCAGTTCCTGCCCACAGGAAATCGTCGTCTCCGTGCGCCCCCGCCTGCGTGGCCGGACCCCGCGAGAACCCGAGAAAAGGTTGTCAACACCACCATGATCCGCTTATTCCAGAAAGACACCCGCTTCGTCAAAGCCGTCTTCATCCTCATCATCGGCTTCACCTGCATCACCATGGTCATCTTCCTCGTGCCCGGAATCTTCCAGGACACGGCCTCCTCGTCCGACACCTACGCCACCATTCGCCATGGCGGAATTGTCGGCCGCTTTCTTCCCGCTGAAGAAACCATCCCCATCCTCGATGTGCAGCAGGTCGCCCGCCGCATGATGCGGGGCGAGCAGATTCCCGACGCGCTCATGCCCATGGTCATGCAGAACGCCGGCCAGGTTGTCATCCAGCAGCGCATCACCATCGACGAGGCCCACCGCCTTGGCATCACCGCCTCCGACGACGATGTCCGCAAGTTCCTGCACTCCGGCATGTGGGGCCAATATCTTTTCCCCGAGGGCAAATATATCGGCGACGCTCAGTACGCGGAGTTCGTCTCTCAGAACTTCAACATCACCATCGACAAGTTTGAGAGCGAAATCAAGCAGCAGATTATGTCCGATCGCCTCCGCTCACTCATCACCGGCGGCATCGGTGTCTCGCCCGGCGAAGTCCGCGATTCCGTCCTCAAGCAGGACACCAAAATTAAGTTCGACTATGCCGTCCTCTCCGCCGACGACCTCCGCAAGACCATCAATCCGACCGGCGCCGAACTCCAGACCTTCTACAAACAGAACGCCGCCCGCTACACCAACGCCGATCCCGAAACCCGCAAAATCCAGTACATTGAGGTCACCGACGCTGCTCTTCCCGGCGGCAAGCCCCAAATCACCCAGGCGGAAATCCAGCAGTACTACAACCAGAACCTGCAGCAGTACAAGGTCGATCCGCAGGTCAAGGTCCGCCACATCCTCATCTCCGTCGACTCAAAAGGCGGGCCCGGCGCCGATGCCGCCGCCAAAGCCAAAGCCCAGGGCATCCTCGATCAGCTCCGCAAAGATAACGGCAAAACCTTCGCCGACTTAGCGAAGAAGAACTCCGACGACCCCGGCAGCAAAGACCAGGGCGGCGAGCTCGGCTGGGTCAAGCACGGCGTTACTGTTCCTGAATTCGATAAGGTTGCCTTCGCCCAGAACCCCGGCCAGATCTCAGATCTGGTCCGCACTCAATTCGGCTACCACATCATCCAGACCGAAGAAAAGCAGGATGCCCATACCAAACCCCTCGACGAAGTGAAGGCCTCCATCGTCGATACCCTCACCAAACAGAAAGACGCCCAGGTCGAACAGTCCTTCGTCAACCAACTCGCCACCGAAGCCCGGATGTCCTCCCTCGCACAGGTCGCCTCTGCGCATCATCTCCCCATCCTGACCAGCGACTACGTCGCCACGGGGGCAACCCTGCCCGGCATGAGCGACAGCTCCAAACTCCTCACCGCGGCATTCGCTTCCCGGCCAGGCGCCCCGGTCGAAGTCGCCGATACAGGCGGCAACAGCTACGCCGTCTTCCAGGTTGCCGACATCAAACCGGCCCACACCCCTGCCTTCGACGAGTACAAATCGCACGTCCTCGACGATTTCCGCGATCAACAGGTCACCTCCCTTCTCGCCCGCAAAACCAATGAGCTCGCCGACCGCGCTCATGCCGAGCACGACCTCGCCAAGGCAGCCAAAGAAGTCGGCGCCACCATTAAGACCAGCGATCTCGTCGGACGCGACCAGCAGGTGCCCGATATCGGCGCTCTCTCAAGCGCCGCTCCTGGACTCTTCGATCTCAACATCGGTCAGATCGGCAACGCCATCAACAATGGCGCCACCGGCGTCGTAGCGAAGATCGTCGACAAACAGCAACCCACCGCCGACGAATTGGCCAAAAGCTTCGACTCCACCCGCGATACCCTCCTCAACCAGCGCCGCGATCAGATGTACGAGGTCTTCGTTTCCAGCCTGGTTTCCAGCTACGAGAAAGCCGGCCGCGTCTTCGTCAACCGCAAAACCCAGCAGCCCGGCCCGCTCAGCGGTACATAAATCACCCGGCCTCGCGTGGTCCCCTCGTCAGTTTCCGCGCCGGCCAGGCCAGGTCATTTCTGTTTCACGCTCCCGGCTCCCAGCTCCCAGCTCCCAGCTCCAGGCTCCAGGCTCCAGGCTTTGAAAGCAACAGGGCTCCCGCCATCCGAATCTTTCCAACAGGGCTGCATGGAATAACGGCCCCTTTCGTTGCACACTACCCCTACAGGACTCTTCATGCCCTTTGAACGTTCCTCGGGACTTCTCCTGCACATCGCTTCTCTGCCTTCCTTCGGCGGTATCGGCGATCTCGGCCCCGCGGCCTACGCCTTCGCCGACTTCCTCGCCGCCTCGAAGCAGCGCCTCTGGCAGGTTCTTCCCCTTGGCCCCACCGGCTACGGCAATTCCCCTTACGCCGCGCTCTCCGCCTTCGCCGGCAATCCTCTGCTCATTTCGCTTGAATTTCTCGCCGAACGCGGCTGGCTCAACCACGAACGCCTCAAAGACCTGCCCGGTCCCTCCGGAAACATCGACCACGAAGCGGTCGCTGCAAAAAAGCAGCCTCTCATTGAAGAAGCAGCCCGCAACTTCCTCCACAACCACTCTCCCGAAGAGTGGTCCGGGTTCGAAGGCTACTGTCGCGAGAACGCAACCTGGCTCGACGACTGGGCTCTCTACTCCGTCCTCCGCCGCAAATACAACTACGCATCCTGGAACGAATGGCCCAGCGAAGTAAAACACCGCGAGCCTCAGGCTCTCGAACACCTCCGCCTCGAGCACGGCGAAGAACTCGCCACTGCCCAGGCCCTTCAGTTCGCCTTCAATGAGCAGTGGAGCGACCTGCGCGACTATTGCGCCGCCCGCGATATCCGCTTCATCGGTGACATTGCCATCTTCGTCAACTACGATTCGGCCGACGTCTGGACCCATCCCCAACTCTTCGAACTCGACGACAATCTCGCCCCACTCCGCGTCGCCGGCGTCCCGCCCGACTACTTCTCCGCCACCGGCCAGCGCTGGGGCAATCCCCTGTACAAGTGGGATGTGCTCCAGCAGAACGGCTTCGCCTGGTGGGTCGATCGCATCCGCCGCGCCCAATTCCTCTACGACGTCATCCGCCTCGATCACTTTCGCGGCTTCGAGGCCTACTGGGCCATCCCCGCCCAGGATGAAACCGCCGTCAACGGAACCTGGGTCAAAGCCCCGGGCGCCGCGCTCTTCCAGAGCCTCCGCGACCAGCTTGGCGAGCTCCCCTTCATCGCCGAGGACCTCGGCCTCATCACCAAAGAAGTCGACGCCCTGCGCGAGCATTTCGGCCTTCCAGGGATGAAAGTCCTGCAGTTCGGTTTCTCCGCCCGTGGCGCACACATCCACCTGCCCCACCAGTTTGTAACCAACACAGTGGCGTATACCGGAACCCACGATAACGACACCACCCGCGGCTGGTGGGAGCATGGCGCCAACGAGGTCGAAAGGGCTGCAGCCCAGGCCTACCTCGGCGTCGATGCGCACGCCGATGGCCTCGCAGTCGTGTGGCCCCTCATCCGCGCCACCGCCACGTCCGTCGCCGACATCGCTCTGTACCCCTTGCAGGACATCCTCGATCTCGGCAGCGAAGCCCGCATGAACGTCCCATCGCGCCCCACCGGCAACTGGAGCTGGCGTTGCCCCGAAAACGCCCTCGCCCCCACCCGCGCGCAGAAACTAGCCGCCCTCACCGAAGTCACCGACCGCGACAAACACGAACGCCCACCGCGCGATTAGCACAAGACGTTCTGTACCCTGAACCCTGTACCCTCTACCCTTCTCTCACTCCCTCACAAACAACCCCACCGGAAACTCCGCGAACGCCGCTTTGAGCGCCACGCGCCCGTCCAGGCCCACTGCAACCCGTTCTCCGGTGAACACGTTCTCCAGCAGGACCCCCGCCATTTCCGGCGCCACCACTTCCCCGCGCCCCCACGCGCTCCCCAACGGCAGCCGCACCTTCCCATCCATCAGCGTGTGGGCAAATCGCGGAACCACCGCCAGCACCCGTCCCCCCCGCGAAAATCCGATCACGTGCTCCGCATGGTCTTTTGTAACGCCCACCGGCACATATTCCCCGCGCTGAAATACCTCCGCCATCCGCTTCCGCAGTTCGAGCGCCCGATGCATCGTCCATAGCTTCACCCGCCCGTCGTCCAGACGCTCCAGCACCTCGCGGCAAACCGCCAGTTCGCCCGTGCTCATCGCCTTCTCCTGCATCTCTTCAAGGGCCCGCCGCCGCACCTCGTAATCCACCGGCCGCCGATTATCCGGATCCACCAGGCTCAGATCCCACATCTCCGTTCCCTGGTAAAAATCCGGCACTCCGGGCGAGGCAATCTTCAGCACCACCTGCGCCAGCGAGTTCACTGCCCCAAACAGTTTCAGCGCCGGCAGAATCTCTCCCATTGTCTCCACAAACCGCGGCTCCCGCCCTCGCCCGTCCGGCAGCAGAATGTTCCGGATAAACGCATGCACCGCATCCACATAGGCCGGGTTCGGATTCGTCCAGCTCAGATTGACCTTCGCCTCGCTCAGCGCCTTGGTCATATATTCCTGAATTCGCCGCACGAATTCCTCGCGTTCCTCCCGCTCAACCATCCGCCACGGCCACGCACCGGCGACGGTCTGATAAATGAAGTACTCCTCATTCATACTCGGAGCCACACGCCCATCTTCCAGCGTCCGCTTGTGCCGCGCATTCAGCCGAACCCATCGCCGCACGTACGACGGCCACAAGTAGGTCATCTCGGACAGCACATTCAGCCGGTTCCGCACATCCTCGCTGCGCTTCGTATCATGCGTCGAAGTCGCCAACATCGCATCCGGCTCTATCTGCAGCCGTCCGCGATTCGCGTCATGAAATTCCTCCGCCCCGATCCCGAACGCCTCCATCGTGCTGCCTACATCGTTCGACGACAGGAACCGGCTATACACATAGAACGCCGTGTCCTCCACCCCCTTCGCCATCACCGGCCCCGTCAGCTGCTGAAATTTCAGCGCAAAATAAAGATCCCCCTGGTCGATCTCCTCGCCGCTCCTGTCGTGCAGCAGCAGCGTGTGCTCCAGAAAATCGAACACCGACCCATCCGTTTCCCGATTCCGCTGCTTCGCCCGCCCAATCGCCTGCCGGATAAACGCCCGATCCCGCTCCGTGTACTGCCCGCGATCGTCGATGTAAGTTCGATACACCGGAAAGCACGCGATCGTCTCGCGAATCGCCGTCTCCAGCAGATCCTCCGTAAAGTCGCGCACCTTGCGATTTGCAGAAGCCAGCCGGCTCAGCAGTGTCATCAGTACATACACTTCGCTCGAAAGTGCATTCCGCATCACGTTCAGCTTCGACTGGTAGATCACCGTCTCCGGATCCGATACCCCGGTCAGCTTCTCGTAGAACTCCGTGAAGCGCTTCCGATTCTCTCCCCGGATGAAAACCTGATTCCCCAGATACACAAAGTCGTATCCCGAGGTCCCGCGCACCGGCCATTCCCCCGGAAGCGACTCCCGCGGCTCCAGTATCTTCTCCACAACCACATACAAGGGACCCTTCGCCGCGGCCCAGTCGCTCCCGCGCATCGCGTCCCGCACCTCGATCTCGATCCCATTCGGCGCCGTCGGCCCCTGCGCTGTCTCGCCGCAGCAATGCGCCGCCACATAAAGTAACTGTAGCCGTATCAAATACTGCCGCGGATTGAACAACCCGTCGCAATGGTCGATCCGCAGTCCCGATACTTCGCCCCGCGCCAGCAATTGCCGAATCAAACAATGCGTAGCCGCAAATACCTCGGGGTTCTCCATCCGCAGACCAACCAAATCGTTGATGTCGAAGAACCGCCGGTAGTTGATCTCCTCGCTCGACACCCGCCAGTACGCCAGCCTCCACGGCTGCTCTTCCAGCAACGCGTGCAACCGGTCGAAGCTCCGCGGATCCCCCTCCACCCCGTTGATCCGTTCCAGCGCCCGCTCCAGCGCCGGCCTCATCTCTTCGCGCAACAGCGCTTCCCGCAACCGCGGCCGCAGTTCAGCCAGTTGCTGTCTCCGCTGCGCCACCAGCGCCGGATCCGTCGTCTCATGCGGAGGAATGTGCGCCATCTCCCGCAAAATCTCCCGGAAAAACTGTGGCGCCTTCAACTCATCCAACTCGGCCTCACGGAAGATCATCGGCGTCGACCGCGCTGCTACCGGAATCAGCCGATCGAAATACTTCACTCGCAACCGCCCCTCGACGACCACCAGCTGTATGCGCTTCGCCTCCAGCTCATCCCCGTACTGGCACCCCAGAATCGGCAGCAGCAGCTTGTTCTGCATGTCCGGGTTCAGCGGGTTCCAGTCGATATCGAAATAGGTGGCGTACTCCGACGCGCGCCCGTTCTCCAGTACGTCCTGCCACCACACCGAGTCGTTTCCAACTCCCATGTGGTTCGGCACGATGTCCAGCAGCAGCCCCATGCCTAGTTCGCGCAACCGCCCGGCAAATTTCCCAAATCCCTCATCTCCGCCAAGCTCTGGATTCAGCCGGTCATGCCGTGTGACGTCATAGCCGTGCATGCTGCCTGGCCGGGCTTCGAAGATCGGCGAAGCATAGACGTCCCCGATTCCCAGCTTCTTCAGGTACGCCAGCACTGCTTCCGCATCGGCGAAGGTGAACCCCGCATGCAGTTGCAGACGGTACGTCGACAACGGGGCACGCGCCTCCATGCGCGGCGTCCGCTCGATGCAGTCCTTCATCTCCTGAATTGTCGAATGCGATTCCATCGTCCGCGCGGGTATGGACGCTTGGATGCCGAGAATCCCGGCGAGACTATCTGTCGTCGTCAAGCTGCCGCCCTCCGCGCACCACAAAAAATCCCCGCGCCCCAGCGAGGACCTGTCGTGCCCTTTGATCAAGGCAGCTTAGCCGAAGTCTTCCCTGTCTGCGGCGGCGTGCGCATCACGCTCTTTATGATTCCGCAGTACGTCGATTCCCGCTCTCAACCCATTCCAAACCGCTTCCACCTGTCGCATCGGACCCATCACAGCCCGCTGCACAGTGGCGGTCGCATGGGCAACTACATTGAGCGTTCCTGTCACCATCTCATCCAGCCGCTCTGTCTGCACCGCGGCCTTTTTCAGCAGATCGTCGACCGTTCCCGCCGCTCGCTTCGACTCCGCCCGCAGCGTCTGGCTCACTTCCAGCACATTCTGCGTCGCCACTTTCAGCTTGGGAGAAATCTCCTCCACCAGGCGCCGCGTTGTTTCCAGCATCGGCAGGCCCTGCTCTTCCACCTTCTTCGATATCTCATGAAACCGCCCCAGCGCGCCCTTCACTGCAAACAGTATGCCCAGCAATACCACAGCCTGAATCACCACTCCCACCGCTGTCGCAACAGTGAAGGTGATATACACCCATTCTGGTATCTCCTGATGCATAGTTGTGCCCCCTGGCGGCCGTCAGTCTCTCTTCGCGGAACCGCCCGCCAGCCCCTGGTGCGTCAATAATCCTCTATTCGATTTCAGGCGGATTCGGCCTTGTTCGCCGTGCTGCTCTGGTAGGCCTGCCGCCCCGCGTCCACCGCCGCCGATACGCGACCGCCCTGATCGTTCACGTACTGCCGTCCCTGGTTCACGAACTCATCCCACTGCGCCCGGCCTCGCTCCACATATTCCTTGCCGCGGCCTACATATTCGTTCACCTGACCCTTGCCACGGTCTACGATATCGCCCACCTGGTCGACCGCTTCCCGTCCCCGTTGCTTCAGATACTCCGTGCCTTCCTTGGCGCTGCTCATTAGTTCCTCGCGCGTTTCCCGCCCCGCCTTGGGCGCATACAACACGCCAATTAGCGCTCCGAGTCCCAGACCCGCAAGAAACCAGCTAAATCCGCTCGACTGCTTCTCTTCCGACATAACTTTATCTCCTTAGGAATAAACCGGATTCGCCGGACAATGTGATCCTACCGGGAAGCCCCGGCCCGTGCAATGGGGCGAAATCGGGCCAGCGCCTGACTCGCCAGGACTCCCTCATTCTTCTCCGCTCGCGGCATCTCCAAACTTGGATGCCTCCTGGAACGACTTCGCTGCCCCTCACCCTTCACCCCGCCCTATTCCAGCTCCACCAATTTCACTTCCCCGATCGGCCTTCCCAGAAACCTGCTCCCCAGCCCACGGAATTTTGCCACCGAATCGGTCGCGAAGAACCGCATCGTACTCGATCCCTGCCCTCCCGCGTTCAGCCGTCTCGCTACCTCTACCGCTGTCACCTCGGCCGAATCGATCACCCGCACCGGTTCCGGCACCGTCGCCTCGATCTGTCTCCGCAGCAATGGATAGTGCGTGCACCCCAGCACCAGCGTGTCCGCGTTCAGTCCCACGCCCCGCGCCACCTCCATCAGTTCGGCCATATAAATCCGCAAAACATCGGCCGTGACCGGATGCTCGATCCACCCTTCTTCGACCAACGGCACCAGCAGTGGGCATGCCTTTTCGATCGCGCGCATTCCTCGCTCGGCGCACGCGGCGGTATACGCCTGGCTCTCCACTGTCGCTGTCGTGGCAATCACCATCACGTCCCGCGTCGTTGAACTGCGCCCCGCTGCGCTTGCTCCGGTTTCCACCACACCCAGTACCGGTACCGGAACCGCCTCGCGGATCGCATCCAGCGCCAGCGCGCTTGCCGTATTGCAGGCAATCACCAGAAACTCCGCTCCCTCCGCCACCAGGAATCGCGCACTCGAAGCCCCATATCGCGCCACCGTTTCGCGAGACTTCGCCCCATACGGCAACCGCGCCGTGTCCCCCAGATACAGATAGTCCGCCTGCGGAAGACGCTCCAGCAGCGCGCGCATCACCGTCAACCCCCCAAAGCCGGAATCGAACACTCCGATCTTCATCGCCCCGCTCCCCCCACCCCCGCCGCGCCGGGCCGCCGTTCCGCGTCCCCCGCCAGATAAGTTCGCGTCAGATCCGCATGTCCCGCCAGCGTCTCGCGCGACTGCCCATCGACCAGAAAATGGACCTGCGTCACCCTCGGCAGATTCGCATGCAGCGTCGCCAGCATCGAGAGCAGCGTCAGTGTCTCCGGTTCTATGCCCGAAGGTTGAGCCGCGGCCAGCGCTCCGGTCAGATCCACTACCGCCGTCTGGCCACCGGCCCCGGCCCCACCTTGCCCCCTGCCCTCCGACGCGGCCAGAAAATAAACGTCGTTGATGCCCGTGGCCACGCTCATCGGATGAGTCGCCCCGGGCGCCCGATAAGCCTCAATCAGGTTTTCCAGAAGCACGCGCGCCTGTGCATTCTCATCCACCGGCAGAGGAATGTTCCGCTCAACCGTCGTCAGCGAGTCGTCCAGATCGTTGGGCACGTAGAGGGTCACCACTTTATTTGGATTCCCGGCGGACTCCCCCATCGCCGCCGGCGCCGCCGCAGCAACCTGTGCCTGCAAGCGATCCTCCGCGCGATTCCTCAGCCGAATCAAATACGCAGCCATCACCACGCTCGCCGCCAGCATGGCAAAAAAAAGGGACTTCTGAAGCGTCGTGATCATTACTGTTTCCAGTCGCTGCGCCACTGTTCAAGCGCCGCCGTCACCGCGTCCACAACAGATTTCTGATAGATCGCATCGGTGACCGGACGCGCCTCCGTCACATGACCTCCCACCAGCGGCGCCATCTCCACCGCGACCTCCGGACACGTCATGCTGTCCATCGGCTCCACCGATGCCCGTCCCAGACTCACCGGAATCTCCGCATGCGCCAGCGCTGAATCGATTTCCGACTCCAGCTTCAGGCTCTGCGTTACATAGGCCGACTGTGCGGTTTGCCATGGCAAAAACCGCGTGTTCCCTGTTGCGCTCAACGAAGAAGTAAACAGATGAACGCCGCTTCCCGTCGCCGTTGCATGGATTATCAGGCACGCGGCGCCGTGTGCGCGATTCGCCGTCTCCCCGCGGCTTACCGGCAGAACATCCGTATCCGCCTGGCGCGTCGTCACCACGTCGATTCCATGCGCGTGCAGCGTCGACCGCAACCGCGCCGACACCCCCAGTGTGATGTCCTTTTCCAGAATCCCGCCGCCGATGCGCGCCCCGGTGTCGCTGCCCCCGTGCGCCGCATCCACCACAACCACGAATCGCGGCCCCTGCACCCCGGGCGGCCCGGCTGCCGTTGGCATCGAAGGAACCGCCGGAGCCTGCGGCAACTCCGCTTGCGGACTCTGCTGCCACCATCCCGCTGCCACCGCAACCCCCACCGCCATCGCCTCAATCCAGCGCATAGATCGCCAGACCGCTCAGCAGCTTCGGATAAAAGTCCGTCGACTTCTGCGGCATCACTTCCCCTGCAAACGCAACCTCCCGCAGCTGTTCCATCGTCACCGGGTTTATGAGGAACGCGATGTTCGCCTCGCCGCGATCCACCTGATCTGTCGCCTCCGCCGCGTCACGCAAATATCGCAGATGCGTCTGATCGCGGATCGCCTCCTGCGAGATTCCCAGCAACTTCTCCAGTACCAGGCTGTGCAGCTGCACGATATCCAGCTGCCGCTGCCGCGCCGGTATCCCCTTCAGCGCCTCTGCAACCGCTTCCTCTTTCGCCGTCAGCAGGAACCACCCCTTCGCCGTCACCGCCACGAACGCCGTCTTCGCAGGTGCCCCATCCTGGTGCGCGTGCTTTTCGCGCAGAAGGGTGGGGTTCAACCGCGCCATCGCCGCTCCCGGGTCCCGCTCCGCCAGCTCTTCAATCTCGAAATAAG
>Ga0181531_10001222_pt1 | contig 16371 bp, 16 predicted proteins | sample PEATcosm2014_Bin_38_FD_119743 | JGI IMG/M metagenome (GOLD analysis project Ga0181531, IMG submission 119743) | Peatland microbial communities from MTU Mesocosm Facility, Houghton, MI, USA - PEATcosm2014_Bin11_10_metaG | ecosystem: Environmental > Terrestrial > Soil > Wetlands > Peat | place... | reverse complement strand
CGCGTTGTGCGACGAGAAAAAGCTGTTGCTGTTCATGGACGGCGTGCAATGCGGACATTATCGCAGCGGAAAATTCCAGAGTTTCCAAAGAATCCTGGAAAATGTTCCCGGCGGCGAAAAATTCCTGCCCGACGGCATTTCCATGGCCAAATCGCTGGGCGGCGGATTTCCCATCGGCGCGTTCTGGGTGCGCGTGCCGTACGCGGATTTACTCGGACCGGGCACGCACGCGACGACGTTTGGCGGCACGCCGCTGGCCTGTGCCGTGGCACTTAAAATTTTGGAAGTCATCGAACGCGAGCGACTGGATGAAAACGCGCGCAAACTTGGCGACTGGATGAAAAGCGAACTGGAACGGCTCGCCGCAAATTATCCGCAGGTGGTCAAACGCGCACGGGGATTTGGTTTCATGCTCGGCCTGGAACTGGTTGAAAAAATTCCGGCGTTCGCGTCGAGCGACAAGCCGGCGGCGGTCCAGTTGGTCAACCGGCTGCACTCGGCCGGCGTGCTGACGATTCCGGCGGGAACGCAAATTGTGCGACTGCTGCCGCCGCTGAACCTCAAGCCGCAGGAAGCCGGCGAGGGCGTCGGCAAAATCGAGGAAGTCGTCAAATCGCTGGTGTGATCTGCCCGTGTGAACCCTGCCGCCCATAAACGTTTGTCTGCCAGCGATCCGGTGATGCGCCGGTTGATTCGCGAGCACGGAAAATGCGCGCTCACGCCGGAAACGCGCCGTTCGCCGTTTCAATCGCTGGTGCAGGCGGTGGCGCACCAGCAGCTCAACAGTACGGCGGCCAACACCATTTTGCGACGGTTTATCCGATTGTTTCCCGGACGCCGGTTCCCCCGCCCGGAAGACCTGGCTGGTGTCACCGACGCGCAAATCCGTGCCTGCGGCTTCTCCTTTGCCAAAATCAAATCCATCCGCGACATCGCGGCCAAGACGCTGTCCGGCGTCGTTCCGACTTCGCCGCAAATCGCGAAACTGTCCGACGACGAAATCATTGCACGTTTGACGGAAGTGCGCGGGGTGGGCCGGTGGACGGTGGAAATGTTGTTGATTTTCCAACTGGCCCGGCCGGACGTTTTGCCGGCGGACGATTTCGGCGTGCGCACCGGCTTCCGCCATGCCTACCGGAAGCGCGACCTGCCCCGGGTGAAGGACCTGCTTGCGTTCGGCGAACGCTGGCGTCCGCATCGCACCACCGCCGCGTGGTATCTCTGGCAGGCGGCCAATGCCGCGAAGAAAAAGTAGGACAGGCGTCGCGCCGGTTTCCAGTTTTCCAATTGAAGTTTGAGACAGGCGCGACGCCTGTTCTACGTTGACTGGAACGCGGCGCGGAAAAAGAAGTGACGTGCCGCTGGATTCGGGTTATAAACCCAATTTGGGTTCAATTCCAAAAACTTTTGAAAACGAAACATTTATTGTCGCTGGAGAAGTTGCCGGGCTCGGACATTGAGAAAATCCTGCGCGACGCCGTCACGTACAAACGCGAACGGGCGCGGCGCGACCGGCTGCCGCTGGCCGGACAGATCTGGGCGCTGATTTTTTCCAAGTCATCCACGCGCACGCGGGTCTCCTTCGAAGTCGGCATTCGCGAGCTGGGTGGCCAGACGATGTTCCTCAACGCGAGCGAAATTCAACTGGGCCGGGGCGAGCTGGTCAAGGACACCGCGCGCGTGCTGGGCCGGTTGATTGACGGCGCGGTCATCCGTACGTTCGCGCAGAGCGACGTGGAGGAATTTGCCGAATTTTCAGGCATCCCGACCATTAACGCGCTGACGGATGACGAGCATCCCTGCCAGATTCTGGCGGACATCATGACGTTCCGGGAGGCACGCGGGCCGATTGCGGGCAAGGTGGTGACCTTTGTGGGCGACGGCGCGTGCAACGTGCCGCGTTCCTGGATGTTCGCGGCCGGAAAACTTGGTTTTGAGTTGCGCATCGCCGCGCCCAAAAAATTCCAGCCGCCGGCGGCCCTGGTGAAGCGCGCGGGCGGGAACATCAGCTGCACCGACGATTTGCCGGCGGCCGCGAAGGGCGCGGATTTGCTTTACACGGACGTGTGGGTTTCGATGGGCAAGGAAGACGAATCCGCCGAACGCCTGAAAATCCTCAGCGGCTACCAGATCAACCGGAAGCTGCTCAAGCTGGCCAAGCCGGACGCGCTGGTGATGCACTGTCTGCCGGCGTATCGCGGCAAGGAGATCGACGAGGAAACGTTTGAGGCCAATGCCAACACGATTTTCACGCAGGCCGAAAACCGGTTGCACGTGCAAAAGGCGGCATTGAACTGGATGGTGTCGTGATGCCGTCGCCGCGTTTATGAAAACGCCGATCGTTCACCACAAAACGTCCACGCGTATACAGCCGCGGTACCCGGCTGACGTGTGGTGCAAGAATGCCCAGGATGGGCCATGAATGCGCTGAAGGATAAAATCCTGAAAGTCACCGCCGACCTTTTATTCGGCAGGGAAGCGTGTCCCAGCAACGGTAATCTCTCCAACGTCAAAGGCCTTGAACAATGCGTTGCTTTCGTTCTTGAAGCGAAGGCAGGACCAAAGCCTCTCCATGTCATTGCGTGTCGTTTGCAGAGCGAGGAGCGCGAAATCTTCCCCGAAGTTGTTTGGGATTTGATCTGTGCCCGCGTCATTACACCCACCAATGAGGGCGGCGGAATAAACGAGATTCGCCTCCACTCGGATGCCGGGGCGAATTGGGAGAAATTCAAAGCCGCCATCTAAGATACAGGACCGCCGCCAGTGCGCTGGCCAACGCCCAAATTCCCGGTTCCGGCACGGACTGAACAGACACGGACTGAACCGCAATGTACCCGAAGTCCCCGGTGCCGCCAGCAATCCCGGTTGCGAGAACGTGGCCGGTTGCGAGGCTGCTATTGTCCCCGTTCGAATCGAACTCCATAACAATGCCATTAAGAAGTCCAATGGTGCTTTCCATGCCAGTAAAATAGGCAAACAGATTACCATTCGCGTCAAAGGCGAGACCCCCGGGGAAACTGTCAAGGTTGGGAGGTGTTCCACCACCCAGGCTAAAAGGAGGAGGATAGAGCAAAGTAGAACCATTGCCATAAATACCCCCATAGTTCTGCAGCGCCAAGTAAAGATTCCCGGCACCGTCAACCGCCATCCCCTCATAAAAACTAAAACCGCCCGCGACCGTGGATGGGTTCCCGCTGGAATCAAATTTTTCCATTGTATGGGCGGTGTTCGCATAAACATTCCCTTCGTTGTCGGTGACCAGATAGGCGCCATCTCGATAATAAGAAGATATTCCCGTGGCAAAGATGGAGACGTTCCCACCCGAATCGATTTTCGAAATTGTCTGGTCGCCCAGGGTTTCCACATAAAGGTTTCCGTCCGGGTCAAAAGCCAGCGCCGCCGGACTGTTCAAACCTGACATAAAGGTTGAAACGTTGCCCGACGAACCGATTTCCGAGATCGTTCCATCACCTGCGTCTGCAACGAAAAGATTGCCGGCACTATCAAAAGCCAGCCCTTCCGGACTGTTCAAGCCGGAAGCGAAGATGGACATGTTGCCATTGGGAGCGATCTGCGTAATGGTGCCCGCGCTGGTATTCGACACGTAAACATAGTCATCAGCATGGGCAAGTGGTCCGCCCAGCAGGAGGAAAATGAACCCAGCGTTCAATGCCATTAGACAGCGGTACCACGCCGAAATATTGAATCCCAAAGCCATATGGTTGTGCTGCATTGTTTCTGAACCCCAAACAATTACGACCTTACGCCGGCTTCCATTTCTGTCCAGAACAAGTTGTTTACATCCGACTCGCGGCTGCGGGCGGGATTGCCGGAAGAACTGCCCGTGAAGATTGAATTGCTCCGGCCAGGAGACTGGGTGGTATTGTGATGTTCCAGAGCGCTTTCACCAGCCCGGCTACAAGGCATATTGGCGCAGGTACTTCAACGCCACCTGGATGTCCTTGGGCCAGGGAGCGGTGATGGTCACGGTCTGGCCGGTGACGGGATGCGGCAGCGCCAATGATTCCGCGTGGAGCGCGACGCGCGAAATCAAGGGACGTTCTTCGCGTCCGGGTTTGAGCCGGTAATCCGGTTTCAGCCGCGACAACCAAAGCTTTTTGCCGCCGTAAAGCTCGTCGCCGACAATCGGCAAACCGATGTGACGCAGGTGGGCGCGAATCTGGTGCGTGCGGCCGATCGATGGTTCGCATTGCAACAGCGTGCAACCGGAAAATCGTTCCAACGCTTCAAACCGGGTTTTTGATTTCTTGCCGTTTGTTGAGTCCACCCGCATCAAACCGATTTTCAACGGATGCGGTGCGAGTTTGGCGTCGATTTCAAATTTGTCCTCCGGAGGTGAGCCCTGGGCCAGGACCACATATTTTTTGAGCGGCTTTTCGGAACCGAACAGGTTGGCCAGCGCGACCAGCGTCGCTTTATTTTTGGCGAGGAGAATCACGCCGCCGGTCTCAAAATCGAGCCGGTGGGCGTTCATCAGATACTCCAGCCCGCGCTCGCGCGCCCACGGCTTGCCGTCGGCAATGGCGGCGTGGAGCAATTTCATCAGGTTGGGCCGCTGCGGATCGTAGCGGTCGGGCGAGGTCAGCAAACCGGCGGGCTTGTCGAGGGCCAGCAAATAATCGTCCTCGAACAGGACCGGAATTTCCCAGAATTCACGCGTGACCGGCGCGGAAAGTTTGATGGCGCTCTCGGTTTTCAATCGCGTGTTGATTTCCCGGCGCCGCCGCAACCATGGGCGCAGGGTCAGGGTTATGGCGGGTTGTTGCCCGACTGCCCCGACGCGGCGGGCGTATCCTGCAGGTCCCGGCCGGCGATGTGCCCCAGCCAATTATAAAACGCGGCGAGCTGGCGTTGCTGCCGGATCGCGGCGGCAAACTGCGGCAGATTGGCGTTCATGGCGGTGGTGTCAATGGGCAATCGCGCTTTGACGCAAACAATAAAGCCACCGTCATCCGTTGTTACAAAATCGCTCGCCTGGCCGACGGACGTGGCGAACGCGGCCGACTTGAGCTGTTCCAGCGTGGCGCGGGCGCCCAATTCCGGCAGGTCGCTCGTGCTCAGGGAAAACGGCGACAATTGTTCGGCGTGCAGCCCGGCGGCGGTGCAAATGGATGAAAAACTGCCTCCGGCCATCACGCCGATTTGGAGTTTGAGAACGAAATTGGTTCCGGCTTGTTGCGCGCGCAACGTGGCTTCATGGAGTTGATAGTCCTGCGTGACCCGGTCACGGATCTGGCTGAGCGGGGGAATTTCGCTGGGCAGTTGTTTGGCGAGCGCGATCACATAGACGGCATCGCGGCTGATGATGGGCCCGGCCAGCGGCTCGTCCGGCGTCAGGCCAAAGGCAGCCTTCGTGAAAGCCTCCGGGGCGGTAAATTCTTCCGGGCCATTTTCCTGGCTGAACGGCGCGGTCAGATGCATGGCCAGCCCCTTTTGTTTGGCCACCGTCGCGAGGTTCTCCGGCTGCGGCGGATCGAGGTTGAAAACAGCGTTGGCAAAATCATCGGCCTGCTGGCGCGCATCGGTCAGCGCCTGTTGCTGGATCAGCAGGTCGCGAATTTTCGCCATCGCTTCCTCGGGCGTTTTCGCCTCCGGTACGGCGTTGGTTCCGTACCGGTTGTAAATGTACTTCACCTGGTCGTTGAGATTGGTGTGGGATAATTTTTGTTCCGCCTCAGCCATGAAATTGCTCGCCGTAAACGCGACATAACTGACCTGCACGCGGTCCGGGAGCCGGTATTCCGCGAGATAATTCGTGTAAAACTGGCCGACGGCGTCGGACGTTACCGGCACGGAGGCCAGATAATTCGACGCGGAAAAGAACACGATTTGGGCGGAGAGCTCCTGATTCTGGCGCTGGTAAACGGCGGCGGCTTCCTGCGGGGTGATGAGTTCACCGGGCAGTCCCATGGCCTCGCGCAATTGATCGATGACGAGGTCATGCCGGACGAACGTTTCAAAATCCGCCACCGTCAGCCCTTTCGGTTGCAGAATTGCCCTGACAAAACCATCCATCGGCACCGTCTGGCCGTCCACCCCCAATGCTTGCGCCAGGCCCGGGTTGCTTAGAATTTCGTTCGCCGCCGTGACCACCGCGTCTTCGCCGACGTAAATGCCCAAATCCTGCCCCTTTTGGATGAGCAGCAGGCGCACGTACGTGTCGCGCTGCAAGTCGGTGGCGGAATAATTCGGGTCCCGGTCCGGCCATTGACGAAAGCGGAGCCAATGATAAAGAGCCACCTCGTTCTGGGCGCCATAATACGCCTCCGGGGTGACCTTTCGGCCGGCGATTGAACCCAGGTCGCTCGCCCCGCCTCGCGCGCCACCGCTGTTCCGCGTCGCCGGGGCGGCACCCCAGTAGATAAATGAAATAATCGTAAGGCCGGCGATGAACCACCATAGCCATTTTGAATGCTTGCGAATCGTTCCGATCATAGGTCAAAAAAGGAGAATCCAGCATAACCGGCAGGGGTGAACAAGGCAAATGAAATCAGCGCCTCGCTGGCCTGGTCTCCGGGATTTTCCAAAGACCTAGACGCCAGATGCCGTTCCCGACCTCAACCACCGCGCCACGTCTGCCGCCGCGTAAGTGATGAGAATGTCCGCGCCCGCGCGCCGCATGGCCAGCAGGCTTTCCAACGTCACTGCGCGTTCATCAATCCAGCCCCGGGCGCCGGCCGCCTTGATCATCGCGTATTCGGCGCTCACGGAATAGGCGGCGGTGGGATAACCGAATTCGGTCTTCACGCGATGAATCAAATCCAGATACGCCAGTGCCGGCTTGACCATTACGATGTCCGCGCCTTCCTGAATGTCCAGCGCCACCTCGCGCAACGCCTCGTTCGCATTGGCCGCGTCCATCTGGTAACTGCGCCGGTCGCCGAACTGGGGCGCGGACTCGGCGGCTTCCCGGAACGGTCCGTAAAACGCCGACGCGAACTTTGCGGCGTAGGACATGATGGGTGTGTCGGTAAAACCGTTTTTGTCCAATTCGGCGCGAATGGCGGCCACGCGGCCGTCCAACATGTCGCTCGGTGCGACCATGTCCGCTCCGGCCTCAGCGTGGCTGACGGCGGTGCGCGCGAGCAGTTTCAAGGATGGGTCGTTCAAAATTTTTACCGGAGCGCCGGGCACCGCCCCGGCATGTTGCGATTTCTCTTTATCGTGCCGAGCCGGTGCTCGGCGTTCCATGACGCCGCAATGACCGTGCGCCATGTATTCGCACAGGCAGACGTCGGTGATGACCAGCAGTGACGGTAGTTCCTCTTTCAGCAGCCGGACGGTTTGTTGCACGATGCCGTTCTTCGCGTAAGCGCCCGAGGCCTTCGCGTCCTTTTGGTCGGGGATGCCGAAAAGTAGGACCGCCGGAACACCGAGCGCATGGGCGCGCGCCGCTTCGCGGACCAGTTCGTCGGGTGAAAACTGAAAGACGCCGGGCATGGCCTCGATGGGGCGGCGCAGTTTTTTGCCGGAGCGCGCGAACAACGGCAGGACGAGTTGCTCGACGCTCAATCGCGTTTCGGCGACGAGCCGGCGCAGCGCCGGCGATTGCCGCAACCGGCGCAAGCGAGACACGGGAAATCCGGGCAAATTCATGAGAACAGTTTAGGTTTTGTGAGCAGCTTGCAAAAGAGGAAAGTAATGGTGGGAATCAAAAGTTTTGTTGTGGTTTTTTAATTTTATCTTCACGAAAACGAACATGCATAGTCTTGGCTGCCACCGGCTCGAGCTTTAATTCAATCCTGAAGTCTTGGAGCAAATCATCCATTGAGGCACTACCATCAGCCGCAATCTTGGTGGTAAACGTTTGAACTAACTCAACCTGACGAGACGTGCCAAAAAGCTGAATGTCAGCAACTGCTGATTCCAGCTTAGAAATATCTAACTCGTCGCCACGATGAGCACATGATTCCAAACGACGATAAGCTTCAATAAGATAAAGAATCCTTTGTTCTTTCTGTTTGCTGATACGTTCACGTTTTATGTTCAACGCGTGAACAACAAACCAACCGCAAATTGCGAAGCGGTGGTGACAAGCAGTGGTCCGAGTAACTGCCAATTCATGTTTCGGACTCTGCTCCTCGTCCAAAAATTTGTCCAGAAAAAGCCGGACCTGGATTTCACGAGAATGAAAGCGGCGGGTGACCGCCGCAGTCCAAGCCGCAAGCGTTTACCGTGCGGGGTTGGAATTTGCACCAGCTTTTGGAGTGCGCCAGTCCTCTGGCGCTTTAGGCGCGGCAAACAAAATTACTTCAAACCGTAGCGTTTTTTGACGGCATCGTGGGTAAGGCGTGGCTTGCCGTCGTCACGCACGCGGGCTTCGACCAGATCGAGATAATCGTTCAAATCCTCAAGTTCCTCGCGGAGCGTGGCAATTTGCTCGCGCTTCCGTGAAATGGAGCGAACCACGGTTCGTTGAACGGTTTTAGTCATAGACATCTTTTCGATTGCCGATCCTGCGGATTATAATAACACCGCTCTCCACATCGAACAAGATGCGATAATCGCCCATGCGCAGGCGGTATGCAGCCTCGGCTTCGTGCAGCCGCTTGATGTCGCCATGCAGTCCAAACTGGAGGCGTTCAATTTTACGGAGGATCTGAGCACGTTCGCGTGCCGGTAAATCGTCGAGGTCATCCAGAGCGGCAGGCCCGTACTCGATTCGATAACGATTGCCATTCATTGAGAATGCTTTTGACTTTGCTCCTGCCAAAAAAGTTTGTCCAGAAAAAGCCGGGTTCGGGTTTCACAAATCAACCCCAATTCCCTTCGTGACAATTCGTGGAATTCGTGTCATGGATTTTTGGCATGCGGCGGTTGCAACAGATTTTGTGGGTTCTGGTGGTGGCCGTCATTTTCATCGCCGGCGCCTGGTTCGGCATCAAACTGACCCGCTTGCTGGCGCCCGGTTCCGGTGCGCACGAGGAAAACACCGCCACCGTCGTGGAACAGGTTCAAACGCTGTCGGATTTGGTCACGGTCAAGTACGTTCTGGAGAAAGTGGTCATTCTCGATTCGCCGCCGACGAGCACACTGGGACAGTTTGTGGAAGGCAACAACCGCGTGCTCCTGCTCGCGCACGGCATCGTCAAGGCGGGCATTGACCTGAAACGCCTCAAACCGGAGGACGTGCTGATTTCCGGTCGGAAGATCACCCTGCGCCTGCCGCCACCGCAAATCACCGACGCCTATCTGGATGAAAGGCAAACGCAGGTGATCGACTGGCAGCGGGGCTTTTTACGCACTTTCGACAAGGACCTCGAGCAAACCGCCCGCCAGAATGCCGTGGATGATATCAGCCGGGCGGCCAGAACGGATGGGATTTTGAACGATGCCGGCGAACGGGCGCAACTGGAACTGGCCTTGTTCCTGCATCAGGCGGGATTTGAGACGGTCGAGTTTGTTGACCCAAGCCCAGCCGGCCCGGCACACGAAGACGTGCCTAAATTTTAGCCAGCGTGGTTGATTTTAACCGGCTGAGGCAGTTCGCCTTCGGTCTGATCTTCAATGGAAATTTGCAACCGGCGTTTTGACATGGTGATTCGCATGACATGTGAGCGGAGTTGCATTAGGCACAAGGCAGCCGGTTGCGACGGGCGCTGCTGATTTGCAGCTCCGCCGGAGGCGCGAGTTTGCGGGGAGATTTTCAACAAACCGGTTTTCTTGGCCATGCGGGCAATACTGCAAGTCATGTGCCAGAAAACGACTCAAGCCAGCCCACTGGCGACTTTGGCCCGATGCAGGACTTTTTGCGCCAGCGCCCGTGCTTTTTGCGCGCCCCCGGCCAAAATCTGGTTCACATAATCCGGATTCGTGACGAGCTCCGCGCGTCGCTGCCGTGCGTCGGCAAAGTAATTCCAATAATGTTCGTATAATGCCTTCTTCAAATCGCCGTAGCCCAGTCCGCCAGCCCGCAGGCGGCCTTCAAAATCCTTCGCAACCGCCGCCGGCGCCACCAGTTTGAGCAATTGGACGGCGACATTTTTGTCCGCGTCGGGTTTGGGTTCCGCGGGCGTGCGTGAGTCCATGACGATGCCCATGATTTTTTTGCGCGTGGCCTTTTCATCGCCAAAAATTTCAATGGTGTTGCCGTAGCTCTTGCTCATCTTCTGGCCGTCGGTGCCGGGTACCACAGCCACCTCGTCGCGGATTTGCGGTTCGGGGATCACGAAGGTCTGGCCGTACTGCTCGTTGAATTTGATGGCAATGTCGCGGGTCATTTCAACGTGCTGCTTCTGGTCGCGCCCCACCGGCACAAGGTTCGAGTCGTAAATCAAAATGTCCGCCGCCATGAGCACCGGATAGGCAAACAGGCCATGGCTGGCCGCGATGCCCTTGGCGATTTTGTCCTTGTAGCTGTGGGCGCGTTCGAGCAATCCCATCGGCGTGACCGTGGAAAGGATCCAGGTCAACTCGGTCACTTCCGGCACGTCGGATTGGCGGAAGAAAACGGTCCGTTTCGGGTCGAGCCCGCAGGCCAGGAAGTCGAGCGCCACGTCCAGGGTGTTCCGGCGGCGTTGGGCCGCGTCGAACAGCGAGGTCATTGAATGATAATCCGCAATAAAATAGAATGCCTCGCCCTTTTCCTGCAACTCCAGGGCCGGCCGCATCATCCCGAAATAATTTCCGAGATGCAGCGCGCCGCTGGGCTGGATGCCTGACAAGATTCGCATAAGACATTAACCGCAAAGGGCGCAAAGAACACAAAGAAAAAATCTTGGCGCCCTTGGCGACTTGGCGGTTAAGATTACTTAAGCGTTCCAGATTTCACCTGCCACCGCTGCAGTTCCTTGCCGAGTTCGCTCGGCCAGTTTTCCCCGGTGGCGGTCATGAAGACCTGGCCGCTGGCCCTGCGCGCCGATTCGAGCAACGGCAGAAAACCGCTGCGCCGGTTCACGTCCAGTTCGCCCATCACGTCGTCGATCAACAGAATCGGCGGCGAACCCTGGAGGCCGGCGAGAAATTCCGCCTGCGCCATCTTCAGCGCAATCGCCAGCGTGCGTTTCTGGCCTTCGCTCCCGAATTGCGCGGCGGATTTGTCATTGAGCAACAACTGTAAATCGTCACGGTGCGGGCCGACGAGCGTGGAACGATGGGTGCGTTCCCGGGCGCGGGATTGCGCGAGCTCCACGGTGAAATCTTTTTTCACGCTCGGCTGGTATTCCAGGCGCATTTCCTCCGCGTCATGGGAAATGCGCCGGTAGGCCAGCCGCGCCAGCGGAGAGAATTTCGGCGTCAGTTCGCGGCGGGCACGGATGATTTCGTCGCCGAGCTTCACGAGTTCCTGTGAAAAACTGTCAAGCGCGGCCTCATCCACCGTCCGTTGCTTGAGCAGCGCGTTGCGGGCGCGGACGGCGTGCATGTAACGCTGGAGCAGGGGAAGGTAGCCGGGTTGCGTCTGCGCGAGCAACAGGTCGAGAAATCGCCGGCGGGCGCGGGCTGCGCCCTTGACCAGTTGCAGATCCTCCGTGCAAAACACCACCGTCCGCAGCACACCGAGGTAATCGGCCAGCTTTTTTACCGGCTGCCCGTCCAGTGCCAGTTTGCGTTCGCTGGCCGACCAATACATTTTAATTTCCCGCGCGCCCTGGCCCACCACGTGGCCGCCGACAAAATAACCCTTCGCACCGTGCCGGATCATTTGGGCGCTGCCGACGCCGCGGAACGACCGCAGCGTGGCCATGAGGTAAATGGCCTCGAGGATGTTCGTTTTGCCCTGGGCGTTGTCGCCGAGCAACAGGTGAAAGCCGGGCGCGAAATTCGTGTCCAACCGCGCGTAATTGCGGAAGTCCCGGAGTCGCAAATGGGCCAGATGCACGCGGAGAAAATGGAGCGCGGACAGCCCGTCCGCGAGTTTTTTTAACCGGCGCCAACGGCAAACTTTGATTTGTCCGGCAGAAAATGTTTTCATCCGCGCATGGTGCCGTGCGTTATTTTTGAAGATGACCATCTGCTGGTGGTCCACAAGCCGGCCGGCTGGAACACGCACGCGCCCGGCCCGTATGCGGGCGAGGGCATCTACGACTGGTTGCGCCACCGTGAACCGCGCTGGTCGGCGCTGGCGATCCTGCACCGGCTGGACAAGGAAACAAGCGGCGTGCTCGTGTTTGGCAAAACCCCCGCCGCCAACCGTTCGCTGACCGAACAATTCACGCAACGCCGCGTCCGCAAGAAATATCTCCTGCTCACCGACCGCGAAGTGCCAGAAGAGGAATTCACGGTCAAGACCGCGCTGGTTCGGGCCGGTGACAGGTATGTGAGCCGGCCGCCGTATACGGGTGCGGAAATCGCGGAAACGCGTTTTACTGTAGCGGCGGTCTGTGACCGCCGCCAATTTGGTTTGCAAAAACAATCAGCGACGGTCACAGACCGCCGCTACAACGTGATTGAGGCCGAGCCGCTTACCGGACGCACGCACCAGATCCGCGTCCACGCCGCGGAGAGTGGATTTCCCGTTCTGGGCGACACGCTTTATGGCGGCACGAAGTCGTCGCGCGTCTTTCTGCACGCGGGAGAAATTGAATTCATGCATCCGACCACGAATGCCCCGGCGAAATTTTTTGCGCCGGTGAATTTCGACGCCGAACCGCGCCTGGCCTTGCGCGCCGCTGCGATCGAGCCGGAAGCGACGAATGCCTTCCGCGTGATTCACGGTGCCGGCGACGGCTGGCCGGGATGGTACGTCGAGCGGCTGGATGATTTCCTGCTCTCGCAATCCGAACAACCACTGCGCGCGGACCAGCGCGAAGAACTGGTGCGACTGGTGAAGACGCTGGGCGCGCGCGGGGCGTATCACAAAATCCTGTCGCGACAGGTCCGGCGCACGACGGCGGCGTCGGCGTCGCCGCAACCGGTCCTGGGGGAAGCCGCGCCGGAGCGGTTCGAAATCAAGGAAAATGGCGTCCGCTTCGAGTTGAGTTTCAACGAAGGTTATTCCATGGGTTTGTTTTTGGACCAGCGCGACAATCGCCGCCGCCTTTTAACCGGCCACATCGCCGCCGATTTTCCGAACTCCGAACTGCGAACTCCGAACTGCGAACTCCTGAATGTATTTGCCTACACCTGCGGTTTTTCCGTCTGCGCGGCGCGGGCGGGCGCCCGGACGACGAGCCTCGATCTTTCAAAGAAATACCTCGAATGGGGCCGGCGTAACTTCGCGGTGAATGGGCTGGACCCGGCGGCGCACGATTTCATTTACGGCGACGCCTTCGACTGGCTGCGACGGCTGGCAAAAAAAGGCCGCCGGTTCGACACCGTGCTGCTTGATCCGCCGACATTTTCGCAATCGAAGGAAACTGGCGTATTCCGTGTGGAAAAGGATTATGCAAAACTCGTGACCGCGGCGCTGCCGCTCGTGAAGCCGGGTGGAATCCTGTTTGCCTCGACCAATGCTGCCGGTTGGCCGCCGGAGGCATTTCTCGCCGAGATCGAAACCGCCGTTCGTCAATCGCGACGGAAGGTTTTGCGGCGGCATTATTTCCCGCAGCCGCCGGATTTCCCCGTCAGCCGTGGTGAGCCGGCCTATTTGAAGACGATGTGGTTGCAAATCAGTTGAAACATGAAGCCACCGCCCCATCCATCCGTTGCCGAAAAACTCCCGCGCCTGCGGCTCCGCGTCACGGCGGTGGCGGAAAATTACATCCGTTCCGGTCATCCCTGGGTTTTTGCCGACAGTGTGCGCGAACAAAACCGTGACGGTGCGTCCGGTGAACTCGCCGTCATCTACGACCGCCAGGACAAATTCCTGGCCGCCGGTCTGTTTGATCCCGATTCGCCCATTCGTGTGCGCGTGTTGCATGCCGGCAAACCGCTGGCGCTGGATGCCGTGTGGTGGGCGGCGCGGCTGGATGCCGCCGTGTGCCGCCGTGACGGGCTTTTGGACGCCCGCAGCACCGGGTATCGGCTCATCAACGGCGAGAGCGACGGCTGGCCCGGCCTGGTGCTTGACCGTTACGACCGGACCTTCGTCTTGAAACTTTACACCGCGGCGTGGCTGCCGAGACTCGACGAAATGGCCACCCTTATTCGCGAACGATTGCAGCCGGAACGGATTGTCCTGCGCTTGAGCCGGAACATTCAACGCGCGGCGGAACATTTTGGCCGGGGCCGGCGTGATGGGGAAAATCTATGCGGACCGGCAGTGACGGAGGCGGTGGTTTTTTTGGAAAATGGAATCCGGTTCGAGGCGGACGTGTTGCGCGGGCAAAAGACAGGATTCTTTCTCGACCAACGGGAGAACCGCCGCGAGGTGGGCGAACTCGCGCGCGGGCGTGAGGTGCTGAACGCGTTCAGTTTTTCCGGCGGCTTTTCGCTTTACGCGGCCCGCGGCGGCGCGAAATCCGTGACCGATCTCGACCTCAGCCCGCACGCGCTGGCGGCGGCGCAACGGAATTTCCAACTGAACTCCACCGACCTTGCCATCGCCGGCTGCCGCCATGAACGCGTGCAGGTCGATGCGTTTGAATGGCTGGCCGGCGGCGATACGCGGAAGTACGGGTTCGTGGTGCTCGATCCGCCGTCGCTCGCCAAACGCGAAGCCGAACGCGCCGGGGCCATCCGTGCTTACGCCCGGCTGGCCGGTAATGGCATCCAGAAGCTCACGCGGGACGGACTGTTGCTGGCCGGTTCCTGTTCCGCGCACGTGAGCGCGGAGGAATTTTTCAGCGCCGTGCGGCAGGCGGCCGCAAATTCCGGGCGGCGTTTTGTGGAATTGAAAACCACGCGCCATGCGCCGGACCATCCGGCAACCTTCAAGGAAGCGGACTATTTGAAGGGGATTTTCCTGAAGTTCAGTTGAGCAAAACGGTTGCCGCGACTGCCGCCGCGCCGGAAAATACCGGCGGAACTTTGTCCGATTCTTTGAAACCGGTTCCGTTTTGCTTTTTGGCGTGACTGGTGGAAATCCCAATTGGTCATGTCAAATGGGTATTGCTTAACAACATTGGATTTACTAGCGTCCAACGTGTCTTGCGCCTGTTTACGGAATAAACAGAAATGACCAACACCGGCAAAAAAATCGGCCTGGCAGTCGTCGGGTGTGGTTATTGGGGGCCTCATCTCATGCGCAACTTTTCCGATCAGCCGGACGGCGATCTGCGCTGGCTGGTGGATCAAGACCCTCAACGGCTCAAGCGTTGCGGGGAACGATATCCGCAGGCGCGGACCGCGTCCACTTTGTCCAGAGTGCTCGCCGATCCGAAGCTGCAGGCTGTGGCCCTGGCCACGCCCGTGAGCACCCATTACCCGCTGGCCAAACGGTGCCTCCTGGCGGGCAAGCATGTGCTCATTGAAAAGCCGATGGCGCAGACCGTTTCCGAGTGCGAAGAGTTGATTGCGTTGGCGGACAAAAAAGGGCTGACGCTGATGGTGGACCATACTTTCATTTTCACCGGGGCGGTGCGGAAAATTCGCGAGTTGATCGCCACCGGCGAGCTGGGGCGGATTTATTACTTCGATTCGGTGCGGGTAAATCTGGGATTGTTCCAGCACGATGTGAACGTGATTTGGGATCTGGCACCGCATGACTTGAGCATCATGGATTACGTGCTGCCGCAAAAGCCGACCGAGGTTTCGGCCCACGGAGCCTGCCATGTGGCCGGAAGCAGTGTCGAAAACATCGCCTATCTCACGTTGAAATTCGATGACACGACGCTCGCGCATTTTCATGTAAACTGGCTGGCCCCGGCAAAAATCCGGCGCATCATCATCGGGGGCAGCAAAAAAATGCTCGTCTATGACGACTTGAGTCCCGACGAACGCATCAAAATCTATGACAAGGGACTCGTGCTGAAAGACAGGTCGGTGGCCGATTCACATCAGATTCTGGCGGGCTACCGCACCGGCGATCTTCACACGCCCAATATCGACTCGACCGAGGCGTTGCGGCGCGAAACGAGACATTTTCTGGATTGCATCCGGAAACGCCATACCCCGGAATCGGACGGACCGGCCGGATTGCGCATTGTTAAAATTCTTGCCGCCGCGCAGGAAAGTCTGGCGACCAACGGGAGTTGGATCACGTTATGAAACATCAGGAAATTGCCCCGAAGGGTGTGCCCGGTCGCGCCGCGACAGTCTGTAATATCGTCAACCGTTTTGGCCGCACCCCCGGAGGCAGGTTGCTGGCAAAGGCCGGAAGCATCGTCCCCCTCGATCTGTCCGACGGCGGCGTCGCTGCGGAAAACCCGGCATCCATGATCAATCCATGAATCTCACCAGCCAGAAAATCCTGGTAGCCGGTGGTGCCGGCTTCATCGGTTCGCATCTGGTTGAATACTTGATCGAAGGCGGACGGACGGTCGTGGTGCTGGACAATTTTCGAAACGGCAGCCGTGCCAATCTGGCCACGGT
>Ga0181531_10001220_pt1 | contig 16389 bp, 8 predicted proteins | sample PEATcosm2014_Bin_38_FD_119743 | JGI IMG/M metagenome (GOLD analysis project Ga0181531, IMG submission 119743) | Peatland microbial communities from MTU Mesocosm Facility, Houghton, MI, USA - PEATcosm2014_Bin11_10_metaG | ecosystem: Environmental > Terrestrial > Soil > Wetlands > Peat | place... | reverse complement strand
GATGCTGATGTGCCGCAACTGTATTTTGCTGCCGGGGCCTACAACCGCGACTTGCGGCCCTTCGCTGCGAAATAACATCGCGTTTACCGGCACTGTGACTTTATTCACATTGCTGCCGACGGCAAAATGTACTTCACCGAACGAACCGGGGAGCAAACGTCCGTCTTTGTTGGGAACGTCGACCTCAGTCAAGAGAGTGCGCGTAGATGGGTCGATGGACTCCGCGGTGCGCGCCACCATGGCAGCAAACTTCTGACCGGGGAATTCTTGCAAGGTGATGGCCGTCTTAGCGCCGACCTTTATGTACGGCGCGTAAGCTTGCGGAACGCTGGTATAGACGCGCAAGGGATCAACCCGCGCAAGATCAAACAATTCGCGGCCAGCGGCGCCAGCTCCGGCGTTGATGAGCGCGCCGGGATCGACATTGCGACGCGTGAGCACGCCTGAGAACGGCGCGTAGACATCCTTAAAGCCCTCCAGTTGTTCGAGGCGGCGCACATTGGCGTCGGCGGCGGCCAGGTTGGCCTGGCTCTGTTTGTATGCGCTGGCGTACTGGTCGGCTTCCTGGGCGGAGACGGAGTCGGTCTTGCGCAGGTTCTCCCAGCGGTCGGAACTGATTTTGGCGAGATCCATCTGCGCCAGAATTTGCAGACGCGCGGCACGGGCCTGGTTCAGTTCCTGATCCACTTCCGGTGTATCGATCTTCGCCAGCAACTCGCCTTTGCTGACGCGGCTGCCAATATCTTTGTACCAGCGCACGAGATAGCCACTGGTGCGCGCGTAGATGGGAGATTCTTCGTAAGCCAGCAGAGAGCCAGGCAGCACCAGGTCTTCATCAGGCTTTTCCGATTGAGGATAGACCACGGCAACCGTGGGCACGGTCTCGCGTTCGGTTTCCTTGGCTAGCGCGCGTTCGCGGCTGACGTGGCTCCAGAGGGTGAGCGCTCCGGCCAGGAGCAGCACCAGCAAGAACACACCGACGATGGTTAGAGCTTTGCGCGGAGGTGCGGGCGGAAGCTCGGGAGGCTTCTGGATTCCCGGCGGCTGATGTTTCGAGTGCTGTTGGATCGCTTCGATCTCTTGGTCGCGCTGAGCCTGGGCACTTTGAGTACGATGCTCCTCATTCGGACGTTCCGGTCGCTGCGCATCCCCTGGCGTCGGTTTAGATTCGTTCTCTGCGCTCATGCGTGACTCCGATTTCTTCAAAAAAACCAAATTCTCTTTGTCTGTTATGCCTGTTGTTGGCGTGCGCGCTTGGCTTCGCGACGGCTATGGAAAATGGCGAAGACGCTCGGCACAAAAAACAAGGTGGCGACCGTGGCAAACAGCAATCCGCCGATAACGGCGCGGCCCAGCGGGGCATTCTGCTCGCCACCTTCGCCGAAACCCAGCGCCATCGGAACCATGCCGATGATCATCGCCAGCGCCGTCATCAGCACCGGACGCATACGCGTGTATCCGGCGGCGACGGCCGCCTGCACGGCGGGGATGCCTTCATCCAACTGTTCACGCGCGAAGCTGACCATCAGGATGGAATTAGCCGTTGCGACGCCCATGCACATGACCGCTCCGGTCAGCGATGGCACGCTCAGCGTGGTGCGCGTCAGCAGCAGGAACCAGCAAATGCCCGCCAGCGCTCCCGGCAATGCCGCGATGATGATGAAAGGATCGAGCCACGACTGGAAGTTGATTACGATCAGCAAGTAGACAAGAAGAATGGCGCCGACCAATCCCAGGCCCAAGCCGATGAACGATGACCGCATCGTGACCACCTGCCCGCGCACGACGATATTTGTGCCGCGCGGCAATTTGCCGTCGAACGTCTTAAGCACTCTGTCAGTGTCCGCAGCGACAGCGCCGAGGTCGCGGTCCTGCGTGCTGGCGTAAATGTCGATGACCGGTTGCACGTTGTAATGATTTACAGTCGCAGGCCGTGAAACTGGATTCAGTTGTACTAAGTTGCCCAGCAACTGTGTGCCCTGCGGTGATGTGACCGGAATTGCCATCAGGTCTTGCATGCTGGTCATGCGGTATTGCGGCGACTGTACGGCCATCTGGTAAGAAACTTCGTTCTTGGGATTCAGCCAGAAGTTGGGCGCCGTCTGGAAGCTGCCGCTGAGTGAAACGAGCACGCTCGTGGCCACATCGCGCGCAGAAAGCCCAACCTGCGTCACGCGGGTACGGTCCATATCCATATGCAGCGTGGGCAAGGCGAGCAACTGCTGCACGTGCACATCGGCGGCGCCCGGGATATGGCGCATCTTGTTGGCGATCTGCTGCGCAATGAGATAACTGCTGGCCATATCCTGCCCGACGACCTGAACATCGATGGGCGCGGGCAAGCCGAAGTTTAGAATCTGAGAAACAATATCGGCGGGCTGGAAGAAAAACTCCACTCCCGGGAAGCGCTGCGGCAGCACCTCGCGCAGGTGACGTATGTATCCTGCTGTCGGATGGTGATCCTCAGGATTGAGAGCGATCAGGATTTCAGCGTCGCTGGTTCCAATGGTCCCATTGGAACTATAAGACTGGTTAATGCCGGAATTGGGCAGACCGATGTTGTCGAGAATCGTCTGCAGTTCGCGCTTCGGAATCTCCTGCCGCAAAACTCCTTCAATCTCGTCGCACAGACGCGCTGTCTCTTCTACACGCAGACCAGGACGGGCGCGCACATGCAGTCGCAACTGCCCGGCATCTACCTGCGGGAAAAAGTCTTGCCCCAGGAACATAAACAAACCGAGCGAGAGCACGCAAAAGACGAGAAAGCAAAGCACAAAAACGCCGCGATGCTCGAGCGTGGTTTCGAGCAAGCGCTCGTAGCCCCGGCGGAAATCTTCGAACTTGCGCTCGAAACCGCGCTGGAAGCGGCCGAGGAAACTCTTGGGCGCTTCGGCGCGATGCTCGTGCCCGCGCATGATGAACATAACCAGCGTGGGGATGAGGGTCCTGGACAGGAAATAGCTGGCCAGCATGGCGAAGCTAACGGCCTCCGCCAGCGGCACGAATAGGAATTTGGCTACGCCCGCTAGAAAGAACATGGGCACAAACACGATGCAGATGCTGAGCGTGGAGACGAAAGCGGGCACGGCAATCTGCTGCGCGCCATCGAGGATGGCCTGCCGCATTTCTTTGCCCATGGCAAGGTTGCGCTCGATATTTTCGATTTCGACAGTCGCGTCGTCGACCAGGATGCCGACCGCGAGCGCGAGCCCTCCCAACGTCATGATGTTAATGGTTTCGCCGATGGCGCCGAGCAAGATGATCGAGCAGAAAATGGAGAGCGGGATCGAAATGGAGATGACGATGGTGGGCCGCCAATCGCCCAGGAAAATGAGAATCATGAGGGCGGTGAGAACCGCGGCGATCCCTGCCTCGCGCACCACGCCGTAGACCGAAGCCCGCACAAAGAGAGACTGGTCAAACAAAGCGGAAATTTTCAACTCCGGCGGCAAAGACTGCGCCGCCTGCACCACAATGTTCTTAACGCCTTTGACAATCTCGAGCGTGGAAGCGTTGCCAATCTTGTAGATCGACATTAACGCGCCACGGTTTCCATCCTGGCGCACGATGTTCGTCTGAGGCGCGAAGCCGTCGCGGATATGAGCAACGTCGCGCATATAAAGGGTAGCGCCATTGGCGGTTTTGACCGGCAGATCGTTGAGTCCCGCAATCGTCGGCGGGGTTCCGTTCATCTCGACGTTGTATTCCACCGGGCCAAACTTGATCGTCCCGGCAGGAAGAATTAAGTTTTGCGCATTGACGGCGTTAACAATGTCGTTCGGCGAAAGGCCGTAAGCTTGCAGCTTCGGCAAGTCGAGATCCACCTGCACCTGGCGAATCTTGCCGCCGTAGGGATAGGGCGTAGCCGCGCCCTGTACGGTAGTCAAGAAATTTCGCAGAAAGTTTTGCCCGAGATCAAAGAGTTGCTGTTCAGGAAGGGTTTTGCTGCTCAACCCGAGTTGGATAATGGGCGTGGTCGAAGCGCTATAGGAAATGACCAGAGGCGGCACCGTGCCGGGAGGAAGGCCGCGCAATGTGGTCTGGCAGATGGCGGTGATTTCTGCGATGGCGCCCTGCACGTTCGTGCCCGGACGAAAAAAAACTTTGATCACTCCCAGACCGCTTACCGACTGCGACTCCATGTGCTCGATGTCGTTAACGGTAATGTTGATGCCACGCTCGGAGTTGGTCACGATGCGGTCGGCCATATCCTGCGGCGACATGCCGGTATAGGACCAAACCACGGAGACCACGGGAATGTTGATCTCGGGGAAGATGTCCGTCGGGGTGCGTACCACCGTGACCCCGAACAAAATAATGATGACGATCGCCATCACGACGAAGGTGTAGGGACGCCTGAGCGCTAACGCAACTATCCACATCGGTTAGGCACCACTCCAGAGTTCGAACGAACTAGAACGGTCTGCTACTGCGCGGAAAAGAAGTGAACTCCGCAAACTTAGGAATTAGATTCGATACTGCGCGTATTGGATTCTAAAGCCTGCTGTCGATTATATGTTAGGGTAGCATCATGCGCCAGAAGTCTCGGTCCCAAGGTAAGCGCAGGGGAAGCCGCTCCAAGCGCCCTCCCGGCCGCCCGCGAAGCGAACAGGCCCGGATGGCCATCCTGCGCAGCGCGCTGAAACTCCTGGGAGAGAACGGCTTTTCCGATCTGACGATTGAATCAGTAGCGGCACACGCCCGCGTGGGCAAGGCAACGGTTTACCGCTGGTGGCCAAATAAGGCCGGTCTTATCGCGGATGCGTTTGCCAGCAGCACGACCCGCAAACTCCACTTCCCCGATACCGGCTCGGTTCGTACCGATATGAGCCAACAGATGCGCCAGGTCATTAAGATTTTTTGCAGCCGGCAGGGACGCATACTGGCCGCGATTCTTGCTGCGGGCCAGAGCGATCGAGGGGTCATCGCCGCATTCCGGGAACGATTTATGAGGCCCCGCCGCCAGGAAGCCTACGCCACGCTTCATCGAGGAATTCTGCGCGGCGAGTTGCGCAAAGATGTGGATATGGACCTGCTTCTCGATTCACTCTATGGTCCGATTTATATGCGATTTCTCATCCGCCATAACAATCTGACGCCCGCTTTCGTCGATCGCCTCTGCGAACTTGTGCTGAGTGGGGCGCGTCCCTCGCGTAAAGTTCGCGCTCACGCCGCGAAGTGACGAGCTATTGCGGGATCCAATGGGCCTGAGCTCTGAAGAGGCCATCCACGATGCAAATCTGGTAAGCGACGAAGAGGCCGAAACCCAGGCTGAGCAAGCCTGACGCAAGGGCCAGCCGGCGGGAGAACTTCTGCCTGGCTTTTCCCACGAAGCGGAACGCGGAGGCAAGGCTCATGGTGATCAGCATCATGCCAGCGATAGTTCCAACGCCGAAGATCAGCAGATAGGCGATCGCCCAATGCACATTTCGGATCGTGGTCAGGACCAGCAAGGCCACAGCCGCGGAGCCGGCAAGTCCGTGCACCACGCCGATCACGAATGGCCGAAGATATTGGTATAAGCCTACCTTCCCGAACGCGCTGTCCATCCAGGCCAGCGGCGTTTGGTCGGGCGCGTGGGAATGGCCTTCAGGATCGTGCACGTGCGGATGCTGATGAATAAAATCTCCGTGGCTGTGGGGATGAGAGTGGACGACTTTCTCGCCGTCGTGAGTTTGGGCCGGCATCGCTCGCAGAAATCCGGCAACATTCAATACGCCCAGAATGATCAGCATCACGGCGACCGACAACTCCATGCTGAGTCCAACGCGCACCGGAATGACAAGGTTGAAGAGAATGATTCCTGCCCCAACTACGAAGATGGTCAGAGTGTGGCCCACGCCCCAAAATGCCCCAATTAACGCCGCTCGCATACTGTTGCGCTGATTGCTCACGATGGTTGTGACGGCAATGACGTGGTCGGGGTCGGTGGCGTGGCGCATCCCGAGAAAGAATCCTACAGCGAGAATGGAGAGCAGTCCGATCATGCGTTTCGTAGCGATCCATGGTAGCCCAAAAGCCAACGACGTGACCAATTAGAACGCCCGTGGCAGATGGCTGAAATTGCCTATTTCAAGCGTACATTATCGTTCTTGTGTTACTTTCCTCAGAGTGGAAGTTAATCGGCGATCCATGGCGCAAAGGCTTTTTTTGACGTCGCCGAGCGCCCCCGGGCATGACGGTAAGTACAGGAACTCCAACTCACTAAGGGAAACTATGACCTCGTACCAACGCTTACCCCGAACGAAGCCGCTCGCAGGTGGCATCACAATCCTCGTTCTTTTCTTGCTCCCGCTTTCGGCGCAAGTTGGTTCTGAACACGAGCAGCCGATGCCCTGGATGAACAACAGTCTTTCTCCGGATGAACGAGCCGCGATGGTGGTGAAGGAGATGACGCTCGATGAAAAGATTTCCATGCTGCATGGAACGGGCATGAAGGGCTTGAGTCCGATCAGCCCGTTGGCCGTCAAATCCAATGGCGGCGCGGGATACGTGGTGGGTGTTCCGCGGTTGGGGATTCCGGCCATCCAAATGTCGGACGCCGCTTACGGAGTGCGAGTTAGTGGCGAGAACGGGCGCTACTCCACGGCTCTGCCCAGCAACCTTGCGAGCGCGGCGAGTTGGGACCTGGAGGCTGCCTACGAATATGGCGCGTTGATTGCCCGTGAGTTGCGCGCCCAAGGTTACAACATGACATTGGGCGGCGGGGTGAATCTGACCCGCGAACCGCGCGATGGGCGCACGTTCGAATATCTGGGCGAAGATCCCATTCTGGCGGGGAAAATGGTTGGCCAAGTCATGCGTGCCGAGCAGGCGGAGCACGTAATCGGCGACATAAAACATTACGCCGTGAACGATCAGGAAAGCGGACGGAATGCGGTCAATGCCAACATCGACAAACGTGCGATGCGGGAAAGCGATTTGCTCGCTTTTGAGATCGGCTTGCGGGAATCGAGTGCCGCCGCTGTGATGTGTTCCTACAACCGCGTGAATGGCGACTACGCCTGCGAAAACAAATATCTGCTGACCGACGTGTTGAAAAAGGACTGGAACTTCAAAGGTTTTGTCGTGTCGGACTGGCAGGCGACGCACAGTGCAGCAAAGGCGTCGGCGGCCGGGTTGGATCACGAGGAACCTGGCGAAATCTTCTACGGCGAAACCTTGAAGAAGGAAGTCGAGTCCGGCAAGGTTCCCATGTCTGAATTGGACGATCATGTGCATCGCGTTCTGCGGTCGATGTTTGCCAGCGGCGTGGTCGATGACCCTCCGCAGAAAAGTGTGGTGGATGTAATGGGCGGCTTCGAGATTGCGCAGAAGATTGAGGAACAGAGCATCGTGCTGCTCAAGAACGAGCACGCACTTCCGCTGGATGCCTCCAAAGTTGCCAGCATTGCGGTGATCGGGGCGCACTCCGACGTTGGGATGATTTCGGGCGGCGGCTCGGCGCAGGTCGATCCTCCGGGAGGCAACGCGATCATGCCCCCGGGCAAAGGCGGAACTACCTGGCAAGCTCACATATGGTTTCCGACTTCACCGCTTAAAGCTATACGCGCTCAGGCCCCGCAGGCGAAGGTTCAGTACGATTCCGGTTCTGATCCTTCGGCCGCAGCGGCTTTAGCAAAGTCGTCCGATGTGGCCATTGTGTTTGCTTACCAGTGGGAAAGCGAAGGGATGGATCTCGATAGCCTGTCGCTACCCGAGCATCAGGATGACTTGATTGCCAAGGTTGCGGCGGCAAATCCGCATACGGTTGTCGTGCTCGAAACCGGCAGCGCGGTAACTATGCCCTGGGCCGATCAGGTGAGCGGCATTCTTGAAGCGTGGTACGGCGGCAGCAGCGGCGCCAGTGCGGTCGCCCGCGTGCTTTTTGGCGAGGTCAACCCCAGTGCAAAGCTCCCCATGACCTTCCCCAAGAGCGAGGCAGATCTTCCGCATCTCAACATCGTCAAGCCTCCAGTTAAGTCGACAACCAATGGCGAGCCCGATGCCTGGAAGAAAATTGCGGCTGGCTTGCCGGCGTTTCAGATAACTTACGATGAAGGACTCAAAGTCGGATACAAATGGTACGACGCGGAGCACAAGCAGGTTCTGTTTCCCTTCGGCTATGGTCTTTCGTATACGACTTTCAGCTATTCCGATCTTAATGTGACGCCGGGGAAAATTGTCAGCGTGAGTTTCAAAGTGACGAACACTGGCAACCGGGCTGGAGCCGAGATTGCCCAAGTTTATGCCGCTCTGCCGGATAGCGCCGGCGAGCCTCCCAAGCGGTTGGTGGGCTGGAGTAAGGTGAGACTGAATGCGGGAGAAAGCAAGGACGTGGCAATCGATGTCGATCCGGAATATCTATCCATTTTCAACGTTGAGCGGGATGGCTGGCAGTTGGTTCCCGGAGATTATTCGCTCATGGTCGGAGGTTCGTCGCAGAATCTACCGCTGAAAGCATCGGTCAACTTGAAATAAAATATTGAGTTTCTAACACGCCACTCCGACGATAGTCAGACACACTCGTCACAGGTGGTCTCCTAGCCGCAGTGGTCAACCTAAAATGGACCTCATCGCGGGATACAGGCGTCGATACATCGCATAGCTGTTCTCCATCGTCACCGAATCTTCTGGGTTCGGCCTGGTGCGTCCGGCGACACGAACAACAGCGTCGCAGGCGGCGTCCACCGACGACCACGCTTTCGCGCCGACGCCGGCCAGCAGAGCCGCCCCGTAGGCTGCGCCTTCCTCCGCTTCCACCGTCTCGACTTCCTTGCCATAAGTGTCAGCTTGAATTTGCCGCCAGAGTGCCGATCGGGCGCCACCACCGCCCAAGCGGATGGCTTTCACCGGAACGTGAATCTCTCGAAAGATGGTGAAGGTATCGCGCAAGCTGAAAGCCACTCCTTCCAGGATGGCACGAATCACATGCGCTCGCGTATGCGACGCGGTGAGTCCAGCCAGCATGGCTCGCGCCGCCGGGTCGGGATAAGGCGTGCGCTCACCCATCAAGTAAGGAGCCCACAGCAGCCCGTCGGAGCCGGCGGGGATCTTCGCGGCTTCGGCGGTGAGCGCCTCGTAAGACTCAACACGACCGTGGGCGTCAGCGCAAAACTGATCCCGAAACCAGCGAAGTGAAAGTCCGGCGGCCTGGGTTACGCCCATCACGATCCAGCGTCCGGGGACGGCATGACAGAAAGTGTGCAGACGTCCGCCCGGGTCAAGCGCGGGGCCGTCCGTTGCCGCCAGAACTACTCCCGAGGTTCCTATGGTTGCGCTCACCGTTCCTGGAGAAACCACGCCCATGCCTACCGATCCCGCGGCCTGATCTCCCGCGCCAGCGACCACCGGAGTTCCGCTTTGCAAGCCCGTAGCGGCGGCTCCGGCGGCCGAAATTCGTCCGCAGATTTCCGGCGACTCATGCAGCGAGGGCAAGAGAGATTCGTCCATTTGAACCGCCTGTAACATTTTCTTCGACCAGCGGCGGCTGGCCACGTCGAGCAGCAGGGTGCCGGAGGCATCAGCCACGTCAGTGGCGCGCTCACCCGTCAACCGAAATCGCACATAGTCTTTGGGTAGCAAAATCGAGCGAACCCTGCTCCAGTTTGCGGGTTCGTTCTCTCGCACCCAAAGACATTTGGTCACCGTGAAGTTGGCGAGCGCGGGATTGCAGGTGAGTTGGATCAAGCGTTCCGCGCCGATTTTGGCAGTCAATTCCCGGCTTTGGTTTTCGGTGCGGACATCACACCAGATGAGCGCAGGTCGAACCACGCTGGATCGCTCGTCCAGCAGGACCGCGCCGTGCATTTGCCCGGATAAACCGACGCACGTAATCTGATCTCCGCGGAGTTTGCTTTGCGCTAGCGCCTGTGGGACGGCCGCGCTACATGCTCTCCACCAGTCGGAAGGATCCTGCTCCGCCCAGCCAATTTGCGGCGAGGCAAAGGCCCGGTGCTCCTCCGTGGCCGAAGCAATCACGCGCCCCCGCTCATCGATGATGAGCGCGCGCGTACCACCCGTTCCTACGTCGATTCCTAGAAAATACATTGGCCGATGGCCTTATCTGGGCCGCCAATCAGTAGCGTTGTTGGAAGGCGATGATACTACAAGGCCAGCCGGGGAGGAGTCTGGTAGGCTGTGAGCAGTCCGGCAGTCGGTGTCTGATCCCCAGTCACATTAATCCGTCAAACGGCATTCGAAGACGACGGGAAAGAGAAAATAATTATGCTTCCACACAAATCGTATCGCTGGCTTGCAATTTTCGCTGCGCTGATTATTCTTCCATCAACCATGTCCGCCAAGACTCGCGTGAGCAAACAAGCATTTGGGCATACGTCGGAGGGAACTCCCGTCGATCTCTACTCGCTGCAGGATGGCAAGATCGAAGTGCGCATTATGACCTATGGCGGAATTGTTGTTTCCGTGCGCACGCCCGATCGAAATGGAAAGCTCGACGACATAGTTCTGGGCTGTGACTCGGTCGAGAAGTATGAAGCGCAGACTGCGCACTTCGGCGGCCTTGTCGGCCGCTACGCGAACCGCATTGCCCACGGCAGCTTCCAGCTTGACGGCAAGACGTATTCCATTCCCAAAAACGATGGCGACAACGCTCTTCATGGCGGAACTCGCGGGTTCGACAAGGTCGTGTGGCAGGGCAAAGAGATCCCCGATGGAATCGAACTCACCTATGTCAGCAAAGATGGCGAGCAAGGTTTTCCGGGCACGCTTACAACGACTGTGCGCTATACCTTGCGTGGAAATGCCGTACGTATCGAGTACTCGGCGACCACGGATAAAGACACCGTCGTGAACCTGACCAATCATTCCTACTTTAATCTGGCTGGTCAGGGGAAGGGCGACATCCTCGGAAATGTACTGAAGATCGATGCTTCCCGCATGACGCCGGTGGACGCAAATCTCATTCCTACCGGGGAATTGAAATCGGTGGAGGGAACCCCGTTCGACTTTCGCACGGCACATGTCGTGGGAGAGCGAATTAACGCGGGCGATGCGCAATTGCGGCTGGGCCGGGGATACGATCACAATTTCGTGCTGGACCATCCTGCGGGCGAGTTAGCGGAAGCGGCAGAAGTCTACGAACCAACCACGGGACGTATACTGCGCGTGCTCACCACCGAACCTGGGTTGCAGTTTTACACGGGAAACTTCCTGGACGGATCGATCACCGGAAAAGAAGGCCGCGTGTACAACCGGAGATTCGCCCTCTGCCTGGAGACGCAGCACTTTCCGGACTCGCCGAACCATCCCAGCTTTCCTTCGACGGAGTTAAAACCTGGACAAACATTTCACAGCGTGACGGTATTCGAGTTTAGCGCTGGTTCGCGTTGATGCCGCTTTCGGGCAGCGGTTCCAATAGATCTCAGCTTTCTTCCCACTCAGTGTCGTTGGGCTTTCCACGTCCCACGCAGATGTTCGTAATACTGGTGAAGATTAACGCCCACCAGGACAGGAATGAGACTGAACCACGCAGCTAAGAAGCGAAACAGCGCCCAACTGATGAACAGCGAAATTGCCCCAACGCCGAGGGTGCCAAGAATAAGCGCGAGCGTGGGCCGGGATTCAAAAAACCAAAAAACCCACACCACAAAGGTTCCTGCCAGAAGATCGGCTACAAAGCCGTACAGAAGCGGCGTCAGGCGGATAGCCCCAGGATGCAAATCTGATTCGATTGCCGGGGCGTTTAAGTCAACCCCGTGCATTGGTCCCATTGGTGTTCGGTAGGTGTCGCGTGCATCTTCAAATGCTCCGCCAAGGAGCACGATCTTGCCGCGAACATTTTGTTTCCACGCGAGGGCGTTTTGCTGGTCACACCTCGATAGTGTTTCCATGTACTCGCGGCAATCTCTCCCTGTCCCCGCAACGGCACAAAGTTGTTTGGCGCTGATTACGACTGTGGGCGTGCCGGGGCAGTGCGGTTCGGAACTAACCAGATTGGAATGTTTCGGATCATAGGCGGCAAAATTGAGAATCCGTTTCTTCCCCACGGACTGGTAAGCGCGGCCGTATTGTCCGGCGATGACGCGCGCAAGGGACTTCTTCCTTTGATCGGGGTCAATCGTGAACTCATCGACATATGCGAGCACTACCCCGTCTGCGTCGAGAGGAAAGCGCGGGACCCCGGAAAGAGTTTGTTGACAGCCTTCGAGACCGCCAAAGAGCTGGTACAGCTGAATCGGTTTTTCACCTGAGGAGTCCGACTGCAAGCCTCTCGGTTCCACGGGCATGTGCGCCCACACCACGGTGGGTTCAGGCAGAGGGCCGTTCGTCGCCCGGCAATTCTGGTCGATCGCGGAGCGCCAGGCAGAATCTTTCGTATCCAAATCCACACCAATAACCTTCGGCGCCAAACTCGAAACGGCACGGATCAAATCCACAACCAGTCCCGGCTTCAGCGGACTCTGCGCTGCGAACATACCTGGATCCCGGTAGTCGGTGTCTGTGATCCAGACGACATAGACGTCGTCGAACTGAACCGGTCGTGAACTCTTCAGCAACAGATCGGGGGCCCAGCTAACTGTCTGAACATAAGAACAATTGTTTTGTCTGTCGGCTGGGACAAAGAGAAACTCCGGCCAGGAAGTTAGCACGCCCGTTCGCGAACTCTACTTGAAAATAGATCCGTTTTGCAAACTGTCGACGGATAAGCCTTACCTGAATTACGCAGCGGTAGTAGAATAGCTGCCCATCCACGGTCAATCGTCGCATTCTCGATCACGGAGGCAGCAGTGGCACTTGCGATCACAGGTCTTTCGAAAACTTATCCGAACGGAGTAAAGGCGCTTAAGAACCTGTCGCTCTCCATCGGCAACAGCATGTTCGGACTCGTAGGTCCGAACGGAGCCGGCAAAAGCTCCCTTATGCGTACCGTCGCCACGCTGCAGGATCCAGACTCGGGCTCGATCGACCTTGACGGCATCGACGTGCTGCGCCAGAAGGATCAGGTCCGCCGGATGCTCGGATATTTGCCGCAGGAGTTTGGCGTCTACCCTAAAATCTCAGCGCTTGACATGCTGCAGCATCTAGCAGTGATGAAGGGCATAACTTCAGCGTCGGAGCGCAAGGAGAGCATCGACGCGCTGCTGCAGCAGACCAATCTATGGGACGTGCGCAAGAAAGCGCTTTCGACTTTTTCCGGCGGCATGAAACAGCGCTTCGGAATCGCGCAGGCCCTGCTCGGTAATCCGCGGCTGATTATTGTCGATGAGCCTACTGCCGGCCTCGACCCGGCTGAACGCAATCGCTTTCTGAATCTCCTTTCGTCGCTCGGCAGCGACCGGACCGTCATTCTCTCGACCCACATTGTCGATGACGTTCGCCAGCTCTGCCCCCGCATGGCGATCATTGCCCAGGGTGAGTTGCTGCTGGAGGGCGCGCCGAACGACACTCTGGCCGCACTCCACGGTAAGATCTGGTCGAAGATCGTGGCCACCGACGACGAGCTGCGCGCTTTGGAAACTCAGCTTCACGTCATCTCCACACATCTGGTTGGTGGACAGCACGAGGTTCGAGTGTATGCGGACGCCTCGCCGGGCAACGGTTTCACGCCAGTTGATTCCGACCTTGAAGATGTTTATTTCCTCAACCTTTCGCAGCAAGCCAAGGGACAGCGTCCGAATTAACGCCTCGAACTAGTTTGTTCAGCAGAGGAGGATTGAACATGGCACTCTTTTGGGAGTTCTTCACGTTCGAGCTGAAATTCCGCTTCAAGAGCCTCTCGACTTATGTGTATTTCATCCTCTGGCTCGCATTTTCGTTTCTGTGCGTGGCGTCTGAAAGCTTCGGTCCCATCGGCAACGGCAATGGCAAAATCCTTTTGAACGGCCCGTACGCGAATACGTTCAACGACATCTTTGCCGGACTTTTCGGCGTCATTGTGATTGCCGCCATCTTCGGTACCTCGATCCTTCGCGATTTCCAGCGCGATACTTACCAGATCCTCTTTACGCAGCCCATTTCCAAGTTCTCCTATCTGGGCGGACGCTGGGCCGGCTCATTCGTCGCAACGGTCTTTGCGTTCTCCGGCATTCTGCTGGGCACGTTCCTCGGAACCTTCGCGCCCTGGGCGGATCACAGCCGCATCGGTCCGAATCACCTGTGGATTTATCTTCAGCCTTTTCTATCCAACATAGTGGTCCAGATATTTTTTCTGGGATCTGTATTTTTTGCTGTCTCCGCGCTTTCCCGCAAGATCTTCATCGTCTATCTGCAGGGCGTTGCCTTGTTCATGTTTTATCTGATTGGCATCACGGTTTTCTTCGCTACACGCTCGCTGGAGCGCTTCTGGTCCGGCATATTCGATCCCGTCGGCGTCATCCTCAACAATGATGTAACCCGCTACTGGACCGTCATCGAACGAAATACTCAGCTGGTCACTTGGTCGCCCAGCCTGGCAAATGGAGTATTTCTCTACAACCGTCTTCTCTGGCTTGGCGTCGGCGTCGCATCGCTGGTTGGCGTCTGGGCGCTGTTTCCCATGTCCGTTGAGGCGCTCACCGCTCGCTCCCAGGGCCGCCGCGCCGCCAAGGCCAAAGAACAGGAGCTTACTGAGGCCTTGCCCGTCGGCTCACTCGTTGCCGCTCGCCTTCCCCTGGTGCATCAGGCCTTCAATTCTTCCACCACGTTAGCGCAATACTTCTCGCTGACGCGACTGCGCATGCGGAACATTCTCCGCGACATACCGTTCTGGGCCATCGTCGCTCTTCTCATTGCATTCGGCATCAACAATGGCCAATTCGCCGGTCGCGTCGCCGACCAGGACGTGTGGCCGGTCACCTATCTCATGGTGCAGGCCGTCGAAGGCAGCGCCCTGCTCTTCCTTTACATCGTCGCCACGCTCTATGCCGCAGAACTACTCTGGCGCGAACGCGACGCTCATTTCGACGGCATCCATGACGCCCTGCCCATGGGCGAGTCCACGGATTGGTTCTCCCGTCTCACCGCCATCGTCGTCGTCGAGATCATCCTGCTCGCCATCGCCATGCTGGTCGGCATTGTGATGCAGACCATCGCCGGTTATTACCACTATGAGATCCTGCAATACCTCAAAGAGCTTTACGTCGTCACGTTCCCGCAGGTGCTCGCTTTCATTCTTCTCGCATTGTTTGTGCAGACTGTGGTCTCCAACAAATTTGTGGGCCACGCCATCGTGATCGGCCTCTTCGTCCTCGTGCCCATTCTCTACAGCTTCGGCTGGGAGAACTCTCTCTACCTCATCATCACGGTCCCCGCATACACCTATTCGGACATGAACGGTTACGGACACTTTGTCCCCGCTCTGTTCTGGGCGATTGTTTACTGGGTTTCGATCATGGCTGTTTTAGGCGTGGTTTCGATTGCTCTGGCCCGGCGCGGCGCTGAAGATAGCCTGCGCGCCCGCGCCCGCCAAGCGCTTCACCTAGCTCCACGGCTCGCCCCGATTGCCCTGCTCTTTGCCGTGATCGCTGCCGGCGCCGGTTCCTGGTACTTCTACAACGCCCACGTCCTGAACGAGTACCTTGATTCGAAGGCCCGCCGTGATATTCAGGCTGATTACGAACGCAGGTTCAAACAGTACGAAAACCTGACCCAGCCTAAGGTCACCAGCGTGGACGCCATCATCAACATCTATCCGGACCGCCGCTCTTTCGACGGCAGTGTCCGCATGACCTTTCAGAACAAGACCAGCCAGCCGATACCGCAGATCCATCTCACGGATCTAAAGCAATCAGTCACCAACGTAAAATTTGATCGCCCTGTCCACCTGGTCAGCTCCACACCGCGCGATCTCTACTCGATCTACGCTTTCGAGCAACCCTTGGCGCCCGGTGAAACTCTCACGCTCACCTGCAACGTCGGCCACCAGACCCGCGGCTTCCGCGACGGCAATGAACTACCGGAACTGGCCTACAACGGCACCTTCTTTGACTCGGACTATTTTCCTTACGTCGGCTACAACACAAACTTCGAGGTGGACGATCCACGCCGCCGCCGCGAAGAACATCTGCCCGCATTGGAAGAGATGGCTCACCGCGGCAACCCGGTGCACTCGGTGAACAACGTCTTTTTCCGCAACGAGTCGGACTGGATCACCTATCACACCGTCGTCAGCACCTCAGCGGACCAGACCGCCATCGCTCCCGGATACCTGCAACGCCAATGGCAAGCGGATGGCCGCAACTTCTACGAATACAGCATGGGCTCCACGCACATTCTGGATTTTTTCTCTTATATCTCCGCCCGTTACCAGTCCCGGAAGGAGACCTATCATGGACCGAACGGCGATGTCGCCCTCGAGGTTTCCTATGACCCCGCCCACACTTATGACATCGACGACATGCTGGCCAGCTCGCGTGCCGGGCTCGATTATTATCAACGCGTCTACAGCCCTTACCAGTTCACGCAGTACCG